>Ga0181536_10001044_pt1 | contig 33090 bp, 25 predicted proteins | sample PEATcosm2014_Bin_41_FD_121105 | JGI IMG/M metagenome (GOLD analysis project Ga0181536, IMG submission 121105) | Peatland microbial communities from MTU Mesocosm Facility, Houghton, MI, USA - PEATcosm2014_Bin17_60_metaG | ecosystem: Environmental > Terrestrial > Soil > Wetlands > Peat | place...
GAAGATCGGGTCGGCGCGGAGTCCGCCTGGCAGGCTGAAACCACCAGGCTCGTGGACCGTTTTGCGGCCCTTGAGGACCCCTATCTTCGGGCCAGGGCGGCTGACGTGGCCGATGTGGCGGCACGGGTGTTGCGAAGGCTCACCGGTCAAGCCAGCGCCGCACGCGTTCTGCGCGAGCCGGCGGTCTTCTCGGCGCACGATCTGACGCCTTCCGAGGTCAAGGACTTTGACCCCACCATGGTTCTAGGCTTGTGCCTGGAGGCGGCGAGCGCCAGCGCACACAGCGTGATCCTGGCGCGGGCCATGGGGATTCCGGTGGTAGCGGGACTGGGTCCGGGGATCAACGCACTGGCCGATGGAACCATTGTGGCCGTGGACGGAGAGCAGGGGATGGTTTGGATTTCGCCCGATGCGGGCCAGGTCGAGGCGCTGGAAGTCCGCCGCCGGAACTGGCTGGCCGCGCGCCGCGCCGCCGAATTGGAGCGGCACAGACCCGCGGCCACGCGCGACGGTCGCCGCATACGGGTCTTCGCCAACATCAGCGGCGTCGCCGAAGCCGCGGAAGCCGTGGCCTGTGGCGCCGAGGGTGTGGGTGTGCTGCGCACCGAGTTTCTGTTCCTCGGCCGCGCGGCCGCGCCCGGCGAAGAGGAGCAACTGGCCGCCTATCGCGCCATCGCCGAGTTGCTGGGCGGGCGTCCCCTGACCATCCGCGCCCTCGATATCGGCGGCGACAAGAGCCTGCCCTATGTGGAGATCGGCGAGGAAGCCAACCCATTCCTCGGCCTGCGAGGCATCCGTGTGATGTTGAGCCGGCGCGACCTATTCCGAACGCAGCTTCGCGCCATCCTCCGCGCGGGCGCCGCCCACCCGGTCGAGTTGCTGTTGCCCATGATCGCCACGCTGGACGAGTTGCGCGAGACGAAAGCTCTGGTTGGCGAAGCCGAGGCCGATCTGGAACGGGAAGGGTTGCCTTTTCGGAAGAACATCCGGATCGGCGTCATGATCGAAGTGCCCGCGGCGGTGGCCGTCGCCGACCAGTTGGCGCGCGAGGCCAGCTTCTTCAGCATCGGCAGCAACGATCTCATCCAGTATGTGATGGCTGCCGACCGCACCAACTCCCGCGTGGCGCCGCTGGCCGATCCCTTCGAGGTCGCCGTATTGCGCATGATCCGGCAGACCATCGAGGCCGGCCGCGGCGCGGGAATCGACGTGGCCCTCTGCGGTGAAATGGCCGCCGATCCCCTGGCGACGCCGCTGCTGCTGGGCCTGGGCCTGGAAGAATTCAGCGTCAGCGCGCCCCTGATCCCCGAACTCAAGCGGGCCATCTCGTCATGGAGCGTGCCGGAAGCCGAAGCCGTGGCGCGGGAGGCGCTCGCCATGGATTCGTGCCAGTCCGTGAGGCGGTTGCTGCTCCTCAAACGTCCGAGTCCAGAACCTCGAACACAGCCTTGATGTAGTTCTTGTGAGTGGCCAGCTCGGGAAACACCTCGGGCACCTCCGCCAGCGGCGTGCGGCAGGTGATCCACGGGTCCAGATTGATTTCGCCGCGCTCCATCATCCCGATCACGCGCGGAAACTGGTGGTGGCTGTTGCGGCTCGCGATGATGTCGAGTTCCTTCCTGATGAAGGGCGTATGGTCGAAGGGGATGAAGCCCAGGAATTGGCCGACCAGCACCAGCCTGCCGGCTGGGCCGACGCGGTCGAAGCTGGCTCTAATCGCCTCCTCATCGCCGGTGCAGTCGAAGACCACCGAAGCGGTGCGGCCGTCGTACTCCGCGAGCACGTCCACCCCGAATCGTCCGGCGAACCGGCGGCGGAACTCGACCTTCTCGATGATCCGCGCCGAGGCGCCCGCCGTCAGCGCAAACTGGAGCACCGACAGGCCGATCGGCCCCGCGCCCACAATGAGCGCGTCTTCGCCAGCCACTAGCCCGCTGCGGGCCACGGCGTGGGCGCCGATGGTCAGGAATTCCACCAGCGACAGTTCATCGTACGAGAGCCGTTCCGACTTGTACAGGCGCTCGACCGGCACATTCATGAGGCCCCGCATCCCGCCGTCCACGTGCACTCCCAACACCTTCATGTCCACGCAGCAGTTGGGGCGGTTCAGACGGCATGGCCGGCAAACGCCGCAGGTCAGATGAGGCTCGACGGCGCACCGGTCTCCCGGCCGGATGCCGCGATCGTTCTCCGGAACCTCCAGCACCTCGCAGCCCAACTCATGACCGATGATGCGCGGAAAGGTGTAATTGGCCTGCGCCCCTTTAAAGGCGTGCCAATCGCTGCCGCATATGGCGACGCGGTGAACCCTCACCAGCGCCTCGCCGGGCTGTCTGAGCACAGGCGGCACTACGTGTCCCACGAATTGTCGGGGTGCTTCCAATACGATTTGTCGCATGGCTTCTCGAACTTCAGAGTATAGCAACCAGCCAGGCTGGAATCATTTCGGCTCGATGGCGATCACCCAGAGGTCCGTAGTGCCGAGGTTCCGACCGACATGGGTGCGCCGGGACGCCAGGCGATCTCACCGGTCTGCAAGGTAGGGGGTCCTCGCGGCCGTCGGGCATCAGGTGTCTCAATTGGGCGCCCGACTTGCGACGTATTACCCAACGCGCAGAACAATCGCGACATTCTTTCCACTGCTGTAATGAAAATGCCGTGTGCCGGGTCTTTGAAGTAGTGGACGGTTACGCTATGTCAAGAAGATCACTCGGAATGAGAGCACTCTTTGTGTTTTGGTTGGCCGCGTGCGCGACCGCTCAATCGGAAATGCGAAACACCATTACGTTCAGCGGAGGCTTGGCGTACGATGCTGGCACAAGTTGCTGCGGGGATTCCGCCACGAATGTCGCTGTGACGTATGCGTATCGTCTGTTTCCGCATGTGGATGTGGAAGCTGGTGTTGATGCGACGCTACCGCTTGGAACGGAAGCCAGGGGAGCCTATTACGACTTCAAGGCAGACGACCGGTTCATCTGGGTGCCGTTCGGCTTGAGGAGAGTCTTGCCGTCGCCCCGCGATCGGGTGGAGGTTTCCGTTGCCGCTGGCGGCACGTACGAGAAGTACTTGGTTGGGAACCCAGCCGACTCCGTTGGCTTCGTATCCCGCGACGGTTGGGGCGGCTATGCGTCTGTGGGTGCGGCCGTCGCCATGGATGGGCGCCGGCATTTCTGGTTGGGAACGTCGCCGCGCTTGTTCTTCGTCAACGCAAACCACGGATATGCGCACGATCGCTGGTTCGTTTTGAACCTCGGCCTCGGACTTCGGTTCTGAATCGAATCAACCAACCACACTGATGCCGGCCCGGCTGGCAGGGCCAAGATCCTGGTCAAGACAGGGGAGTGCCAACTCTCGGACTTCAGAGCATAGCAACCCGCCAGGCTGGAATCATTTCGGCTCGATGGCAATCACCCACAGGTCCGTAGTGCCGAGGTTCTGACCGATATGCGTGGCGCCCAGACGCCAGGCGATCTCGCCGGTCTGCAAGGTGGAGGGCTCCACGCGGCCGTCGGGCATCAGGTGCCTCAATTGGGCGCCCGACAGGCAGACCACCACCCGGTTCTTGTGAGTGTGCTGCGGTTCGTTGGTTCCGGCGGGAATGCGGATGTCGTAAACCCGCGTGTATGGGTTCTCGAACAGCAGCTTGTAATTGGGAGAGAGGCCCGTGGTTCCCCAGGTCTCCGACCCGCCGGATCCTAGAAAATCCACTCTCGCAAAGTGGATCTCGGCGGCGCCTGTGTTCTTGACAACCCCGGCCTGCGCCGGCCGGAACACGGTGTCTCCCGGCTTGACTGTGACCTTCTGCAGCCTGCCGCTCTGCGGGATGATCTCGAGCGATCCCCCCTGGAAATAAACCGTCACACTCGGGTCTTTGATGTTCAGGGTATCGCCCGGTGCCAGCGTGCAGTCGAAGGCCGCGACCTTGTCGTTCCGCAGCTTTTCCGTCTGAACGGCAACACTGGAGATGCCCACAAAGCAGACTAAGATTGCGGCGCCCATTCTCATAATCCCGCCGCCAGCGCCATCGCCTGTGCTTCGATATGGTCGGCGGAGATGCCGTGCTTGCGCATCAGGGCGGCCCAGTCGCCGGATTCCGCGAAGGTGTCCTGGATGCCAATCATGCGCATGAAGGTCGGCGCGTGCCGGGCCAGCGTTTCGGCCACCGCGCTTCCGAGGCCGCCGCAGATGGTATGCTCTTCCACGGTTAGCACCTTCCGGGTCTTGCGCGCGGAGGCGGCCAGGGCTTCGGCGTCGATCGGTTTAATGGTGGATACCTCGAGCAGGTCGACGGATACGCCGCGAGCCGCCAGCCTCGAGGCCGCCTCAATGGCCATGAACGTAGGAACGCCGCACACGGCGATGGTCAGATGGTCGCCATCCCGCAGCTTGCGAATCTTCCCGAATTGCAGCGGTTCGGCGCCGGCGAACAGCACCGGGGTAGGGTTTCGGCACAGGCGGAGGTAAGTCGGACCGTCGCGCCGCAGCGCCAATTCCAGCGCCTGGCGCAGCTCGACCGCATCCCCGGGCACGACGACCACCATGTTGGGCATGGCTCGCATGACGGCCAAGTCGAGAATCGACTGGTGACTGGCGCCATCGTACGAATCCGAGAGGCCGGCGTAGTTGCCGGCCAGAATCACGGGCAGATTGTTATAGCAAATGATATTGCGTATCTGGTCGGTAGCTTTCAGATCGAGGAAGATCGCGAATGTGCTCGCGATGGGCCGCAGACCGCAAGTTGCCAGGCCGGCCGCCACGTCGGTCATGTTGGCTTCCGCCACGCCCATGTTAAAGAACCGGTCCGGATATGCTCTTCCGAAGGCTGCCGTGCGGGTGCTGGTAGCCACATCCGCATCCAGGACCACCATTTCGGGGTGATCCATTGCCAGGGCGAGGAGCGCTTCTCCGAAGGCGTCGCGCATCGCCACGGATGTCGCCGTCATAGTGCCATCTCCAGTTTCCCGAGGGTCTCGAGAAGCTCGGTTCGAGCTTTCGCGTAAGTCTGATCGTCGACTACCGCCCCGTGCCAGTGGGCGTTGTCCTCCATGAAGGAGACGCCTCGGCCTTTGTGGGTTCGATAGATCACCGCCGCCGGGAATTGAGTCTGGCACTTAGTCCAATCGAGTGACTCGAGGACCTCGGCGGCGTTGTGGCCGTCATACACGACGGGTGCGACATTCCAGTTGAAAGCGCGGAGTTTCTCGGGCAGAGGGTCCATGGGCATGATGATGTCGCTGGGCCCGTCGAGCTGAACCTTGTTGTAGTCGATGAGCGCCACCAGGCGCGGCGGTTTGAATTTTGCGGCGGCCATGATGGCCTCCCAGGTCTGGCCTTCGTTGAGGTCGCCATCACCTATGAGGACGTAAGTCCAGTAGCTCTTTCCCTGCAACCGCGCGGCCAGAGCCATTCCGAGAGCTACGGAAGTGCCGTGTCCCAGCGAGCCGGTGGACATCTCCACGCCGGGAGTAGAGCGCATCGAAGGGTGGCCCTGTAACCTGCTGTCGAGATGCCGGAAGGTAGCCAGCTCCTCAGTGGGGAAGTAACCGCGGCTGGCCAACACGGTGTACAACATGCACGAGGCATGTCCCTTGCTGACCACCAGGCGATCTCGATCCGGCCATTTCAGATCGTCGGGCCGGATGTTCATGGCGTCAAAGTAGAGCGCCACCAGCAGCTCGGCAGCGGAAGCCGCTCCACCCCAGTGGCCGGTGCCGCGGTCGTGCAGCACGTCCAGCACCTTGACGCGGAATTCCTGGGCCAGGTACTGGACCATCGCGGATTTCTTGTCGCGCCTTTTCTCCCGGACCACGGTTTCGCAATCCAGTCGTGGGCGGGCAGCGTTCGTTCCCATGCGTCCTCGCCGTCAATTGTAAGCCGAAGCTCCAGTCTAATGCACAATAGGACTTGGAGGTTTCAATGCGTCTGTTCTCTCGAAGCCGGCTTCTGCCGGCGTTGTTGCTGCTAGTCGGCGCGAACGCATGGAGCGCCGCGACGGTGTTCAATGTCCTGGACTACGGCGCGCACAACGATGGTTCGGCGCCCGCTACGGAAGCGATTCGCTCCGCGATTCAGGCGGCCAAAGCCGCGGGCGGGGGAACGGTGTACTTTCCCGCCGGCAATTATGTCACCGGGCCGATCGAACTGGTGAGCAACTTGGTGCTCCACATCGACGCGGGGGCCACGCTGCGGTTCCCGGCCGCCCGGCTTCCGTACACGTGGGGGAGAATGCAGGGTATCGAATGCCTCATGGCCGTGCCGCTGATCGGCGGAAGAGACCTGGAAAACGTCACCATCACGGGCCGGGGTGTGATCACCACCAACAACGCCGATTGGACCAAGCTCATGGGCGCCCCGGAGCCGAGAACCGCCACTTATGGCGGGTCCGCCTTTGGGCCAGAATGGAATCGCCTCAGGGAGTTGTTGGAACTAAAGACGCCCCAGCCGGATGAGGTGTACCAGAAGGTCGCGCCGTTCATCCGGCCGGCGTTTATCCGCACCATGGAAAGCAAGAATATTCTGATCGAGGGCATCCACATTGTGGGCGCGCCGAGCTGGACGATCCACATACTCTACTCGCAGGACGCTGTCATTCGCGATGTGAACGTGGAGACTGATCCTGGTGCGTTCACCGGCGCCATCTACATCGATTCCAGCCGCAACGTGCGGATTTCGAACTGCAATCTCGACGCCGGCGACGACGCCATCACTCTCAAAGCGGGGAAGGACGCCGACGGGCGGCGGGTCAACCGGCCGACCGAGAACGTAACCATCACCAATTGCGTGGTACATCACGGGTCCAGCGGGGTGGCGTTGGGCAGTGAGACATCGGGAAGTATTCGCAACGTGGTGGCGAGTAACATCATCTGCCAGGGAACGCGGATGGGCATAGACATCAAGAGTCAGCGCGGACGCGGTGGCGTGCTCGAAGACATCCTGTTTGACAATTGGACCATGGACGACATTGGCAGAGCCATCAATGTTTCGCAGTACTACCAAATGCAGGGCGAAGTGCCTCCTCCCCCGGAACCTCTTTCGTCGCGGACACCGGTGTTTCGCAACATAGTCATGAGTAACATGGTCATCAACCGCTCCCAGAACGGGACTCTCGGCGCCAGGCGCCCGGCCAGCCCATCGCCGCAAATGGCGACCATCAACATAGCAGGCCTGGAGGAGTCGCCGATCACGGGGCTGCGAATCAGCAACGTGGTGGCGTCGGGCATGGGTGGGGTGAAAGCGTACAACACCGTGGGGCTGGAACTGCATAACGTGCAAATGAACCCGGAAGTAGGGCCGGCCTTCCAGGTGCGCGATTCCACCGATTTGGATTTGGACGGTGTTTCCACACGGAAGCCGCTGCCGGAAATGCCGGTAGTGCGGTTGGACCGTTGCCCCGGAGCCGTGGTGCGGGGGAGCCGGGCGGTTGCGGGCACCGGCACGTTTCTTTCGGTCCCCCCGGGCGGGCTGACAAGCGTGGCGCTCGAAGGGAACGCACTCGGCAGCGCGCGGAAGGCGACGGAAGAGTCGGCGACTGACTTCTGGCAAGCACCCGCGCCTGCGCCCGCGGCAAAGAAGAAGTGATTCAGGTCATGAGCGGAGATTCCATGTGCCAATTTTCTCGAAGCCGGCGTCTGCCGGCGCTGTTACTCCTGATCGGCGCGAATGCGTGGGGTGCCGCGACGGTGTTCAATGTTATGGATTACGGCGCGCACAACGATGGTTCGGCGCCCGCTACGGAGGCGATTCGCTCCGCGATTCAGGCGGCTAAAGCCGCGGGCGGGGGAACGGTGTACTTTCCCGCCGGGAATTATGTCACTGGCCCCATCGAACTGGTGAGCAACCTGGTGCTCCACATCGACGCGGGGGCGACGCTGAGCTTCCCGGCCGCGAAACTGCCGTTCACGAAAGGCCGGGCGCAAGGCATCGAGTGTCTTACGCCAGTGCCATTGATCGGCGGCACAAACGTGGAAAACGTCACCATCACCGGCCGCGGTGCGATCGCGACCAACAACGCCGAGTGGACCAAGCTGATGGGTGGGCCGCAGCGGGAGGCCCCTTTTGGGCCGGTCTGGGCGCACCTTCGGGAATTGCTGGAACTGAAAACGCCCCAGCCGGAGGAGGAGTATCTGAAGGCCGCGCCGCTCCTCCGCCCCTCGTTCGTCCGCTTCATGGAAGCCAGAAATATCCTGATTGAGGGCATTCGTATTGTCGGATCGCCATTCTGGACGGTCCACCTGCTGTACTCGACCAATGCCGTCGTTCGCGATGTCAGCATCGAGACCTATCCCGGATCGTTCACCGACGGGATCGTGATCGATTCCAGCAAGGACGTGCGGATTGCCGATTGCTATCTCGACAATGGCGACGATGCCATAGTCCTCAAATCGGGGAAGGATGCCGACGGACTGCGAGTCAACCGGTCCACCGAAAACGTGACCGTGACCAATTGCATTGTGCATCACGGGTCGGCCGGGGTGGTGATGGGCAGTGAGATGTCGGGTAGCATCCGCAACGTGGTGGCGAGTAACATCGTCTGCCATGGCACGTGGATGGGTATGAACATCAAGAGCGACCGCGGACGCGGCGGGGTAATCGAAAACGTCAGACTGGATCACTGGACCATGGATGACGTGGGCAGGGCCATCAATGTCTCGCAATACTATGTTCTGGAAGCCAGGGTGAACTCTTCCGACACGCGCGTTTCGGAGCGGACGCCGGTGTTCCGCAACATCGTGGTCGACAACATGAGTATCAACCGCTGCCGGGCCACCGTGGGCTACGAGAAGGCGCCGCCGGTAATGATCAACATCGAAGGGCTGCCGGAGATGCCGATTTCCGGGCTGCGAATCACCAACGTAATCGCTTCCGGCAAGAGCGGATTGAAAGCCCACGATACCGTCGCCATGGAATTGCATAATGTGCAGGTGAACGCCGATAGCGGACCGGCCTTTCTGATACGGGATTCGAAGGAACTCGAGTTGGACGGCGTGTCCACGCGCGAGCCCCTGGCAGACGTTCCCGTGATCCGGCTGGACCGCTGCCCGGGCGCCATCGTGCGCGGGAGCAGGGCGTTTGCAGGCACCGGGACGTTTCTCTCAACGGGTCTGGGTGAGTTGAAAAACATCGTGCTGGAGGGGAACACGTTCACCAGCGCGCGAACGGCCACGGCAGAGTCGGCGGCGAATCTCTGGTAAGGGATAATAGTCTCATGCTCAAGTTTGCAGCGAATCTCTCGATGATGTTTAACGAGGTGCCGTTCCTCGACCGGTTCTCCGCGGCGGCGGACGCCGGCTTCCGGGGAGTGGAATACCTGTTTCCATTCGAGTTCCCGGCGGAGGCCATCGCAGAGCGCCTTCGCAACCACCACCTGGAGAACGTTCTTTTCAATCTCGCTCCCGGCAATTGGAGCGCGGGTGAGCGAGGCATCACTTGCATCCCCGGACGCGAATCCGAGTTCCGGCAGAGTGTCGAGACGGCCATCTCCTACGCCGCCCGGCTGAAGACCAGCCGCGTACACGCCATGGCTGGAATCGTGCCCGCGGGGGCCGATCCGGCTGCCGTTGAAGCGACCTACATCGGGAATCTGCGGTATGCCGCCGAAAAGCTCGCCGCGCACGGCATCACGCTGCTGATCGAGGCCATCAACACACGGGATATGCCCGGGTTCTATCTGAATACGCAGGCCCAATCATACGCCGTCTGTAATGTGGTGAACGCCCCCAACATCAGGATGCAGATGGATCTCTATCATATGCAGATCATGGAGGGGGATCTCACCATGAAACTGCGAAAGTACGCGCCGCACTGCGGACACATACAAGTGGCCAGCGTGCCGGACCGGCATGAACCGGATGACGGCGAAGTCGATTATGCGTATCTCTTCGGCGTTTTGGAAGAGACGGGCTACGACGGATGGATCGGCTGCGAATACCGTCCGGCCGGGAAAACGGTCGACGGGCTGGGGTGGTTCCGCGCGGCTTTGCTTTGAGCGTTACTTCCCCGGCGCGGGGAACTTCTTGGCCGCGTCGTCCAGCACCAGGACCCAATCGTTGTCCACTCCGCTGGAGGGGGGTTCAAACTTGCGCGTGGCGGTTTTCGGGAAGCGTCCGATCGCCTTTGCCGCGCCGGTTCGGGGATCGTACCACCAGGCCCGGATGGCCTTGCCCGGCATGGAGTCCAGGCGAACCTCGATCGGGCGGCCCGAGGCGCTGTAGACCAACGCGTAGCTGCCATCCGAGGCGCGCGTCGCCTGTTGGCGGTCCGTGGTAGCCATGGGGTCGCTGACCAGCATGGACTGATCCGGGATGCGGGCCAGCATCGGTCTGGATTCGATCAGCTTTCGCACGTACTGCATTTGAGACGAGCCGGGAAGCTTCATGGATTCCTGCCAGGGTAACCCCGCCATCCAGCGTGTCTGCTGCATGCCAGGCGTCCAGAATTCGTAGACTTCGCCGTTGCCGTAAGCGAACCCCGCCGCGCCCGCGAACACGCTTAAGTACCCGAAACGCCGGACATCCCAGGCGCCCAGCCGCTTGATTCCGGGCTCGGCCTGCCTCAGTCCATCGGTGATGTTCTCGTACCCCGATTCAGCGTCGATCACGGGCTTTGCGGGCTTCAACTCATAGTCTGAGGCGACTAACTCATAATTCTTGTTCTGAGAGGAATGGCCGGATTGAATCGAGTTGAAAGTCAGCCAGGGTTCGCTGTGAAACCACATGGATGAACTCTGTCTTCCGGTGGGATGGTACGAAATCATTGTCGTCGGGCCGCCGCCCTCCGTCAAGCCACGGGCCAGGGCACGGGTGATCGCCTCCATGCCCACCCCTGTCCGGTCCCCGCCCAGCATCCAGATTACGGGCTTATTGCGATAGCGTGCGGCGATGAGTTTGCAGTAGTTGTAACCGGTAGTCTCGTCAAACACGCTACGCTGCCCGCCGAGCATGCCCTTGGACCAGATCGGCAGGATCAGGGTGTACATGCCAAGTGACTCCGCCTTGTCGACAATGTAATCTACATTGTCGAAAAAGGCCTCGTTGATCTTGGCCCCGTTCTTATCCACCAGCAACGTCTGGCCGAGTGGATTGGGCCGGGTGAGACCGTCCCAAATCAGCAAGACACCTTGGATCGCCGTGAAGCCCTTGGATGCCCTGTCCTTGAGGTACTGGTCGACTTCCTCATGGGTGGGCCGCGTGAACACGCACCAGGCCGTATCGCCGAGATAGAAGAACGGAGCGCCGCCCTCTGTCACAAAGAAGTGGCCGTTCTCCGATACGCGCAGCCGGGGCAGCAGCTTGCTTTGGGCCGAGAGCCCAGCCGCTGCCACCAGGGCCAGCAGCACCGCGGAAGAAAGTTTACGCACATGCATGATAGATTCCTTACTCCTCGACATAGAACAACGAAGTCACTGGCGGCAGCACCAGGTGAACCGTCGTCACCGGCTGCCCATTGGCTTCGCCCGCCATAAGTTCGGCCGGCTGCGAATCGCCCGTGTGCGGGTTCCAAATCCGCAGCGCCTTCCTGCCTCGCAGCACCACCTTCGTATCCACCGGCTTGTCGGTGGAATTCGCAAAAAAGTAAATATCCTGTCCGTTCTTGACTTTGTGAATATAGGTCAGGGCGCCATCGTAGTCCCGGCCTTGCTTCAACGGCGGGATAGGCTCCTGGATGTCTACATCCCTCACCGGCAGCACTCGCGCCAAGACCCACTGCAAGCCCCGAGGCTCCAGCTTGGGCAGGAAGTACGCTTGTCCCCCCGCCGCATTTCGCTGGTAGTAATAGAAGCCGCCGGTCCCTGCCTGCAGGTCCGCCGTGGGAGGATCGTTCACCGGCAGACCGAACACGTCGGCCACCATCTTCTGGATTTCCTTGTCGCGTCCGAACTCCGCCGATTTCGTGGGCAGCTTGCTGGTGGCGACGACCGCTCCGCCCTTGTCGTAGAACTCTTTGATTTTCGCCGCCGCCGCCACCGGGAGCGTATCGCCGCCGGGCACGATCAGCACGCTGTATTCCTCGCGGTTCTCCTGGTTGTTGAGAATCAGCTTCTGCCCTTGCACCGTGCATCGCTGGGCCAGGACTTCGGGGTGCAGGTAGGTGTAATCCACCCGCACCCCGCGGAACAACGCTTCGCCAATGTCCTGGTAGTCGATCTCGGGAGGCGTGAACCCGCCTTCGCGCGCCAGATGCTTGCTGTCGATTTTCGGCGCCGGGTCTGGCGCCGGCGCCGGGTGCTGCCCGCCCTCATTCTTGTAGGCTGCCTGGAGCGCGGCGATGGGATACAGCACGGCCATGTCCGCCACGTGCCGGCCATGTTGCAGCAGGTAGCTCATGCGGCCCAGATAGCGGTTGAATTCCGGTACGTAAGCGCTGTTCCACAGTTGCGGCCCGCCGCTGGTCACCTGCAAGTTCACGCCCATGGCGTATTGATCCATGGCGACCCTGTAGACGGTCTTCGCGTCGGCGAGTTCACGATACCCCGCGTAGGTCTCCGCAAACACCACCGGCTTGTCCCAGTTGGATGCCGCCGACGACACAATCTTGTACCCCGGGTTGGACCGCCCCCAGAACTGGATGTCGTCCACCGCCGGCACGCCCTGGTGCTCGAACAGCTTGATGAAATCGCCGTTCACGGGAACCGGATTCACAATCTCCTCCTGGTCGAAGTGGCCGCCCGCCTTGATGCCATGCGCCTCGCAGAAAGCCTCGATCCTCCCCACGAAGTTGGTGGCAAACATGTGCGCCCGATACCCGAACAGCGCGTTGCGGGCCGCCGCGGTGTCGGGGCCAATGTCATACCACAGGGCCGGGTAGTATTTCATGGGCGAGTAGCCGTATTCTTTCTCGAACCCCTGGTTGAAAGCGGCCGTCCACATGCGTCCGTCGATGGGATGCATGGCCGGCTCGTCCCAGAAAGAGAACTTGATCTCCTTTCCGAAGAACTCGCCAACATGGTCGAAGTACTTCTGGTAGGTCAAGGAGATGAACGCGTCCACGGCGGCCGCGTCCAGATAATCGAGGTGTGCGTCTTTCGTCGCGCCCGCCCCCTCGAAGTTCTTCTTCGAGGCCGCCCCGAAGGTGGCATCCAGATAGAACGCCATCACCTTCCAGTTGCCCTTGGGGACCTCGGTCGCCAGCGGCTTGCCAGGCCCGCCCCGCGAGCTGATGTCCACCAGCTCGAAGGTGTCGCGGTTCATCATCACGGCGCCCACGTAGTGATTCCCGGGGGTGGTCAACTCCGCCTTGGCCGGGCCGGTCACGTTGGTTTCCGCCATCTCCAGGCTCTTGGCCATGTACTGCGGGTATTTCGCGTAGATCTGCCCGTCTACCATGCCCGTCGGGTGGGCCCAGTCGTCGTACAAGATCGCTTCCATGCCGTTCTTCCGCGCCTCCTCCATGGCCACCCGGTAGAACTTGAGGTATTCGTCGCTCATGAAGACCGTGCCCCCGCTCGGCGGCCTGCGGCTGGCCGCCTGCGGAGAGTCCGGGGGCATGCCTGGAGGGCCCCCGTTTGGCTCCACGGCAAATCCGCCGAAGTTCCTCTTCGCCATGGTGTCCACGTCGGAGCGGATCTTCTCCACCGACAAATTCGACAGGTTGAATTCCCCATAGCCGTACATTTCGTGCCCGCGGAACTCGGCCGGAGGCTCCTTGAATATGGCGGGGTCCACCACTTTACCCGCGGGCTGCGGGCTCAGCACACATGCCGTGAAAATGGCCAGGACGAGGATTCGAAAGTTGAAGTTCATCATTTCCGTCCATTGTAAATCGTGTCATTGTACAGCTCGACCTTCTCGCGGAAGGCGGCGTTGGTGTAGACGTAGAGCGCGTTCGCATCGTACACCAGGATCTCTTCGCGCTCGTCGCCGTAGCAGTCGATGTGCTTGACGTAATAGCTGGTGTAGCGGTCTCGCGGGCCCCGTCCTCCGGCCGGCTGCGCGGTTCGGGGTGGGAATGGGAAGACGGCGACCTCCCGGCCCCAGCCGTCCAGCAGCACCGGCGGCCCGATGCCGCGCCGGTTTAGCGCGAGGAAGTTCTCCTTCGGGTTCCCAGTCCAATTCTCAACCACCACCGCCTGCGTCAGCGTGCCGTCCTTGTCGGCCTGGTTCTGCTTGGTGTTGTCCCACAGCAGCTCACCCGACTTGGTGTAGATGGCCTCCAGAGCCTTCGGCGTGGCTCCTGGACTTGCCGCATCCTCGCGGCTGATAAAGAAGGCCTGCTTGCCGGGCAGATCCGGCCGGAACCGGCCAATCATCGCATGTTGGGTGTGGTGCATCGGTTTCCGGAAAAGAATCTTGCCGTCGGCGTCGAGCAGGACTGCATCCTGCGACGTGGCCAGCGCGATCTCCGCTCGCCCATCGCCGTCCATGTCCTTCACGTCCACCGCGTCGTTGTGGCCCTCCCGGTTACTCGGGAACTCGTCGTGGCTCCACAGTATCTTCCCGTCCGGCGCGTAGAGCCTGTAACCCACCAGCAATTCGTCCTTGCCGTCTCCGTTGAAATCGAAATTGATCGGGTAGTGGCCGGTGATCACCTTTTCCTTGGACCAGAGGAGCTTGAAATCCTGAGCGGCGTCGTAGACCCAGAAGTTGGAATACCGGTCCTTGACCACCATCTGCTGCGCTCTTCCGCTGCCGGTCAGGTCCGCGAACAGGATGGCGTCGTGCCCTCCCGCCAATTGCACCTGTCTTTTCAGCTTCCCGGTCTTGCCGTCGAGTATGGTCAGAAGGCTCTTGGGGTCCTGGTAGATGACTTCGGCTTGGCCATCGCCGTCGATGTCGTGAACTTGTATCGGCGTGTCGCCCCCATCCCACACGTTGCGCCGATCGGGTTTGCCCACCTGCCACAGAATCTTGCCTTCGAGGTCGATGGCGGTCAGGCAGGTCACAACGATCTGGTTTTGACCGCCGGAGGCGTCCTCTTGCACCACCAGAGCTTCGATCTGGCCGTCGCCGTTCAAATCGCCGAAGCGCACCACGGAGCTGCCGTAGTCGCCAAATTCGATGGCCCGCAACAGCTTCGGGACCGAATCCCGGCGGGGAAGCGCCGGAGGTTCGGCGGCGTATGTCCCGCCCGCCGCCACCCACAGGGCCGCCACAATTCTCCACTCACCACTTCGCATTGCTGCCTCCTGTGATCCTGCCAGCATCGATTATACTCGCCTTCTTTACCTCCTAAAATTTTAGTTGACAAAGTTCCACCAGACGGTATACACTCCTAATTGTTTAGGAGGCACGCTTGCCGCGAAACAAAAACACCGGCCGGGGGCTGACGCCGCTCGAGCTGGAAATTATGAGCGTCTTGTGGGCCGCCGGTCCCGCCAACGTCCAGGCCGTGCAGGCGGGCCTCGGCTCCCGGGAGCTCGCCTACACCACGGTCCAGACCATGCTGAACGTGCTCCACCGCAAGGGCAGGGTGAAGCGCGAACTGCGCGACCGCGCTTACGTCTACCGCCCCGTCCTGAGCCGCCAGAAGGCCGTCAGCCAGGCAGTGGGTGACGTGCTCGACCGCTTCTTCGGAGGTTCGGCCGATAGTCTCGTGCTGAGCCTGGTGGAAACCCGCCGGTTGACTCCGGCGAAACTAGCGGAGATTCAGAAGCTTTTGGAGCACCCCAAGGAGGAAAAACATGGAAACGATTAGCCGCAGTCTGTTGACCTTCATGTTGAACGCGCTTTGGCAGGTCCCGCTGGCCGCCGCGGTGGCCGCGCTGGGCTGCTGGATAATGCGCCGCGGTCCGGCATGGCACCGGCACGCGCTGTGGGTGGCGGCACTGTTCGCAGCGGTCTTGCTGCCCTTGGGCGGCATCCGCGTGCCGGGCACCTCCACGGCCGATCGACTTCAGTTGCCCGCCGCCGTCGAACCCGCCGCTGTGACGCCGGCGGCCGCCCCAATTGCCGTTCCCGCGCCGATCGCCGCCAGGGATCGCGGCCGGACAATTTCCTTCGCGCCCTCGACCGGCGGTTTCCTGCTGCTGGCTTACCTGTCGTTCCTCGCCTGGCGCCTGGCGCGGCTCGCCCTCGCGGCAGCTAGAACCGCCCGCATGCGCGCCACCGCTTCGGCGCCCGACCCGCTGCCAGTCCTGAGCGGTGTTTGGCAGCGGGGCCAATGGTCCTTCGGCCTCAAGGGCGTGAAGCTGCTTGCGTCCGGCCGCGTCTCGGGTCCGGTGACCGCCGGCGCTTTCCGCCCCGCTGTGATCCTGCCCACTTCCATGTTGTCCGAAACATCCGAAGATGTGCTGACGACGGCCATCGGCCACGAAATGGGGCACATCGCGCGGCACGATTTCGCCGCCAACATCCTCTACGAGCTGCTCTACCTGCCCATCTCGTTCCATCCCGCCGCCATGTGGATCCATAGGGAAATCGACCGCACTCGCGAAATGGCCTGCGACGAACTGGTGACCGCCCGCCTGCTCGAGCCGCGCGCGTACGCTCAATCCATTATGAGCATCGCTAACGGCATGTGCGCTTCTCCAGGCCCCGGCTATTCGCTGGGGATCCTCGATGGCAACATCCTCGAGCAGCGCATCCGCCGGCTGATGGAGGGCGGTCGCGGCGGTCTCGGGCGTGCGCGCGCCGTTCTGGCCGCCGGCCTGGCAGCCCTGGTGGCCTGCGCCGTAATGGCTTCCAGCCTGAGAGTTTCGGCCCTGGCGCAGAACCCGCCCTCCGGCGAACTCGGATTGGCCACCGCCGCCTTCGAGGCCAGGGATTTCACTGCTGCCGTGGATCACTTCCGTAAAGCGTTGGCGCAAGATCCCAACAACATGAGCATTCGACTCTACCTGGCCAACGCCGAGCTGCGGGTGCGGAATAACACGGCTCATCCCGACGGCGACTTCGCCAAGAGCCCGCTCCTGGCCGATGCGCGCCAACAATACCTCGAGGTTCTCGCGCGCGATAACGGCAACCGGCAGGCTCTCGAACGGCTGGCGGAACTCGACCTAACCATGGGGCGGCCACAGGAGGCGCGGGATCTCGCGTTAAAGCTGGTTCAAGCCGACCCGCTCAACAAGGTCGCCTGCTACCTGGTCGGGTTTGTGGATTGGAGCAACGTCTACCAAGCTATCGAGAAGGCGCGCCAGGCGACCGGCGAGCCGGATCGGAAAGGGCAGCTTGCCGATGCCGCGGCCCGCAAGACCCTGCGCGACCAGTACCTGCCGGTCATTGAAGAGGGTCTCTGCATGACCAACCGGGCGGTTGAACTCGATGCCGGCTATGTCGATGCGATGGCCTATGCGAACCTGCTCCTGCGCGCCAAGGCGGCCATTATGGATGACCCCGCCGAGGTCGCTGCGGTGAATGCTCAGGCCGACGACTGGATGGTGAAAGCAATGGCCGCGCGCAGACAACAGCAAGCTGCTCCGCGGTCGGCAGACGCTTCAGCGGCGCACCCGGATATCAACGCCGCGCCGCCCCCACCGCCCCCGCCGCCACCCCCGAAGGACTTCAGCAACCAGCCGGCGTCGGCGTCGCCGGGCCCCTATCTGCACCCCGGCCAGGTGTCCGATTCGGAGAAATTCTGGCAAGTAACCGGCGATGGCAGCCTGACCGCGCGGGCTCTGCTGGGCCAGTTGCTGGGCAAGGGCTTTCGCGGGAAGTTGGTTGGCACCCCCGAAGGCGTGTGGGTAATGGTCGGCCCGTACAGCAACGAGCAAGCCCTGAACACGGCCAAGGCCGAGCTTGAAGCTGCCGGAGTCCGCCCGCTGCGCGTCTGGTGAGCCGGGGCGTAGGGGCCGGGCATGCCCGGCCCCTACATCAGATCGGTCTCGACGTGCCCGGAAAACGTCCGCCCGCCCGCCGCCGCGTCCTTCACCCGGTACCCATACGCCGCCAGCTCCGTCCCGTCTTCCAGCTTGAACGGGAACTCTCCGTAGTTCACCGTGATCTCCACCCCCGACGAGAAGTTCGTGCGCTGGACCAGAAGGTCGGGCGTAAGGATCTGGTGGTTCAGAAGCTCCTCGTGCGCCAGCCGCCGCTCGAACGGCGAGAGCACATCGTTGATGGCCTTGAACGTTTTTCGCCAGGCGTAGTACATCCGGTTCGAGACGGTCCAACTCGACTGATCGCCATAGAGCAGGCTGCGCAAAAACTTCGACGGCCATGGCTCACGGGTATAACCGTAGTTATCCATGCCATAGTTGTACGGGCTGCTGTGCTGCCGGTAGAGTTGTGCGCACTCGTGATACACCAGACCGTAGAGCGGCACCTCGATGCCCAAGCGGCCGGGGTGCTCATCGTAGTATGAAACCAAACCGAGGCTCCAATCCTGGGGCGGTGCCTCAACTCCCAGCACCAATCTTGCGTTAGTGGCAACCCGCATGATGTTCAACCTCTGCTCGCGCGTTCCGGTGCGAGTCAGAGGATGGCGCGGGTCGTAGCATTCCACCAGCGGCAGGCCGCCGATGGTGTCCAGGAAAATCATATTGGGCTTCAGGACGCTGGTGTAGTAATCCATGTTGTGCTGGAACAGCTTCAGGCCTTCCAACGGGCAAACTTCCTGCGAGTGGCCCGCTTCGGATGAAAAGCCGGGGACCAGCGCGCCGTTCAAATCGCGCATGATGTACTTTTCGTCGTAACTGGGCGAGTTCAGGTCCAGGTTGCGGTAGTTATCGAATAGCCCGGCAAGATACCCGGCGTCCTTCGCGGCCTGGATGGCCTTGACCAGTTTGGCCACGCCACCGGCTTCGGTGTTCACCTGGAGCTGGTCGATCGGCCGGTCGTTGTCGTAGCCCTTCCGGCCCCAACCGGCGATGCGGATGAGGGCGCGCTCCACGCCGAGGTTGTATTTCAGGTCATGGACGATTTCCGCGACTTGATCGAAGCTGTTCTCCAGTTGGTGGTAACCGTCGTAAACCGGGCCGGAGAGTCCCAGGTACTCGGGAGCCAGGGCGCGGTTGGCCACCACCTGTATCTCAAAGTTGGGCGCGCCGATGAGTTTCTCAACCTCCGGGTTGGCAGCGATCTTCTGTTTCAACGTGACAAACTTGCCCGTCTTCTGGGCGTATTTGCGGTACGTCTTGCACATCTCCACATAGCCGCCATGGGGCTGGAAGATGTAGTGCGCGACGCGCGGATAACCGAGTTCTCCTTTGACTGAGTGCCAGTAGGGCCAAATGGCCGAAAGGCGCGGAGTGAAAAGCGCGGTGGTGGCCGTAGGGATGGCCGAGGCCGGAGCCGCCGGTTGCCCCGGCCCGCGGACATCGTTGGCGATCAGACCGTAGGCGACATCGTCGGGCGTCTCGATGATGCACAGGAACGAGCTTTGCCCTTTCTTGGCGCCGAACCACGGCATCGAGCCCCGGTCGATCACGGCCACTTGGCCGGCAATCCGTTCCCACACCCAATTGAGATAACGGAAATATCCCGCCTTATCGAAGCGCGAGGGAATCATGAAACCCTGTTCGTCCGGAAAGACGATGTACCCGTCGTCGGCCAGTGTGCGCACCGGGAAGAGACGTAGCGGCCACTCGATGGCTTCCACGCGCCAGTAGGGAGAACTACTGTGGAGTTCCTCGATTCGGAAAGTCAGCTCCGGGCTGTCCTGGGCCAGCCAGACCTGTAGCACCACGGCGAGAGCGTTATCCACGTTGCGGTCCTCACGCACCGGACCCATGCGTGAGCGGAACTTGGCTAGCGAGATCCGCAGCCCGTAGCCGTTCTGCCCAGCCCCGGCGGGGATGGCCGCAATCTCTTTCTGCGCCGCCGCGCCCAGGCTGACCGTCAGCGCTTCGCCGCCCTTACCCAACAGATAGATACGTCCGGCGCTCGCCTCCCACGGATCGGACCCCCAAGCCTCTTGCGTGGCCAGGTCTTCAACCGACATCGTCAGATTGTCGGAGCGAAGAACCACCCGAAGATGCTGGTTCGCCAGAACCCAGTCTTCGGCCTGAGGCCCAGGCCGCGTGGTGCGGCTGATGCCGGCGCCCGCCGGCTGCTGCGCCGGCATTTCCCAACACATCAGAACCAGGCAAGTCGTAATCGATGCTCGCATGGGATCTTGATCGCATGTGGCATCTCCGTTGTCAAGGCTGCCTCTTTTGATCCGAACAAGCCGAGCGGTACCCTCGTATGGTAGGGAGTAGCATTCCAGGAGGCACAAGAATGTATTGCGATCGTTGTGGAACCGCGATGCAGCAGTTCCAGCGTTTCTGTCCAAGTTGCGGCAAAGGTGTAGGCGCCGTGCCACTGATGCCGGCTGAAAGCCGGATTGCCGGCCACGTCCGCCTGCTGGGGATATTCTGGCTGGCTATTTCCGCGTTTCGCCTGATTCCAGGCTTGTTCCTGGTGTCGATTTTCCGGTTCGGATTCCCGTTCTTTACACCGGGTGTTCCGGGCTTCGTGCACGGCGTGATGCGGGGTTTGGGGGGGCTGTTGCTGGTGGGCGCGGCAGTCGGCATTGTGGCGGGTTGGGGGTTGCTGGAACGGCAACCCTGGGCGCGCATGTTGGCCATTGTTCTGGGCTGCTTCAGCCTGCTGGACATGCCATTCGGCACGGCCCTGGGCATCTACACGCTGTGGGTCCTGTTGCCGGCCGGCTCGGAAGAGGAATACCGCCGGATGGCGCGGGCGGCATAGACCCGGAGGCGCGCCGCCTACTGCTTCTCGAAAACCAGCTTCTGCTCGCCTTCGCCCATGCTGCTCTTGAAGAGCCGGACGATGGTCAGCGTCTTACCGTCGTCCGAGAGCGTCCACTTGTCCAGCATGGTGAAGTCATTATCTCCGAACTTCCCCTTGGCGTCGATCAAGAGCGTGTCGCCGCCCCACTTTAAGGTGCTCTTCACGGGATTGCCGAACATATCGTTCGAGCACTCCTTGCCGTCCGTGGTGTAGCTCGCGTCGAATTCCATTTCGCCCATCTCGCCGGACTGCTTGACGTGGCTCGTGAGCTTCGGATCTTCGTGGGTTATCTTGGTCGTCATGCTGTTCGGCGACGGCATCTGGCCGAAGCTGCTCTTGGCAACGTTCAGCTTCCAATCTCCGCTGAAGTTGGGCTTGGCGAGCACGGGCAGGGCCGCCAGCGCAAAAGCCGCGAGGATCAACAAACTACGTTTGCATGTCATATCGACAACTCCTTTACGTGGCCGGGGCGGTCTTCCCGCGCCCCTACTGATACTCTTTCTGCTTGGCCTGGTAAAACTCCTGCATCACGCAAAACGCCTTCTTCTTGCCGCCGCGCACGGAAACCAGGCCCTTGCGGTTGAAGAAGTCCTGGATGTCCGGCAGGGTGCGGCGGGGGCTGCGGAAGTCCATCAGCACCCACGGCGATGTGCCGCGCAGGAACGGAATGCGGTTCAGCATCCCGACCTGATGCCGGTACACGTTCTCCTGGTATTCTTCGGTCCACCGGGTGAGCGGGTCGCCATGCAGCCCGTAGAGCGCGTCCGCGCCGAATTCGCTCATGATCAGAGGTTTGGTGTAGATGGTCTTATAGTCGATGTGGTCGGCCTTGTCCGGCAAGCCGTCGTACCAACCGAGGTACTCGTTGCAGCCCAGGACATCCAGGTCGGCCCCCAGCGGATCGTCGAGCAAATCCGTGTTGCCTTCGGCCGCGCCGCCATCGTTGTGGTGCAGCAGGGCGGCCGTCACCAGGCGCGTCGGGTCCAGAGCGCGGACCTGCGCCGCCAGCTTCTTGAGAAACGCCGTGCGCGCCTCGCCGACGGGCGTCTCATTGGCCACCGACCACAAAACAATCGAGGCCCGGTTCTTGTCCCGCGCGATGCTCTCCGCCAGTTGATTGCTGGCGTTAGCGAACGTCTCGGGGTTTTCCCACAGGATGGTCCAATACACGGGGGTTTCCGACCACACCATCAGGCCCAGCCGGTCGGCTTCCCGCACCATGTTCTCGTTGTGCGGGTAGTGCGCCAGCCGGACAAAGTTGCAGCCCATCTCCTTGGCCCAGCCCAGCAGCGTGCGGGCATCCTCGGGACTGTAGGCCCGGCCGGTCCGGAACGGCGCTTCCTCGTGAATCGAGACGCCTCGCAGGAAGACGGATTTGCCGTTCAGCAGGATGTCGGTCCCCCTCGTCTCAATCGTGCGGAATCCGATGCGGTCGCACACTGAGTCGGTGTCCGACGCAATGGTGACCTCGTACAGCTTGGGGTTTTCCGGCGACCATAGCGTCAGTTTGGCCGGAACGCTCAGGGCGGCGTAACCGTTGGCATCTGCGGCGACGGTTACCGACACTCCCGCCTCGGGAATGCGGATGGCCACCTGCTGCCGCGTTCTCGGGCCGTTGAGTTTCACCCATCCGGCGATGGTGTCCGTCGAGCCTTTCTTCAGTTGCACCATGTAGTCTTCGACGAACGTCTCCGGCACTTCCACCAGCGAGACGCCGCGCGTCAACCCGCCGTAGTTCCACCAATCCGTGTTGACCGTGGGCACCGCCTCGCGGTGACGCTTGTCGTCCACCTTGACCACCACGGAATTGCCTTTCTGGCGCGTCTTGCCGGTGATCTCGAAGGCGAACGGCGTGTATCCGCCCGTGTGCGAGCCGAGCTTTTCGCCGTTCAGGTAGACAATGGCTTCGTAGTTGGCGGCGCCGAAATAGAGGAACAGGCGCGTGCCGGCCTTGCTCGGGTAGTCGAAAGTCTTCCGATACCAGATGGTGCCTTCGTAGAGGAAGAGACTTTCGCGTTGCGTGTTCCAATCGCCCGGCACGTCGAGCTGTCCGGAGGTGTCGAAGTCGTACTCGACGAGATCGCTCTTGTCCTTGGGCTTGGCGTCGAGGAAATAGCCGTCCTTGGAGGGTTGCAGGCGGAAATCGTAGTACCCGTTCTCGTACGGATCGACGATGGCGCGCCACTTGCCGTTCAGGCTGGTGGTCCGGCGCGCTTCGACATTCACGATCCGGATGGGCGATTGCGCCTCGACGGGCGCACAAGTCGCGAGCAAAGCCAGAACTGTAAGTTGTGGTCTCATTCCGCCTCCAATTGTCGCCCATCCGAGAGGTCCAGCGGTACGGGCGCCAATGGGAGCGCGGGATTTTGTTACGGGACTACGACCGTCTTCCCGGCTACAATCTGAACCGTCTTGGTAAACGCGCTCCCACCAGCCACGGGATCGATTCTGACGGTGTACTGTCCGGCAGGCAGCATCAGGGCCTGTTCGCAGTTGTTGAACTCGCCCGTGTGCCCTTCAAACGTGTCATTGAGGTAGACAGCGTCAAACTTGCTGCCTGTCACGGTTGTTTGCAGCGATCCCAGCGGCGGCTTCGGGGGCGGCAGCGGCTTTAACGTCTGGGCGACAACCACAGTCTTGCCTGCCACGAGGTCCACCGAGGTTGTGAAACCCTCATAGCGCGGGTCCACCAGTTTGACTTCGTGCTTTCCCGGCGGCAGCGCGTACTTTCTGGCGATTCTGAAATTGGCCGCCGGTCCCAGGTACTTGCCGTCTACAAAAACGCCGGCCCGTCCCGGGTCGACCTTGGTTTTCAGGTACGCCGTATCTCCCGACTTGCCGATGAGTGTGCCGCATGCAAGCAACAACGCGACGGCAGTGCAGACGCCCCTGCACATGAGCTTTAGTGAGCTTTTCGAATGGGATGCCATGTCAGATCCTCCAAATCCTCCGTATGAATATCAGTATACATCCTTGATTCGAGGCCGCCGAGGCTGGCCATGGTTCTGGCAAGCCTCGTTTAAGCGGCGAACGGATTTGGCATCGTGGAACCGAAGGGCGGCCGGCACTTCACCACCGCCGCCCCCAACCGTTCCGGCGCGGAGTTCGCACGCATGGTGGAGCACGTCGTGCGACCGTACCCCGCCGCCGATACGATCCACCTCGTCATGGACAGCCTCAATATCCACTGCCGCAAGTCGTCGACCGGCCATTTCGGCGAACAGAAGGGTGAAGGCATCTGGGATCGGCTCAGCGTGCATTACACGCCGAAGCACGGTAGTTGGCTCGACTTCAGGCGGTCGAAGACCTGGCGCTCCGACCGCGTGATTTCTTCCCCGGCCCTAGCCGGACAGTGAGGGCTCCGGTATCGGATCTGGCCCCGAGGTGGCGACCCTGCTGCACGGTAGCGAGCGGGTACCTGTGGCGCAGCCTGGAACCCAACGCCAACCTGTGAAGGGTATAATGTGAAACTTAGGAGAGATACCATGCGCGCGTTGAAAGTGACGCTTCCGGCGGCGATCCTGATGGCTGGCTTCCTGCTATGCACTTCGGCCACCTACGGCAAGATGGAGTACATGAAGAAGGAGGGAGTGAAAAGCTGTACGTACTGCCACGTCAAGGCGGGAGCGAAGGACCTGAACGACACTGGCAAGTGCTATGCGGCCAACGATCACTCGCTCGCCAAGTGCAAGGCGCCCGAGAAGAAGTAAGCAGAACGTCATAATTGACTGAGCAATCGCTCCCTGACGGTCGCGGCTCGGAATGAGGCGCCGACGGAGCCGCGAGTGTCGGAAGCCATGAAGAAATGGGCAAGGTAAGGCATGCCCCACCGTGGTGGGGCATGCCTTACCTTGCCCATTGTGCGCTGGCGGGCGATTCGGTAAAGAGGCTGTCCATGAAGCTGCGATTCAACTTGATTCTCATCCTGGTGTGTTTCGGGCAGGGCCAGGCCAAGGAGCACTGGGTGGCGACCTGGACGACGGCGCAGCCGCTGGCACGCTATCTGCATGTGAGAGGCGGCGGTCCACCGCGGGCGGCCCAGGGGGTTCGACAATCAAACCGTTCGAATGATCGTGCGCACCAGCATCGGCGGCGCCCGCGTGCGCATCCGGCTCTCGAACGCTTTCGACAGCCCGCCGGTAGCAGTGGGCGCCGCGCATATCGCGATCCGGAGTAAAGACTCCGAAATAGTTTCCGGGTCGGACCGGCCGCTCGCTTTTGACGGCAAGCCCGGTTGTACGATCGGGCCGGGAATGGTCATTCTGAGCGACCCGGTGGACCTGAGTATCCCCAAGCTCGGCGATGTCGCGGTGAGCCTGTACTTCCCCGGACAGACCGGCCCTCCGACCGCGTACAACGGCTTGCATACGTCCTACGTCTCGAAGGAAGGCGATTTCACGGGCCGGCCCTCGATTCCGGATGCGACCACCACGGGGATGTATTACTAAGAAGACGGCGAACCTGGCGGTCGGCAACATGGGAATGGGCGGCAACCGGGTGCTGCGCGATGGCACGGGAGCGAGCATGCTGGCGCGATTCGACCGCGATGTGCTGAGCCAGCCGGGGGTGAAATGGCTGATTGTGCTGGAAAGCATTAACGATATCGGGAGAGCCGGGAAGCGGTTCGCGAAGCGGTCAACAACTGGATTCGCACCAGTGGAGCCTATGACGGCGTCGTCGATTTCGAAGCCGCCACGCGAGATCGCGACAACCCCAAGCGGCTGCGGCCGGAGTTCGATCCGGGCGACCACTTGCACCTGAGCGATGCGGGTTATCAGGCCATGGCGGACGCGGTAGACCTCTCGCTGTTCGGCGGGAAGCCCGGGAAACGGTAAGCTACGCCGAATAGGTCTGCTTCCACTTGGAAAGCTCCGCCGCGAGCGAAGTGCGGACGGTCACAAACTGCGGGTTCTCGTACTGGTTGACCCTTTCGCGAGGGTCCACGTTGAGGTCGTATAGCTCGCCGGGCCCCTTCCCCTGGTCGCGCAGAACGAGCTTGTAACGCTTGTCCCGGGCCATATCGGTGTTCTGATAGTGGGCGAAGACGGTGGTGCGCCAGGGCTGCTTCTTGGGCAGCGGTTTCCCCGTGGCGAGCGGCAGATAGCTGCGGCCGCACAGGTTGCGGGCGGGCAGACCGGCGCCGGTCAGCTCACAGAGGGTGGGCACCAGATCGTAGGCGCTCACCAGCTCGGGCCGCGTCAATTGCGGAGGCACGTGCCCCTGCCAGCTCCACACCAGCGGCGTAGAGACTACTTCCTCATACATGTTGGCGGGATCGGAAGCCGGCGCGGAATCCCACAGGCCGTGGCGGCCCAGCAGCGAACCACAGGTGGAAGTGAAGACGATCAGGGTATGATCGAGCAGGGCTTTTTCGGAGAGCCGGGCGAGGAGCGCCGCCACATCGTCGTCGAGCGCCGTGACGGCGGCCGCGGCCAGGCGCTGGTTGAGAGCGAGATCGCTCAGCATTTCCTTATCGCGGGCGGCATTCTTGGCCGGCGCCTCCTGGCTGAAGGTCGCAAACTTGACCTGCGCATAGAGGTCGCGATACTTCCGCGGCACGCCGTTGTAGGGCGGGCGCAGGTAGGTGCAGTCGACGGTCAGGAAGAATGGCTTGCCGGCGGCCTGCGCGTCGAGGGACTTGGCGGCGGCGGCGCTATCGGTGACGGCACATGCGTACCCCACGCCCGCGAGCGCCTTGGAGAGCGGGAGGTCGCCGGGGGAGCCGGCATCCGCGTCGCCAAGCTGCATGGGGGTGCGGCCGGTGAGCAGGGTGGCGCGGCCTGGCGCGGGAGCCGGGGCGCAGGCGAAGTGGTTGAGGAAGCGCAGGCCGGTTTGGGCGAGCCCATCGAGGTTGGGAGTGTGAACCTCGTTGTTGCCGTAACAGCCCAGTATCCAGGAGGGCAATCGATCGGCCAGGATGAGCAGGATATGGGGCCGCTCGGCAGGCGTTTTGGTGGCGGCGAGGGCCGGCAGGGCGAGGCTGCCGAAGAAGAAATGGCGGCGGGAGAGGGGCATCGTGAATTACAAGTATAAGCCGGGGTGGGCGGGGCCGGTTTCCTACTGCGCTAAAGGAATCTCGAGATCCGCCGATAGTGAGAACAACGGCCGCGATGGCCGCAACTTTGATGACCAGCCGGATTCATGCCGACCGCCCGACTTGGAGACTCGTCCTGGCTAGCATAGCCGCGGCGGTGGTGGTGGCCGGAGCGTGGGCCGGCTTTCGTCACGACGCGTGGGCGGGAACACTCGCCGCCGCACTGTTTGTTCTGGCGCTGGCTGGCTGGTTCTTTGCCTATCACCGCTACGTTTGGGCCGAAAGGGCCGAAGAGCAGTACCGCGTTCTATTCAACAACAGCAACGATGGAGTGCTTGTATTTGGGCTCGGGGACGACGGGGTGCCCACCAACTTTATCCAGGTGAACGACGTGGCCTGTCAACGCCTGGGCTACACACGGGAGGAGTTGCTGGAGCGTTCGATGCGCGATTTTCTCGCGCCCGGGACGTTGGATTTTGGCTCGATCCTGCAACGTCTACTCGCCGGGGAACAGTGGCTCTTTGAGATGGAGGCCCTGACCCGGGATGGCCGCAGGATACCGACCGAGATCAGCGCGAGGGCTTTCCTGCTGGGCGGCCAGTGGACGGTGCTGGCCGTGGCCCGCGACATCACGGAGCGCAAGCGCATGGAGAAGGATCTCCGGATGATCGCTTTGGTGGTGGAAAGCAGCACGGACCTGGTCGGCTTCGCTTCGATGGAAGGATCGGTATCGTTTGTCAACCCCGCCGGGCGGCAGATGTTGGGCCTCGATAAAGATGAGCCGATGGCCGTTAGCGTGTTTGACTACCTCATAGATGAAGACCGGGAGTGGTTCCGCGAGCGGGTCTTGCCAGCGGTCGCGCGGGACGGCCGGTGGGAGGGGGAAACGCGATTCAAGCACCATAAGACCGGCGCGCCCATCCCCATGTGGCAATCCATATTCTTCATTACCGAGCGGGGGACGAACCGCCGGATCGCCATGGCGACGATTTGCCGGGACATCACCGAGCGCAAGCGGGAGGAACATTACCAACATCTTTCCGCTGAAATCCTGGGTATTCTGAATGAGCCTCTTGGCGTACGCGATGCGATCACACGAATCCTGGCGGCCATCAAGCGGGAAACGGGCTTCGACGCGGTGGGGATTCGACTACGAAGCGGCGATGACTTCCCCTACTTTGTCCAGAACGGATTTGCCCCCGATTTTCTGCTTACCGAGAATACGCTGATTGGCCGGGATGAGAACGGCGCCCCTCTGAGGGATGAGAATGGCAACATCAGCTTGGAGTGCGCCTGCGGCCTGGTGCTCTCTGGGCAGACAGATCCGGCGAACCCGCTTTTCAGCAAGGACGGAAGTTTTTGGACCAACAACGCGCTGCCGTTGCTGGATGTTCCGGCCGGCCAGGACCCGAGGCTCCATCCGCGCAACCACTGTATTCATCAGGGGTATCGTTCGGTGGCGCTCATTCCCATTCGCGTAAACCGCGACATCGTGGGCCTGCTGCAGCTCAACGACCGGAAGCAGGACCGTTTCACACTGGAGCAGATCCACTTCTTCGAGGGGATCAGCGCCAGCATCGGTGTGGCCCTGACGCGTAAACAGCAGGAGGATGCCCTGCTGGAGAGCGAAGCGCGGCACCGCCTGTTGTTCGATGGCTCGCGGGACGCCATGATGACCCTGGCCGCGCCTTCGTGGAAGTTCACCTCGGGGAATCCGGCGGCGTTGGAGATGTTCGGTGCCAGCGATGCCGCGGAATTCACCGCGCTGGGGCCGTGGGATGTATCCCCCGAACGGCAGCCCGACGGCAGCTCGTCGGCGGACAAGGCACGGGAAGCGATCGAGGCGGCCCTGCGCGATGGTTCCCGATTCTTCGAATGGACGCACCGGCGGCTGGACGGTGCGGATTTCCCGGCCACCGTGCTGATGACCAGGATGGAGACAGGCGGCCAGGTATTTCTCGAGGGCACCGTGCGCAACATCACGGCCCAGAAGCAGGCCGAGGAGCGCATCGAGAAGACGCTCACGCGGCAGCGGGGCGTCGGCAGGCTTCGGCAGTCGCTCCTGACCCCGGCGCCGCTGGAGGAGACGCTCCGGAAGGTCACCGACGCCATCGTCAGCGTGTTCGACGCCGATTTCTGCCGCATCTGGTTGATTCGGCCCGGAGATCTGTGCGACCGGGGCTGCCCGCATGCCGAGGTGCACGAGGGGCCGCACGTCTGCCGGCACCGTGACCGGTGTTTGCATTTGGTGACGAGCTCCGGCCGCTACACCCACATCGACGGCCCAGGCCACCGGCGTGTTCCATTCGGGTGTTACAAGATCGGACGCCTGGCATCGGACGAAGAAGCCAAGTTCGTCTGCAACGACGTCCAGAACGATCCGCGTGTTCACAATCGTGCCTGGGCCCGCGAGCTGGGACTGGTGTCGTTCGCGGGATACCAGCTCCGATCACCGGGGGAAGAGACCCTGGGCGTTCTGGCCCTGTTCGCCAAACATCCAATCCTGGCCGAAGAAGATGCCATGCTGGAGGGACTCGGGACTACGGTGGCTCTGCTGGTCAAGCGGGCCGTCACCGAGGAGGCGCTGCTCCGGCAGACCGAGGAGTTGGCAGGTTCCAACGCCAAACTGGAGCAGGAACTGGCCGGCCGCGCAAAAGCGGAGGAGGAGTTACGGGCGAAAGAATACATTCTGTCCGAATCGCAGCGCATTGCCCAGGTCGGCAGTTGGAGCTGGGATCTGGCGACCGGCGCACTTACGTGGACGCCCGAAACATATCGTCTTCATGGAGTCTCGCCGGATACCTTCGTCCCGTCCCGTGAGACGCTTCTGGGTCTGCTCCACCCGGATGACCGGGCCGCCATGCAAAAATGGCTCAGCGCCTGTCTGGCAGGGGAAGAACCGTCCGACCTGGAGTTTCGCGCCACCCTGCCTGACGGCAGCGTCCGCAATATCCTGGGTCGCGGGCACTTAGTACAGGACGCAGAGAAGAAACCGATCCGGATGGATGGCATCGCTCAGGACATTACCGAGCGCAGGCAGGCCGAGGAGCGCATCGCGCGGATGATGAAAGATCTGGAATTGGAGAAGGATCGCGCGGAAGCCGCCAGCCGGGCCAAGAGCGAGTTTCTGGCCAACATGAGCCACGAAATCCGGACTCCCATGAACGGCATTCTGGGCATGACCGCGCTGGCGCTCGACACGCAGCTCAGCCCCGAGCAGCGCGAGTATCTCGGCATGGTCAAAAGCTCCGCCGATTCTCTGCTGGAACTCATCAATACCATCCTCGACTTCTCCAAGATCGAGGCGGGAAAACTGGAGCTGGAGTCGATCGAATTCAGCCTGCGGGACACCTTGGAGCCCACCTTGAAGACCCTGGCATTGCGCGCGCATGAAAAGGGCCTCGAACTCAACTATCAGGTGAGGCCGGACGTGCCGAAGACTCTGGTGGGCGATCCGGGTGTGCTTCGCCAGATCCTGGTGAACCTGGTGGGGAATGCCATCAAGTTCACCGAGCACGGCGAGGTGAACGTGCGGGTGGAGCGCGAGTCGGAAGAAGAGGGGCGGGCATGCCTCCACTTCAGGGTCCAGGACACGGGAATCGGCATCCCGGTGGAGAGCCAGACGGGGATTTTCGACGCCTTTGTCCAGGCGGACAGCTCGACCACGCGCCGTTACGGCGGCACCGGCTTGGGGCTGACCATTTCCCGCCGGCTGGTGGAAATGATGGGCGGCCGCCTCTGGCTCGAGAGCACACCTGGGAAAGGCGCGGCGTTTCACTTCACGGTGTGGTTGGGGAAAGGAGATCAAACGAAGCGGGCTAAGCCGGGGCCGGCGAACTTGGCGGGCTTGCCGGTATTGGTGGTGGACGACAACTTCACGAACCGGCGCATTCTGGAAGAGATGCTCACTGCCTGGCGTTTGAAGCCGGTACTGGCGGAGAGCGCTCGGAAAGCCATGAGCCAGCTCGAGAAGGCGCTGGACGCGGGCCTTCCGTTTCCCCTGGTTCTGGTGGACGCCAACATGCCGGAGATGGATGGGTTCGCCTTGGTGGAGCAGATCCGGCGGAACTTAGGGCTGGCGGGGGCCATCATTATGATGTTGACTTCGGCGGGCCAGACCGGCGACGCCGCTCGATGCCGGGAGCTCGGGGTAGCTCGGTACCTCATCAAGCCGATTGGACAGTCGGAGTTGCTGGACGCGATCCTACAAGCCGTGGGAAGTGAACCAGAGGCCGTGGCCCCACCAGCACAGCCAAGCATCCATCAGCCCTTGCAGCAGCGTCTCAGGGGACTTCGCATCCTCTTGGCCGAGGATAACCCGGTGAACCAAAAGCTGGTTGTCCGACTGTTGGAAAAGCGCGGGCAAAACGTGCAGATTGCCAGCAACGGGCGCGAGGCGTTGGAGAAACTCAAGGAAGCGGACTTCGACCTGGTCCTGATGGATGTGCAGATGCCTGTCATGGGGGGATTCGAGGCCACCGCCGCCGTGCGCGAGGGGGAGAAAGGCACGGGCCGGCACATTCCGATTCTGGCCCTGACGGCCCGCGCCATGAAAGGCGATCGGGAGCGTTGCCTGGCCGCGGGGATGGACGGCTACATCGGGAAACCGATTCGATTGGAGGAGCTATTCGAGCAAATCGAGGCCCTCATTCCATCCGTCCCGCTGGCCCGGGTGGGGACGTAGCGCCGAGGAACTCGGCGAGGGCGGCCGTCCATGCGCGAAGGGGCGGTAGTTTCGTATTGAGAAGAATCGCCCGGGGCGGACGCGCCGCCTGGCGCGGGAAATGCGACGAGGGGACGGGAAGCACGGTCACGCTTCTTCCCGCGATGTGGAAGATCTCCCGGGCGAAATCGAACCAGCTTGCGCCGCCGCTGTTGGTGAGGTGATAGATGCCGGGCGGCGGCAACGCGTCGAGCAAACGGTGCGTGCCTGCCGCCAGGTCGGGCGCGTAAGTGAGGCTGTTGATCTCGTCGGAAACCACTTGCAGCGTATCCCTTTTTGCGGACAGATCCAGCATGATGTCGACGAAGCTTTTCTTGGAAAGGTCGCTCGATCCCTTGGGGCCGAAGATCACCGCGGTGCGAACGACGTAACACCTTGCGCCGCTGGCCGCGGCCAATTGCTCGCCCCGCAATTTGGAGCGTCCGTACACGGAGAGCGGCGCCGGAGGGTCGGCTTCGGCGTATTCGCCGTGGACGCCGTCAAACACGTAGTTGGTGCTGTAGTGAACCAGCGGGATGCCCATGTCCTTGGCGTACCCCGCCAACTCGCCGACGAAATCGGCATTGAGGGCGAAGGCCCGATCGGGGCGGTCTTCGGCGCCATCCACATCGTTGAAGGCGACGCAATTGACGATGGCGTCGGGGGTGAAACCGAGCGAGCCGATTTTGGCCCGCAGCGAAGGAGAATCGAGGACGTCGATGTCTTCGCGGTCCCAGCCTACGGCTTCGGGATACAACTTCATGAGCTGGCCGCCGAGAGTGCCTTTGGATCCGAGAATGAGAACTCGCCAGTTGTTGTGGGGCATCGCCTCGGATTATAGTTGGTTTGGGCCATGATTCCCAACGTGCTGACGATTCTCCGGATCTTTTTCGTGCCACTGCTGGTCGCGGCGCTCGTCGAGCAGGATGTCGGCTTCCGCCTGGGAACTTTCACGGTGACCAACGAGTGGCTGGCGCTGGCGATTTTTCTATCGGCCGCCGCCACGGACCTGTTGGACGGGTATCTGGCGCGGCGCTGGAAACAGGTCACCACCATCGGGACGCTGCTCGACCCCATCGCCGATAAGCTGCTGGTATCGGCCGCGCTGATCTCACTGGTGCAGGTGCGCGCGCTGCCGGGATGGATGGCCATTCTGATTATCGGGCGCGAATTCGCGGTCTCGGGGTTGCGGGCCATCGCTGCCGCCGAAGGCTACACCATCAAGGCCAGCGACCTGGGCAAAACCAAGATGCTCTCCCAGGTGGTGGCCATCTCCTGCATGCTGCTGAGCGTGCGCCACCCGGAGTTGCGGCGGCCGGGCATGTTCCTCATGTGGGGCGTGGTGTTCTTCGCGATGCTCTCCGCGTTCAGCTACTTCGGCAAGTTCTGGCACAAGGTGGACGAGGGCGTCAAGAATCGGCGCCGGCGCGAATTGCTGACTCTGGAGCGCAAGCGGCAGAGAGCGGCGGTGCGCCGTCACAGGGGATCGAGGGGCGCGGGAGGCTTGGCCACGGGTACAATTTCGAACCCGCCCGAGGTGAACTGAACCGTCCGCACCTGTCCCTTGGGACCCACCGGGCCGACGGATTTTCCATTCAGCGTAATGGTGACGCCGCCGGCGTTGCCCAGCCGCAGAAGTACGGTGCTGGCGGCCTCGATGGTGCGGCTTTCCTGGGCGCCCAGAGTGCCCGAGAACAGATACTTGCCATCGCTCCGCGCCAGCACCCACACGGGTTCGTCGGCGGTCA
>Ga0181536_10001046_pt1 | contig 33051 bp, 25 predicted proteins | sample PEATcosm2014_Bin_41_FD_121105 | JGI IMG/M metagenome (GOLD analysis project Ga0181536, IMG submission 121105) | Peatland microbial communities from MTU Mesocosm Facility, Houghton, MI, USA - PEATcosm2014_Bin17_60_metaG | ecosystem: Environmental > Terrestrial > Soil > Wetlands > Peat | place...
GGTTCAGAGACTCACGGTCTGAACCCGATATGACGCGATTGTAGTGCCACACGAGCCGCGGAGACGGTGCAAGTGGCTGATAATAAGGGGTTTATTTCGGTGGGTGCTAAACATGGGTTAACACGCTGAACGTCTGCTGGTTCATGGCGAGCGGCTTCATTCTCTACTATTCGATCAACGTGCTGTTCGCGACGCACCTGCAGGTCGACCTGAAGATGTCGCCGGGAGCGATTGGCGAGATCGGCGTCGCCGCCAACCTGGTCGTCTTCCTTGCCAGCATGGGTTGGGGCTGGGTGTCCGACAGGTTTGGCCGCAAGGTGGCGCAGATCCTTCCTGCCCTGATGGCGATCCCGATCGCCCCTATCTACCTGCTCAGCCACAATTTCACGCTGATCTGGTGGGCCTTCGTGATCCAGGGCGCGTTCGGTAGCGGCGGCTTCGCCAGCCAGGCTCCGAGCTATCTCGCCGAGCGATTCCCGACCGAGGTGCGCGCGACGGCAGCGGGCTTCTGCTACCACCAGGGCGCGATCTTTGGTGGCCTGATAGCGCCGATCCTGGCCTGGTGCGCCACGGCTTACAATCTCGGCTACGCCATTCCGATGCTGGTCGGAACGGTCGGCGCCGCGGCGAGCTTTGCCGTTGCGATATCGCTCGGTCCGGAAACGAGGGGCAAGGAAATCGTCGCGGACGTCGTCGTCGCCTGACCGCGACGGGCGAAGCCGCGCTCCGCCGGTAACAGCGCCGGCGGAGCGTGAATCGGGCGGACCCAACCCGCCGCTTACAGTGGCAGGGGCGTTCGGCTGTACTTTCAGGTGAAAGCTTGTTCATGATATCCGCTCTTACGCGGTGGCGCATAGGTGCTATCCATTATCCGCTTGGCTAACCTACCTATCGATCCTCGCCACCGGCGCCCAGCCCCTGATGTGCACGAGGGAACCGGATGACGAGGCCGTCCTGGGGGCGCGTCATTCTCCCCCGTCATGGCCCGGACGAAACCAGTGCGCCGGCGGCACCGCGGCGGCGGTCGCGGCGTGACGCGGTGGCGCAGGAAAGGCCGACGGTGTCGTGCATGTGTTCATGCATCAACGTGGTGTTGATCGGTTCCTTTCGGCAACGCGGACCGGCATCAGCCGCGGCGGATATTCCAGAACAAGGACATCCCTGTCAGCCCATCCACCAGCGTGCGGCTTTGCGTCGTCGGCTGAAAGAACTGGCCGAGGGGCAAGAACGGTACATCGATAAAGGCCCGCGCCTGGATCGCCGCCGCGATCTGCCTCTGGCCCGCCGGGTCGGTCGTGGCCAGCCACTGGTTCCGCAGGCGCTCGAGTTCCGGCGCGGTGGGCCAACCGAACCAACTATTCTGGCCATTGCCACGCAAAGCGAGGTTGCCCGCCGGGCTGGACATGTCGGCACCGCTGAAGGTGGTGATGAACACGCTCCAGCCGCCCTGGTCGACCGGTGCCTTGCTGGCGCGACGCTGGATCACGCTGCCCCAGTCGGTGGCCTGCAACTCTACATTCAGGCCGCAGCTTTTGAACAGATCGGCCGCGACATTGCACAACGCGTCGATGCGCTGGTAATCGCTGGGTGTCATCACGACGACCGTCTCGCCTTTGTACCCCGCCTGCTCGATGGCCTGCCTGGCGGCCGCCTTATCGCGGGGACCGTTCAGGACCTCCAGCCCGGAATCGCTGGCCATCGGGGTGTTGGGCGCGAAATACCCGACGCCCGTCCGCGCGGCGTCCGGGGTGTCACCGACAACGGCGGCCATGAAATCCGATTGGTTCAACGCCAGGAGCAGGGCCCGCCGGATCGCCGGGTTGTCGAAGGGCGGAAAGAGTTGGTTCATCCGCAGCAGGCCGATATTGCCGGTGACTTCGACCAGCGTGGTGTTCAGACCAGGGGTCCGCCGCATGATCGGCAGCAGGTCGAAAATTGGCTGTTCCCACCAGTCGGCCTCGCCTCGCTGCATGGCGGCCGCGGCGGTGGCGTTGTCCGGAATCACCGTCCAATGCACCTGGTCGAAATGCACGACTTTCGGCCCAGTGGTCCAGTCCGGCGTGCCGCTTTCCCTTGGCCGGTAGCCGGCGAAGCGCTCATAGACGGCGCGCGCACCGACCACTCGTTGGTGCGGCAGGAAGCGGAACGGGCCGCTGCCGACCATCTCGGTCACCTGCTGGAAGGCGTCGGTGTTCGCCAGGCGCTCCGGCATGATCGGCAGCATATTGATGCCGATCTTGCCCAGAGCCTCCGGCAGGAATGGGAAGGGTTGTTTCAGCCGGAACTGGATCGTCCGATCGTCGGCGGCGGTCAACTCGTCCGTCACCAGCATCAGCGTCTGACCGAACGCGTCCCGGCGCGCCCATCGGCGGATGCTGGCGACGCAGTCCCGGGCCAGCACTTGTGTGTTGTCGTGGAACAGCAGTCCGTCGCGCAGCCGCAACCGCCACAGCCGGCCGTCCTGCTCCACCGTATGGCCTTCGACCATCTGCGGCTGGATGCCGAAGCTGCTGTCCTGGCCATACAACGTGTCGAACACGAGATAGGCGTGGTTGCGGGTCACGTAGACCGAGGTCCAGACCGGATCGAGCACCGTCACATCCGCCTGCGGGATGAAGCGCAGCACACGTTGGGATTCAGCCCGCACCAAAGCGGGCGCGGCGAGAGGTCCAACAAGGGCGGCTGACGCGGTAGCCCGCAGCAATGCGCGTCGCTTCATGGCATTTGGTCTCCGCTTTGTGGGGGCCGGCGAAGATGCGAGCGTTTTGATCGCGCTACCGGCCGGCAGGCATGTCTCGGTCCGGGCCCGCGTCCAGCCCGCCGACCATCTCATCCGCCACGAGGTCCCCGTGTCGCACCGCGAGCACGGTCAGGTCGGTGCGGCCGGCGGATAATGGCATCCTTGCCAGAGGCATTGCCACCTCAATCGACGGCGGGACGCGTACGGGCCGAGCGGTTGAGCGCGAGAAGCATCCGGCTGCTCGATGAACGCAGGTTTCCTGGCGCCAGATCCGGCGTTCCTTGTTCGTCGTGGCTTCTCCGGCCGGCCTTGAACCGTCATGGTCCGACCTGATCGGCCATCCCTCTTGCCATCGTGTTGATGCAGATGGCCAGGCCATGACGGCCGAGTGGGCCACACGTCACGCTTTTCGCGGGTTCATGCGACACACGGCGCCCACATTCCATTACGCCGGCAACAGCACATGCTTCGCCCTGGCCCCATCCCGTTCGGCCGCCTCGTACGCCTCGACCGCCCGCGTCAACGGCCACGCCGTCACCTCGAACGGCCGCAATGCTCCCCCTTCGAACCCTGGGCGTAACCGGTCCATGGTCGAAGCGATCTCCGGCCCGGTGAGCCCGAGCGAATCAACCCCGATCAGATGCGTCTTGTTGTGGTAAAAATCGGTCAGATCGAAACTGACCCGGCGCATCCCTTTGCTGACGATGACCAGATGCCGGCCGCCCGCCCGCAGCGAGGTCAACGCCGGCTCGAACAACGCCCCACCCACCCCGTCGAGCACCAGATCGGCCCCCTGCCCTCCGGTCAGCTCCCGCACCGCGCGCGGAATGTCCTGGGTCAACGTGTCGATCGTGCCGGCCGGCACAGCACCTTTCGCCCGGATCGCCGGAATGACCCTGGCGCCTTTCCAGTGCGCGATCTGCGTCGCGGCGCGGCCGACCGCCCCGGCGGCGCCGATGATCAGAATGGTCTCGCCCGCCTCGATCCCTCCCTCAGTCACCAGAGCCGACCACGCGGTAATGAACGGCACGCCCACCGAGGCCGCCTGTTCCATCGACAGGCCGGCTGGCTTCGCCGACACCCAGTCCGCCGAGACCACGATGTACTGGGCGTGCGCCCCATCGCGGTCGATGCCGAAACGCGGACCGCTGCCCCAGACCTCCTGGCCGGAGGGCGCATCGCCGCCGACCACGAAGCCGGCGTAATCCCGCCCAGGAATGCGCGGCAGGGGAGTTTGGAACACGCCCTCGACGATACGAATATCGCTGGGGTTGATCGCGGCGGCTTTAACCGCGATCAGCACTTCGCCCGGTTTCGGCACCGGAACATCGCGTTCGATCAACGACAGCACGGACGGCGGCCCGTAGCGGTCGAAGCTCAAGGCTGTCATTTTCATTGGTGTATCAGTCCGATCCCCGAGGCGGCCCATCCAGTGCTGGCCAGGCCGCCCCGGGATTTGGCCGAACAGCGTGCGACCTCAGCCGCCACCAGCCGCGATGCCCAGTCTCACCTGATTGATCGCCTCATCGACTCGCTGAAGCGCGATGACGCGATGACCACCCTTATTATGTTCCGCGACCACCAGTTCGGCCCGCGCGGTCTGCAACGCATTCAACGCGTTGTACATGTGCGGCTGCGCGGCGGTCGCGCAGCCGGCGATGTAACCACCGCCAAGGAGGCCGGCCAGCAGCAGGGTTTTGGCCAAACTCGGGCGGCGAGGCAGAGAGATCCTTGCATTCATGTCACTCGTTCCTTCGTTGCGACGTCCCCCCTGAGCCGTCCGGATCATTCTAACCGAGAATCCGTCACAACAAAAAACCAGGTTGAGTAACGACCCGCGACCGTCATCCGGGCCTGGTCGTTCGCAGCTCGCCCGAGCGCACGCTGGCGATCGCGTTGTTCAGGATGCCGACGATCGCCTCATCCCCCAACGACTGGGCGAGCAACGCCATCGAGCCACCAAGCAAGGCGGACGCGATCGCCACCGGCGGCACGTTCTGCCCCATCATGTATTCGATCGCTTTGTCCACCACCGATCCGGCGAGGCTCAGTTCGGCGGGCGGTTCCTGCTCGGGGACTGATGTCATGTGTGTCGCTTTCCTGTTCCGGTCACGCCAAAACCGGCGTGGGTTCGTCGGCCTGCATGGCCCACAACCGGGCATAGAGTCCATCGCGTGCCAGCAACGATGCGTGCGTGCCACGTTCCTCGATCCGCCCGTCGTTCAGCACGATGATCTCATCGGCGTCGATCACGGTCGACAACCGGTGCGCGATCACCAGGGTGGTGCGATGGCTCATCACGGCCCGGAACGCGCCCTGGATTTCCTGCTCGGTGCGGGTGTCCAGCGCGCTGGTCGCCTCGTCCAGGATCAGAATGCGCGGGTCCTTCAGGATGGTGCGCGCGATCGCCACTCGCTGTTTCTCGCCGCCGGAGAGCTTCAGGCCCCGCTCGCCCACCATCGTGTCGTAGCCATCCGGCAGCCGCGTGACGAAATCGTGCACTTGCGCCAGCCGTGCCGCCTGCTCGATTTCCGCCGGCGACGCGCTGGGGTTGCCGTAACCGATGTTGTAGCGAATCGTGTCGTTGAACAGGACGGTATCCTGCGGCACCACGCCGATCGCCGCCCGGACGCTGGCCTGCGTCACGTCGCGGATGTCCTGGCCGTCGATCAGGATGCGGCCGCCGGTGACATCGTAGAAGCGAAACAGCAGCCGGCTGATCGTCGACTTGCCGCCGCCGGTCGGCCCAACGATCGCCACGCGCTTGCCGGCCGGAATCCTGAAGCTGATCCCGTGCAAAATCTCGCGGTTGGGCCGGTAGCCGAAATGGACGTCTTCGAAACGGACTTCGCCGCCCGCCGCGCCGGCGACCAGCGGGGGAGCGCCCGGCTTGTCGGTGACCTCGGCCTCGACCTCCATCAGGGTGAACATCTGTTCCATGTCCACCAACCCCTGCTTGATGGTCATGTAGACCATGCCGAGGAAATTCAACGGCTGATACAACTGGATCAGATACGTGTTGATCAGCACGAACTTGCCGATCGTCATCTCGCCCGCCGCCATGGAGCTGGCCGCCATCAGCATGATCACCGTCAGGCCCAGCGCGATGATCGCCGCCTGCCCCAGGTTGAGCATGTTCAGGGACACCTGGACGCGGACGGCGGCGCGTTCATAACGAGCGAGGGCTTTGTCGTAACGCGCCGCCTCATGCGCTTCGTTGCCGAAATATTTGACGGTCTCGTAATTGAGCAAACTGTCCAGCGACTTGCTGGAGGCTTCGTTGTCGGTCTCGTTCAGCGTGCGGCGATAGCGGCCGCGCCGCCCGGCCAGGATGCTGGTGAAGCCGACATAGATCAGCACCGCCAGCAGGGTAACCATCGCATAGCGCCAATCGAACATGCGCCAGATGATCGCGGTGACCAGCAGCAACTCGATCGCCGTCGGCACCACGTTGAACACCGCGAGGCGCAGAACCGACTGCATGCCCAACACGCCGCGGTCGATAACCCGGGAAAGCCCGCCAGTCTGGCGGTCGAGGTGAAACCGCAGGCTGACCCGATGCAAATGCTCATAGGTCCGCAGCGCCACCATCCGCACCGCCCGTTGCGAGACCGAGGCGAACAACGCATCCCGGATTTCGCCGAACCCCGCCGCGCCGATCCGCGCGATGCCGTAGCCGAGGATCAGCGCCACCGGCAACGCCACGGCCAGGCGGTCCGGTTTGGTCAGGGCATCCACGGTCCACGAATACAGGATCGGCACGTAAACCGCCGCCCCTTTGGCGGCGACCATGAACAGGACCGCCGTGGCCACCCTGACCCGTGCGCCCAGGTTGCCCTTCGGCCACAAATACGGGGCAAACGAGAGGATGACCTGAAGGGTCGTGTGTTGCCGCGGCCGGATTTCGGCCGGGGGGAGGGCGGCGCGCATGTGTCTCATGCAACCGATGTGGCACGGGGCGGCCGCGATTGGAAGGCAAACCCGGTTACCTGGCCGGGTATCCTGGGCCGGCACCCCGCCGCGAGATCATCAATTCTTCCAGTCCTTGGTATCGACCTGGACCGCGCCTGGCTTCCATTGTCCTTCCGATTGGTCGAACATGAGATCGTAGACGACCAGCCCTTTCCGTGTTCTGAAAGAGCCCTTCAACGTCAATATCCCGTCGTCGTTAATCGCCGCCGCCTCGGCTGGCATCGGTTTCTCGCGGGAGATCACGTCGATATCGATATGCTTAATCCGAAATTCCTTGAAAATATCGGCCAGTTGATCCGGGCCGAACCTGTCCCGGGCCACCTTCGCCAGGCTGGCATGAAACGCGGTATAATTGCCCGTCACATTGGCACGGTTGAAGGCGAGCAGGGTGGTCTTGATAAGCGCCTCCTGCTCGGTCGGATCAGGCACGCTCGCGGCGAAGACCAAACCGGAACACAGCAAAGCCGCTATGATCAACAGCGCTCGCACGGTCATTTACTCCGCCGCCAGCACCTTCCTGGGCGGCGTCTGCACCACCGGCGCCAGTTCCGGCGCGCCGAACGATTGCGCCCGCCGTTCGTTGCCGACCGAGCGGTAAACCGTATCCCGCATCACCGGCACGCGGCCGATGCCCGCGATGAGATGTTCCATCGCCTCGGGCGGGAATTCCTGGCCGTGCTGGGTCCCGGCGGCGCGGGAAATGCTTTCGTTCATCAGCGTGCCGCCCATGTCGTTGGCGCCCGCGTTGAGGCACAGCGCGGCGCCCTCGGGTCCCATCTTCACCCACGACGTTTGGATATTGGTGATCAGCGGATGCAGCGCCAGCCGAGCCACCGAATGCATCAGGATCGCCTCGCGCAACGTTGGCCCTTTGCGCGCGAGGCCGCGCAGATACATCGGCGCTTCCATGTGCACGAAGGGTAGCGGCACGAACTCGGTGAAACCGCCAGTCTCCGCCTGCAAGTCCCGCAGCACCAGCAGATGCCGAGCCCAGTTCAGGGGGCCTTCGACGTGGCCATACATGATGGTGGAGGTGGTGCGCAGACCCAGCGCATGCGCCGCGCGGGCGACATCGACCCATTGCCGGGTGTTGATTTTATCGGGACAAATGATGGCGCGGATTTCGTCGTCGAGGATTTCCGCCGCCGTGCCCGGCAATGTACCCAGACCGGCGTTCTTCAGTTCCGCCAGGAACTCGCTGAGCGTCTTGCCCAGGGTGGCCGCGCCTTGCGTCACCTCCAGCGGCGAGAAGGCGTGAATGTGCATCCCCGGCACCGCCGCCTTGATCGCCTTGCAGATGTTCACATAGGTGGCGCCGGTGTAGTCGGGGTGGATGCCGCCTTGCAGGCAAACCTCGGTGGCACCACGCTCCCACGCTTCTTCCGAGCGGCGAACGATCTCCGACATGTCGAGGTCATAGGGCGTGCCACGCAGTGCCTCATGCGTCTTGCCCTTGGAGAAGGCACAGAATTTGCAGCGATAGTAACAGATGTTCGTATAGTTGATGTTGCGGTTGACGACATAACGGACTACCTCGCCGCTGACCGCGCGGCGGAGTTCGTCGGCGACGCTGATGACTCGCTCGTAGTCCGCGTCTCGAACCGCGAACAGCCGGATGATTTCCGACTCGTTCAGCCGCTCGCCCGCGGTGGCACGGCTCAGGATGGACTCGACCACAGGGTCAGCGCTGTTCAGCAGCACGGGCCGCGGCTTCGGCGAAATCACCTCGCCCGGCGACCACGCATCGTCGCGCGCCCAGCCTTCGGAGTCCGACTGTTGCCGCACTCGCGGTGCGACTTTCTTGTCGAGCCAACGATCCGTGTCGGCGGACCACGCCGGGTAGATCGGCAGCCGGGCGACCAGGATCTTGTCCATCTCCGCCGTGTGCCGTGCCAGGGCATCCAGTTCGGGCCAGGGCGCCTCGGGATTGACGTGGTCGATGGTGACCGGCGACACGCCGCCCCAGTCGTCGATCCCGGCACCGATCAGATTGGCATACACCCCGGGCGAGAGGTTCGGCGGTGCCTGCACATGCACCTCCGCCGGCAGGATCAGCCGCGCCGCCGCGATCGTCCACAGCAAATCGTCGAGATCGGGCTCGTCCGCGTCCGCCCGTTTCGTATCGGGTTTGGCACGGAAATTCTGCACGATCACTTCCTGAATGTGACCATATCGCGCGTGCAGTTCGCCGATTGTCTCCAGTGCATCCAGCCGGTCCGCGCGGGTCTCGCCGATGCCGATCAGGATGCCGGTGGTGAACGGCACAAGCAGTTCGCCCGCCAGGCGCAACGTTTCCAGCCGCGCGGCGGGATGTTTGTCGGGGGAGCCGTAATGCACGCCGCCCGGTTCGCACAATGTCTCGCTGGTCGATTCCAGCATCAGGCCCTGACTGGCCGAAACCTCGCGCAGCGCCGCGATTTCCTCGCGCGTCATCACCCCGGGGTTCACGTGCGGCAGCAGATTGGTTTCCTTCAGCACCAAAGCGCACATCGCCCGCAGGTAGCTGATGGTCGTCTTGTGTCCCAGTTCCGCCAATGCCTCGCGGGCCGCGCGGTAGCGAAGTTCCGGCTTGTCGCCAAGAGTAAACAGCGCCTCGGTGCAGCCCGCCGCCTGGCCGGCTTTGGCGATCGCCAGCACCTCATCGGCGGACAGATACGCGGCATGGCCGGCACGCGGGCGTTCGGCGAAGGTGCAATAGTGGCACACGTCGCGGCAAAGTTTGGTCAGCGGAATGAACACCTTGCGCGAATAGGACACAAGCCGCCCATACCTCGCGTCACGCTTTTCCACCGCCGCCGCCATCAGGTCCGGCAGCGGCGCCGTTTCCAGCCAGTCTCGATTGATCATGATGCTTTCCGCACAACCTCTTCGCCGAAGCGTCGCAGCACGTCCAGGGTTTGCTCGATCGTCGGCCGCTGCAGGTAGACGATGAGATGGTTCACGCCAACCGATTTCAGCGCGGCGGCGTCCGCCAGCATATCATCACTCGAGCCGGAGAACATCTGCCTCCCCCCATCCGGCAGTTCCCGCGCCCTCCAACTGGGCGGCGCGAAGAAAATGTAAGCGATGTCGATCGAGGCAGGGTCGCGACCGTGTTTCTCGGCGGCGCGATGCATCCGCTCGACCCCGCCTTTCAGACGGCCCGGCGTGTTGAGCAGGAAGCTGGCGTTGTTCGAGACCGGGTACCAGGCATCGCCATGCCGCGCGACGCGGCGCAGCGAGGGACCGCTTTCGCCACCGACCCAGATCGGCGGGTGCGGCTTTTGCACTGGCTTCGGCTCGAACATCACGTTGTCGAATTGCGTGTATTTGCCCCGCATCGAGGGACGGTCCTGCGTCCACAGGATCTTCCAGGCCTCGATATATTCGTCGGTGACCGCGCCGCGTTCCTCAAATGGCGGAGTGCCCAGAGCGACGAACTCGTCCTTCATCCAACCCGCGCCGACGCCGGCGATGAGCCGGCCGCCGGAGAGAACATCGACGGTCTGAAACAATTTCGCGGTCAGTACGGCGGGACGGTGCGGCACCACCACCACCGACGTCAGCAATTTGATTCGCTGCGTGCAGCCGGCCAGAAACGCCAGCGTGGCGATGGCGTCGAAACACTCGCCCGACTGCGCGGCCGGGTGGATGCCAGTGGCGGTGTAGGGATACGTGCCGTCCGGTTCCGCCGGCATGATCAGATGATCGTTGACACCCAGAATGCCGTAGCCGTTGGCCTCGGCGGCACTGGCGACGGCCATCATGTTCTCGCGGACAGCCATGCAGCCGCGCGTACCGATATGGATGCCAAATTCCACGCCACTCTCCCCTGGTTGCCACTGGCGGCCGCATCGTGTGCTATCGAACGTAGACTGGCAATTCAACCCGGGAGGAACAAATGCAGATCGGTTGCAGTGCGCCCACCAGCGGCCCCCTGATCGGCCCCGATAATCTCGTCCGCATCGCCCAGGAGGCGGAGATGCTGGGCTTTGATTATGTGACGGTGAGCGATCATGTGATGATCCCGACCAGCATCGCCTCCCGCTACCCGTATTCCGACTCCGGAGAATTTCCCTCGGGCGCCGCCGCCGCCCGATTGGAGCAGTTGACCGCCGCGACCTTCATCGCGGCGTCGACGTCGAAGCTGCGGATCGTGACCTCGGTCATGGTGGTGCCGCATCGGCCGGCCGTGTTGACCGCGAAAATCCTCGCCACCATCGACTATTTGTCGAAGGGCCGGCTGACCTTGGGCATTGGCGCCGGCTGGTGCGAGGAGGAGTTCATCGCCATCGGCGCCCTCCCCTTCGCCGAACGCGGCGCGGTGACCGATGAATTCATGATGGTCTGCAAGGAACTCTGGACCAGCGACGCGCCGAAATTCGATGGCAAATATGTGAAATTCAAGGACGTGCTGTTCCCGCCGAAGCCGGTGCAAAACCCGATCCCGATCTGGATCGGCGGCGAGAGCGGACCCGCCATGCGGCGCACCGCGAAATACGGCGATGCCTGGTATCCGATCGGCACCAACCCGCAATTCCCGATGGACACGCTGAACCGGTTCAAGGCCGGCGCCGCGAAGTTGCACGGGATGACCGAAAAAGCGGGTCGCGATCCGAAAGCGGTTGCCCTGGCGTATCGGGTGTCGTCCAACCCCGAGGCACAGCCGAAAGGCACCGTGGACGGGCAGCGCAAATTGTTCACCGGGGGCGCCGCGGACTTCGCCGGCGACATCAAGGCGCTACAAGACGCCGGTGTGACGTCGTTCGACTTCGGCCTGTTCGGACCCTCGTTGAGCGCCACCATCGACAACATGCGCAAATTCCGTGACGACGTCGTCGCGAAGGTACGTTAACGATGCAGATCGGCTTCAACGCCCCCACGTCGGGCCCGCTGATCGAGCCGGACAGTCTCATCAGCATCATCACCGAGGGCGAGGCGCTCGGTTTTGACTACGTGACGATCAGCGACCACATCATGGTGCCGCGCAATCTGGACTCGAAATATCCCTATACGGATACGGGAGAGTTCCCCGCGGGCACCCAGGCGGCGTGGCTGGAGCAACTCGGCACCACCGCTTTCATCGCCGCGCTGACGAAAAAGCTGCGCTTCGTACTGTCGGTCATGGTGGTGCCGCACCGACCCGCCGTGCTGACCGCCAAGCTGCTGTCCACGATCGATTATTTGTCCAAAGGCCGCCTGACGCTCGGCATCGGCGTCGGCTGGTGCCGCGAGGAGTTCGAAGCGATCGGCGCCGCTCCGTTCGATGACCGAGGCCTCGTCACCGACGAATGGATGGCCGCGTGCCAGGAACTGTGGACCGCGGAATTCCCAAAGTTCGACGGCAAGTACGTGAAGTTCGACGACGTGACGTTCAATCCCAAACCGGCGCAGAACCCGATCCCGATCTGGGTCGGCGGCGAAAGCGGACCCGCGTTGCGGCGCACCGCTCGTTACGCGCATGGCTGGTATCCGGTCGGCACGAACCCGCAGTTCCCGATGAACACGGTCAGCCGGTTCAAAAAGGGCCTGGAACGGTTCCGCGGCTACGTCGAAAAAGCCGGCCGCGACCCGGCGGAGATCGCCGTCGCGTTGCGCGTGCTGGCCGGGCCGGGCGGCAAACCGCGCGCGCGCATCGACGGCGAGGCGGAAATGTTCACCGGCGGCGACGCGGACTGGGTTGAAGACCTCAAGGCGCTGAAGCAACTCGGTGTCGCCGCCGTCGACGTGCGCCTGTTCCGCCGCTCGCCCGCCGACACGCTGGACACCATGCGCCGCTTCCGCGACGGCGTGTTGGCGAAACTCTAGGAGGACCCCATGCGACTTGGCATCACCGTCGACATGTCCGGCGCCCACCCGAAACTCGACCTCGAGCGCGTCAAGGAAGCCGAACGCCTGGGCTTTTCGCAAGCCTGGACCGGCGAGGCGTACGGCACCGACGCCGTCACCCCCGCCACCTGGATGCTGGCGCACACCACGAAGTTGATGGTCGGCACCGGGATCATGCAAATCCCCGCGCGCACCCCGGCGATGGCGGCGATGACCGCGATGACCTTGCAACACCTCTCCGGCGGTCGTTTCCTCTGCGGACTAGGAGTGTCCGGGCCGCAGGTGATCGAGGGCTGGCACGGTACGCGCTTCGGCAAGCCGATGACGCGGACCAAGGAATACATCGCCATCATCCGGCAGATCCTGGAACGCAAAGGCCCGCTGGTGTTCAAAGGCGAGGAATACGAAATCCCCTACGCCGGTCCCGACGCCACCGGACTGGGCAAACCGCTCCGCAGCATCACCCACGGCGATCCGGCGTTGAAATTCTATCTCGCGTCGATCACCCCGGCGGGATTGCGCACGGCGGGCGAGTGCGCGGACGGTGTGTTGCCGATCTTTTACTCCCCGGAACAGCCGAAGATCGTTTCCGATCCGATCCTGGCGGGAAAGAAAAAGGCCGGACGCGCGGAGACCCTGGATGGTTTCGATGTCGCACCCTATGTGCGGGTGAAAGTCGGACCCGACGTCGCCGTCTGCCGCGACCAGATTCGCCCGGAACTCGCGCTGTATATCGGCGGCATGGGCGCGCGGGCGAAGAACTACTACAACGACGTCGCCATCAAACTGGGGTTCGAGGGCGAAGCGAAAATCATCCAGGACTACTACCTCGACGGCAAAAAGACTGAGGCCGCGGCGGCGGTTCCCGACAAGCTGATTGACGAGATCTCGCTGTGTGGGCCAGCGGATCGCATCCGCGACCGTTTGGCGGCATGGAAGGACGCGGCGAAGGCCGGCCACCTCGGAACAATGGTGCTGAAAGGCGCCAGCGTCGAGGCGATGCGTGTGGTGGCCGAGGCCGCGCTGTAAGACCATGGCCGAAGCCGCTCCGTGAAGACGCTTCTGGTCGTTTACCATTCCGCGACCGGCGGCACGCGGCAAATGGCGGAGGCGGCGGCACGCGCGGCGGCCTCCGACGCCAGGGTGCGATTGTTGCGCGCCCAGGATGCGGCGGCGGACGATGTGCTCGCCGCGGATGGATACATTTTCGCAACGCCGGAAAACCTCGCCGCACTGGCTGGCGTGATGAAGGACTTCTTCGACCGTGTCTATTACGCCGTGCTGGAGCGCCTCAACGGCCGGCCGTACGCGGCGCTGATCTGCGCCGGCAGCGATGGGGAAAACGCCGCGCGGCAAATCGCGCGCATCGCCACCGGCTGGCGGCTCCGTGCCATCGCCCCGCCGCTGATTGTGTGCACCCACGCACAAACGCAAGAAGCAATCCTGGCGCCAAAAACCATCAGCGCCGATGATCTCCGCCGCTGCGAGGAAATTGGTGCGACCATGGCGGCCGGTCTCGCGGCGGGGATTTTCTGACCTTCACGACGGCTTCCGCACCCTCTATCCTCGCGCGCGAAGCAAAGAGGAACCGCCATGACCGACTCTCCCGTGGTCCGTCTTGAGAAAGACGGCGATATCGGCGTCATCATCGTCAACTACCCGCCGGTCAACGCGCTCGGTCCGGGCGTCGCCGAGGGCATCATCGAATGCCTCAACACCGCGAACGCCGATCCGTCGATCAAGGCGATGGTGCTGATGGGCGACGGCCGCAGCTTCATCGCCGGTGCCGATATCCGCGGCTTCGACGCCAACCGCAAACGCCTGCCGATTGGTGAACGGACCTATGACGTCATGGATCGTTCCCCAAAACCCGTCGTCGCCGCGATCCACGGTTACGCGCTCGGCGGCGGACTGGAAAACGCCATGGGCTGCCACTACCGCATCGCGGTGCCGTCCGCGAAAGTCGGATTGCCCGAGGTGCTGATCGGCATTCTGCCCGGCGGCGGCGGCACGCAGCGTCTGCCGCGGCTGGCGGGCGTGCAAACCGCGCTCGACATGATCGTCTCCGGCCGTCACGTTCCGGCCCCGGAAGCAAAGACGCTCGGCATTCTGGATGAAGTGCTGCCCGAGGGCGCCGATCTGCGCCAGAGCGCCGTCGCGTATGCTCGCAAGATCGCCGACATCCGGCCATTGCCACGCGTCCGCGACAAAGAGTGCAAGGCCGGCCCTGAAGTGTTCGAGGCGATGCGTAAATCCATCGCCCGCCGCGCCCGCAACCAAAAGGCTCCCTATAACTGCATCGCCGCCGTCGAGGCCGCCGCGACGCTGCCGTTCGATCAAGGCATGGTGCGCGAGAGCGAGCTGTTCATGGAACTCGTCAACGCCGACGAGGCCAAGGCTCTGCGTTACGCCTTCTTCGCCGAACGCGAGGCCGCGAAACTGCCGGACATGCCCGCTACCGCGAAAGCGCGTGACCTCAACAACGCCGCCGTCGTCGGTGCCGGCACGATGGGCGGCGGCATCGCCATGTCGTTCGCTGATTTCGGCTACGACGTGAAGATCATGGATGCGACGAAAGAAGCGCTCGATCGCGGCATGGAACGGATCAAGGCGAATTACGCGACTTCGGTCAAACGCGGCAGCCTGAAAGAAGACGAAATGAACCGCCGCCTCGCCCGCATCCATCCCGTCGCGGGGTATGGCGACATCAAGGACTGCGACGTTGTCATCGAAGCGGTGTTCGAGGAGATGGACGTCAAGAAGCCGATCTTCGCCAAACTGGATGAGGTGATGAAACCGGGCGCGCTGATGTTCTCCAACACCTCGGCGCTGGATATCGACCAGATCGCCGCGGTGACGAAGCGGCCGCGGGACGTGGCCGGCACGCATTTCTTTTCGCCGGCGAATGTCATGAAACTGTTCGAGGTCGTGCGGGGAGCGAAATCCTCGCCGGAAACGCTGATCACCGCGATGGCTCTGGGCAAGAAAATCGGCAAGATCCCGGCGATGGCGGGCAACACGGACGGGTTCGTCGCCAACCGCTCACGCGCGCCGTTCAACGCCGAAATGGTCATTTTGCTGGAGGAAGGCTGCCTGCCCGAACAGGTCGACAAAGTGATGGTCGATTTCGGCTATCCAATGGGTCCGTTCGCGGTGGGCGATCTGGCGGGTCTCGACATCGGCGCGGCGGGACGGCGGCGGCGCGCGGCGGCGGATCCGAACTACCGCAAGCTGCCGATCGCCGACAAACTCGTCGAACTCGGCCGCTATGGGCAAAAGACCGGCGCCGGCTGGTATAAATACGAAAAAGGCGACCGCACGCCGCATCCCGATCCCGAGGTCGCCAAGATCATCCACAACGTCGCCGCCGAACTGGGCGTGCCGCAAAAGAGCTTCACCGATACGGAAATCCTGCATCGGTTGTTGTTCGCCTCTGTTAACGAGGCGTGCCGCATTCTGGAGGAAGGCAAAGCCTATCGCGCCAGCGACATCGACGTGATGTGGCTGCACGGCTTCGGCTTCCCGCGTTATCGTGGCGGTCTGATGTACTGGGCGGACGGGATCGGGGTGAAGAACGTCTACAATCAAATCGCCAACTGGCACCAGCAATACGGCGCGCGTTGGGCGCCGTCGCGCCTGCTGCGCGAACTGGCGGAAGCCGGCACACCGTTCCGGGAGGCGAAGCCGGCACCGTTTCGGTGATGGCTAATCGTCATGGCCCAGACGGCTATTCGTCATGGCCCGGCTTGACCGGGCCATCAGGTCCAACATCGTGTTGTCGCGGATGGCCCGGTCAAGCCGCATAGGCATCAGGTTAAGGTTGGAGCGTGGCTCGAATCACCCAACCCGTCATGCTCGGCCTTGAGCCGAGCATCTCTGGCCGCGCGGAAATCGGCTCGAATTGACGTTGTGCGTGCGTCCACAGATCCTCGGCTCAAGGCCGAGGATGACGACGGAGAGTAAAATGCGTCTCCCGCTGGGCTTAACCTGATGCGTATGCGGTCAAGCCGGGGCATGACGGGGAAGGGCTTGCCAGGCGCATAACGTAAGGGCGCCGGCGCCAGGACGTCCGGCGTTCGCTAAACCCCATCCTCCACCAGCACCACATGCAGCCGTCGCGGGCCATGCGCGCCGAGTTCCAGCGCCTGCTCGATATCCGCCGAGCGTGACGGCCCAGTGACCAGCATCACATTGCGCGGCATGGCACCGATCTCCGAGCGCAACAGATCCCACGCCTCCTCATACGCCCCGACAACCCGAGAGGCGCGCAGCACGACGATCTCGGTATCGGTCAGGATATTCAACGTCGTGGGGCGCTCGGCGGCGGAGGGAAACATCAATGTCCCGGTCTCGGCGATCGCGGCGAAGGCGTGCTGGACGCTGACCATGTCGGTGCCTTCGGCGCGGCCTTCGCGAATTTCCAGCAACGGCCGCACCGACCAATCGATGGCGCGCAACGCGGGATGCGGCGCCATGACCAAAACCCCAGGCAGGTTCTGCGCGGCGAGGTAATCGGCGACGGCGCCCGGAACGGCACCGTCATCCGCGACCCGCGTGATGGTGCCGAACTCCTTTTCGACATTGGCGACGAACAAATCGACCTGCTCGCCATGCGGCAACCGGCTTCGCGCCGGGATCAACTGCCGCGGATGCTGCTCCAACCGGCCGCGCAACATCGCCGCCTGGTCGTCGGGCAGAGCGCCCCGCCGCAGCCCGCGACGGATCGCGTTCAAAACCGCATCCTTGCTCATGACGGCATCCGCGAACGCTGCTCGCGTGCGTAACGGGCGAAGAACGTGTCGCCCTCGGGCGCCGGCAGATCGCGCGCCTCGGTCCAGCCGCCCGCCAACGGCATCCGCGAAAATCGGCCGCGCTTGCGCCCGAGCCAACCCAGCCCCAAAGCCGCCGCGCGGGTCATCAACCGGTACAGCGCGGGCCGCCGCGCCACGAACCCCCACAGCCCAAGATTCCATCGCACCGATGCCGGGCTCAGATGGCGTTCGAATTCCCGCTCGCGCCAGTGCCGCATCAGTTTCGGCAACGGAATGCGCACCGGGCAGACGCTCTCGCACTTACCGCAAAAGGTCGAGGCATTCGGCAAATGGCCCGCCTGCTTCACCCCAATCAGGCTCGGCGTCAGCACCGCGCCCATCGGTCCCGGATAAACCCAACCGTACGCATGCCCACCCACCGCGCCATAAACCGGGCAATGATTCATGCAGGCCGCGCAACGGATACAGCGCAGCATCTCCTGAAACTCGGTGCCGATCATGGCGGAGCGGCCGTTATCGACCAGCACCACGTGATATGCCTCGGGCCCATCCGGATCGCCCGGCCGCCGCGCACCGGTGGAGAACGTCGTGTAGACGGAAAAGTCCTGCCCGGTCGCCGACCGCGCCAGCACCCGCAGCAGAGACGTGCAATCCTCGATCGTCGGCACCATCTTCTCGATGCTGGCCAGCACGATGTGCACCCGCGGCAGGGTCTGCGTCAGATCGCCGTTGCCCTCGTTCGTTACGATCACGCTGCTGCCGGTCTCGGCGATGAGAAAGTTCGCGCCGGTGATCCCGACATCGGCGGCGAGAAACCGCGACCGCAGCTTCGTCCGTGCCTCGGTCAGGATGTCGCGGCGTTCGGCGAACACGCGGTCGGCCGGCAGATCGGTGTGCGATTTGCGAAACGCCTCCTCCCAGTCCTCCATATTCAAATGAAACGCCGGCGCGATGATGTGACTCGGCAGTTCGTGCCGCAGTTGGATGATGTATTCGCCGAGATCGGTCTCCACCGGCTCGATGCCGTTCCGTTCCAGATGTTCATTGATCGCCAGTTCCTCGCCGACCATCGACTTGCCTTTGGTGACGGTGCGGGCACCGGCCTTCTGGCAAATCGCCAGCACGGCGGCCCGCGCCTCGTCGGCATCGGCGCACCAATGCACTTGGCCGCCGGACGCGAGCACCTTCGCCTCGTACGTCTCCAGGTAGAAATCCAGATGCGCCAGCGTGTGGTTCTTGATGTCGCGGGCGGTGTCGCGCAGCCGTTCGAACTCGGGCAGGTTCGCCACCGCGGCGGCGCGGCGAGCGATAAAGCTCGACCCGCTACGGGCCAGCGCCCGTTGCAGGCCGCTATCGCCCAGAGCGCGATGGGCATTCTCCTTGAAGGCGGACGAGGTGGCGACGTGCATGGCGGCTCCTTCAGCCGCGACTCTAACGCCGGTTGCGGCGTTTGTCAGTCAGGCCCACCTCGAGGCGTTCTTGCCAGGCACCAGCGGCGGCATCGTCGAATACAATCTATGGTTGCAATTGTCCAAGAATATCCCCTATAAGATGCGGGCCTGCATCAGGAAACGAGCGGCCCGCACCCGCCGAACGGATGTTCCCCATGCCGAGACCTTATCTGGATTTCCCGCCCAGGATGCCGGCGCGTGGTTTTTAGCTCGATCCCTTTCTTGTTCTACTTTCTGCCGCTGTTTTTCGCGCTCTGTTACGCCTTGCCGTGCCGGAACGTTGTCATTCTGCTCGCGAGCCTGCTGTTCTACGCCTGGGGCGAGCCTCGCTACGTTCCCTTGCTGATCGCCTACATCCTCATCAATTGGACTTTCGGCCTGTTGATTGCCCGCCCAGGGCGCTGCAGCGGCGCGTTCCTGGCAACCGGGGTCGCGATCAATACCGGCCTGCTGCTCTGGTTCAAATATCTGACCTTCGTGCTCACGCAATTGAGCATTTTAAGCACCGCCCTCGGCTTGCCCGCCATACCGGCCGTCGATGTCGCCTTGCCGCTCGGGATATCGTTCTTCACGTTTCAGGGCATCTCCTACCTTGTCGACATCCATCGCGGGACCGTGGTTCCGCAGCGCAGCCTGCTGAAGTTCGCGATGTATAAAGCGATGTTTCCGCAGCTCGTCGCCGGCCCCATTGTGCGCTACGCGCGGATCGCGCGACACATCGACGTCCGCCCGATCTCCGCCTGGCGCGTGCGCACGGGGATGCTGATGTTTCTGTTCGGGCTGGCGCAGAAGGTGCTGATCGCCGACAGCGTGGCGGGAACCGCGGACACGGTCTTCGCGCTGCCGCCATCCGAGTTGACCGCCGCCACGGCATGGGCGGGCGCGCTCTGCTACACGATCCAGATTTTCTTCGATTTCGCCGGCTATTCCAATATGGCCATCGGCCTCGGCCACATGATGGGTTTCAGCTTTCCGGCCAACTTCAACCGCCCTTACACCGCGCAATCCGTCACTGAGTTCTGGCGCCGGTGGCACATCACGCTGTCGAACTGGTTCCGCGACTATCTCTATATCCCGCTGGGCGGCAACCGGCGCGGATCGCCGCGAACCTACCTCAACCTTGCCGCGGTCTTCTTGCTTTGCGGACTGTGGCACGGCGCCGCGTGGAACTTCGCCGCCTGGGGCGCGTGGCAGGGCGCGTTCCTGGTGCTGGAGCGGCTCGGCCTGGCCATCCTGCTCACGAGAGCATGGCGCCCGTTCCGCCATCTCTATTTGTTGCTCGCCGTGGTGTTTGGCTGGGTGTTGTTCCGCGCCGGCGGGATCGGCCATGCCATCGATTATATGGCCGCGATGCTGGGGTTTGCCGCGGGCGACCCGGTCCTCACGCCGCTCGGGAGCATCCTGCCGGCGAGCGGCCTGACCGCCCTGCGCTGGCCGGCGCCGCGCTCTGTGCGATCCCCTGGCCCACCGAGCGCACCCTGCGCGACCGGCTGCGCCGTTGGATCGCCGCCGAGGCCCCGGTCGCCGATAACCTGGCCAGCCTTGCCGTGGCCGTAGTGGCACTGACCCTTGGCGGGATTTCCACGCTGAGTCTCGCCGGCGGCACCTACAGCCCGTTCATCTATTTCCGGTTTTGACCGCGCGATGATGGCGCGTGCCAAACCGGGCAACCCCCGCCGGCGGTTTGCCTGGGCGAGTTCATTGGTTTTCTTCTTGCTGCTGGCTTTACCCTTCGTTGCCCAGGTGACGGGTTTCGACGACCGGGGTTCCACCGCGGAAAATCGCTCGCTCGCCCCCGCGCCGGCGTGGCCGGACAACTGGGCGGGGCTGCTCGCGCTGCCGCGCCAAACGGACGCCTGGCTGCGGGATCATTTCGGATTCCGCGTGGCCCTGGTCCGCGCCAACAGCCGAATTCGTTACGCGCTCTTCCACGAGGCGCCGACGCGGCAGGTCCTGTTCGGTAAGGGCAACCGGCTGTTCCTGAGCGGACGCGATGAGAGCCACCCGTACTCCGTGATCGCCAAAATATGCGGCATCGACGGATCCGACGCGGAGGTCGAGGCGGCGGCGGCGGGTGTCCGGACCCTGCTGCGCGCCGCGGACGCCGACGCGCCGGGTGCGGTTTTCGTCGCGGTGCCCTCGGCGCCCGCCATTTATGCCGAGGACCTGCCGGATTGGCTCGCGCGCCAGTGTGCGCGCCCGTCCTCGATCGAACGCATTGTCCGGCGGCTGGACGCCGATCCGGCGCTGGCGGCGCGCGTGATCTACCCAATCGACGCACTGATCGCCGCGAAGCAAACCGGCCGGGTGATCCCGCTCTATAATTTCCATTGGTCGGGACGGGGAGCCCGCGTCGCGGCCGAGGTGATCGCCGGCCAGCTGCCCGGGTCGCGCCGCGCCATCGATATCCCAACCCTGGAACAACTGGCCCCCAGCGATCTCAGCAACATGGTCCCTGGGCTGAACCTGAGCGACCGCGTCGTCGTGCCCGATTACGCGGCCGCCAGCCTGGTCTATTGCTACGCCCGGCCCGAATGCCTGCCCGGCCTCGGAGCCTCTGTCGCGACGGTGATCGGCGACTACAGTCGCACTCTCTCCCCGCGTTCGGGGTCCCGCCGCCTGCTTCTGCTGACCGACTCGTACGGGTCCTTTATCGCCCCCTGGTTCGCCGCCTGGTTCGGCGAGGTCCGCCATATCTCGACCAACACCATCGGCCTTCTGTCGGCCGCCGAACGGGCAACCCTGCGTGAGAACCTGTTCCGCCGGTACCACCCTGATAGCGTGATCTTCCTGTATCACGATGGCGCGGTATCGGACTCGCCTGGACGGGTCGCCGCCCTGCTTTGGCCGGCGCCCGCGGTGGCATCGGCCCGATGATAACCGGAGAGGGGAACATCATCCCCGTCGCCGGTTGGTATTGCCCGACCCATTCGCCAACCGAACGCGGACGAGCCCGGCCACCGCGCGGCAAGGCTCCATGGCCTTCAAAAACCGCCGCGCGACCGCTCGGCGATCACCTGGCGAAACAGCGCCAACTGACCGGCGGTCGTTTCATCCCAGCTGAAGGGTTCGGCATAGGCCCGGGTCGCCTCACGCGTGGGCATGGAAGCGAACAGAGCGCGCACGCCCTCGGCGATCCCGTCGGCCGAGTTCTCCCGCGTGATCACGCCGGCCGCCGGCGTGCGAACGACCTCGGGGTTGCCCCAGATCGGGCTGGCGACCACCGGCGTGCCGCACGCCATCGACTCCAGCAGGACATTGGCCCAGCCCTCGCGGGATGACGACAGGACGGAGGCGTCGGCGACGCCGTACAGCAAAGGCAGTTCAACATGCGGGCGGGCACCGAGCAGCCGCACCCGGCCGTCAAGGCCAAGCCGGGCAATCAGCGCGTTCAGCCGGTCTCGCTCCGGGCCTTCGCCCACGATGATCAGGTCGAATTCGGGCAATCGCGTCATCGCCTCGATGGTGCGGTGATGGCCTTTGCGTTCGATCAGCAGGCCGACGGAAATCAGTGTCGGCCGGGCGATGCCCAACGCGGCGCGGGCGGCGGCGCGGTCGGGTGGGGGGCGGAACAGCGTGGTGTCCACGCCGTTGCGCAACACCGTGACCTTTGCGTCGGGCGCGCCGATCTGCACCAGGGCCGCCTTCAACGCGGCGCTGACCGCGATCACCGCCGCGGCGCCCGCGATCGCTTCCTGGATCAGGCGCCGCGGCCGCGCGAACCTGGGGATCAGGCTGACATCGGTGCCGCGCGCGGTCATCACCACCGGAAGACCGAACCGCTGTCCCAACCAGACCGCCGCCACACCGTCCGGATAGAGGTAATGCGCGTCGATCGCGTCAAAGCGGGGCGCGTCAAAACCGGGCGCGTCAAAGCCCGGGCCCTCGGCGATCAGCCGCCCAACCACCGGCAGCATCGCGCGGTACAGCAGCATGGGCGCAAGCGACATGCCCACCCTGGGTATCGCCGGAAAGCGCGGGTGCCGGACGGTTATTCCATGCCGGGTTTCCTGCCTGACCACCTGGGCGTTCACCGCCCAATCGCCAAACCACGGATGGGAACTCGGGAACCACGGGACCGGAGCGATCACCTCGCTGGTCGCCTCGCCGCTCGCGATCAGGTGGCGCAGGCGGTTTTCCACGAACACACCATGATTGGGCCGCGCGTTGTTCGGAAACAACGTCGAGAAGGTCAGCAGCCTGATAGGCATTGTCAGGTGGACGCAGCCTGTTCGGAAAGCGCTCCGGGCGGGGTGAGGCGCCCGGTGTCACCACCCCTCACACCCGTGATCCTCCCAATCCATTCGGGCGGACGCCATGCCGGCGAAACGCGGTGCCGCACGGCGGGTCCTCGGCGTGGCGCGGCGTTGGCTCAGGACCCTTTAAGGTCGGTCAACAGCCGCTGCGCATCCTCTTTTTCTTTCGCCGGGCCTTTCATGCCGACGACGACGGTCAACTGCTTGATCGCCTCGTTCTTATCGCCGGTGTCCTTCAGCGCGACCGCGTAATGGTACACCACGCGCGGGTCGTTCGACGCCTCGGTGTTGGCCTGGCGCAGCAGCGCGACGCCATTGGTCGCATCCCCCGTGGTCACCAGAATCCAGCCCAACGTGTCCGCGGTCTGCGCGTTGGGTGCGAGCACATAAGCCCGGCGCGCGGTACTCAGCGCCCGCTCGTCACCCTTCTGCTGATAGATCCAGGCGAGGTTATTCAACGCGACGGCATCATACGGCTTCTTCTTCAGCAGCTGCTCCAGATAGATGGCGGCGTCGGAATACCGCTGGGTCGCGAGCAGGATCTCGGACAACTGCTGCAGGACCGCGAAGTCGTCTTCGTGCTGACTGACCCATTCGATCAACAGTTTGGTGGCGTCGTCGATCCGGCCCGCGCGCATCTCCGCCCCGGCCAACCGCGTGACGAGCATGCTGGACGGATTGGCCTGGTATTCCTTCTGGAACGCGTCGACCGCGTCGACCGGCCGGTTCGCGGCCAAATAAAGATCGCCCTTCAGCGCCCGGAGGTCGGCGAAGTCGCGATCCTGGCTGACCAACCGGTCGGCCGTCCCGAGCGCGGCCTCCACCCCGGTCGACTTGAGGTCGATCATCGCGAGGTCCTGATAGAGCTGGTAGTTCCTCGGACTGACGGCGATCCCGGCGGTCAGTGTCGAGCGGGCGGCTTCGAAATCGCCGGCCTCGATCTGCAGCGCGACGACCTGACGGCGGGCGCCGATCACATTGGCGTCCTGTTTCAGCAACTCGCCGTAAGTGTCCCTCGCCTCTTTTTTCTGGCCTAGCGCGAGTTGGGCCGCCGCCTTGAGGCTGTAAATCTCGACGGACGTCGACACCGGCGGCTTTTCGGCCAATGCGAGGTCGAGCGCCTTCTGCGGCTTGCCATCCCGAATATACAGCTCACCGAGATTGGCGGTGGTGGCGGCCGACGCCGGAGCGGCCGCGTGGGCCTTTTGCATGATGTCGGTGGCCTCGGCCATGCGGCCATTCTGCATCTTGTAGAACACCGCCATGGTCAGGGCCGGCTCACTGGTCGGGTTCTTCGCCAGCACCTCCGCCAGCAGCGCCTCGGCACGGGGCTGATCGCCCAGCATGGCGGCGACCCGGGCCAGATTGACCTTGGCCGGCGCGAAATCCGGATATTTCTTGGTCAGCGCGGCGAACGTCGCTTCCGCCTGGGGCAACTCGGTCTTCGCGAGATGGAGCAACCCTTCGAGATTGCCGGTGATCTCGGTGTCGCCCTGCATCCCCTTCACTTTGGCCAGGGCGTCGGCGGCCTTGTCCATGTCGCCACTGGCGAGCGAGGCGAAGAACAACGCTTCGCCGACCGCTGGCGCTTTGGGTACGAGTTGCAGGGTGTGTTCCAGGTCGCCCATCGCGGCCTCGACGTCGCCCATTCCCATCCGCGCCGAGGCGAGGCGGGTTTGCAATCCGACGTCGTTCGGCGCCATCGCCTGCGCCTTTTGGAAGGCGGCCACCGCGTCCGTGGCACGGTTGGTGGCGGAATACGCGCGGCCGAGAAGATCATAGGTCTCGGCGTCGCCTTTACCGGACTCGGCGACCTTGCCCAGGGTGTCGATGACCTGGTCGGGCCGTTTCTTGGCGAACTGAACCCGCGCCAGAACCTTGTAGCCGGCGAGGTCGTTCGGGAACCGGGCGAGGTACTTGCGCGCGGAGTCCTCGGCCTGCTCGTATTGACCCAGTTGCTCCTTGACCACCGCCTGCAGATAGAAGGCCCGTTGGATGCGGGGGATGAAGCCGGAGATTTTCTCCAAATCCTTGTCCGCGACGTCGAAGTGACCGGCCTGCGCTTCCATCACCGCCGCGAGATAGATCGCCTGCACGTTGCCGGGTGTGCCCTTGAGCACGGCCTCGATATCCGCCTTCGCCTGATCGTTCTTGCCCATCGCCAGCGCGAGGCTGGCGCGGTCGAGGCGGGCCTGCATGGCGTCCGGCTGGGTGGCGATCAGGTCGTCCAGAACCGCCATCGACCCGGGGCCGTCGTTTTTCAGCCGAAGCAGCTGCGCCTTCGCCAGCAGCGCCTCGACCGATTTCGGCTGCGCGGCGATCGCCTGGTCGATCTTCGCCTGCGCCCCGTTGAGGTCGGCCCGCGCCACCGACAGGCGGGCGTCGGCGAGCAGCGGCTCGACGGCGTTGGGCGCGGCCTGCTGCGCATCGGCGAAGGACTTCTGCGCCTCATCCGGCTTCTTGAGGCCGATCAACGCGTAGCCGCGGGCCACGAGGATGTCGGCGTCGAGCGTCGCGTCTTTCCCGTCCGGCTTCAGATCGTCCAGCAGTTTCTGGTACTTACCCTGATTCAGCAGGGACTGGGTCAGCAACGGGACCGCCAGATGCGGGTCGAAACCCCGTTGTCGCGCCGCATCCGCCTCGCGCTCGGCGGCAACCGGGTCGCCGAGCTCCATCGAGACGCGGCCCAGCAGGAAATGCGCTTCCGCGTTCTGCGGATCGCTCCGAACGGCGTTGCGCAGGCCGATCTGCGCCGACTTCAGATCGCCCTTCTTCAAGGCATCGCGGGCGTTGGAGAGGTAATCGGCATGCGCGGCCGACGGGAAACCGGCGAGCGAGACACACAGCGCGATCGCACCCAGGCTCGCCGCCATGCGGGTCATGCCCAGGCCGGCCACGATTGATCGGGGGGTGGCTGGTTGAGCCCGGCCCGATTGGGTCAGTCCATCTGGGCGCCGGGTTGTCCGAAAATGCCTTGACGTGGTGTTACGCATAGCCCTGATCCTCGGTTTCATTCAGTTTTGGCGGCGTCGGCTCTGACCGCCAGTGTGTCCGCCGTCGCGGCGAGCGGTTTCATTCCGTCAATTTCGATCCCGTGCGCGTCCATGAGACCATAGAGGGTTGGCCGGCTGACCCCAAGCAAGCGCGCCGCCGTCGCCAGCGTGTTGTTGCTGCGTGCCAGGGCGGCCTGCAGTACCTCCCGCTCGGCCCGCAGGCGGGCGGCGCGCAGATCGAGGTCCGGCATCGCTTCCTCGCCTGAGGCGAGTTCCAGGTCGGTCACGTCGATCATCCGGCTCTCGGCCATGACAACCGCGCGCTTCATGCGGTTTTCCAGTTCGCGGACATTGCCGGGCCAGTCATGGGCGTCCAATGCCGCGGTCGCGGTTTCAGTAAAGCCGCGGATATTGCGGTTGAATTCCTGATTGAAGCGATTGAGGAAGAAATTCGCCAACAGCATCACGTCGCCGGGCCGCTCCCGCAACGCGGGGATCCGCACCGTCACCGCGTTCATCCGGTAAAACAAATCGCCGCGGAACGCGCCCTGGGCGATCTTTTCCTCCAGATTGGCGTTGGTTGCGGAAACCACCCGGACATCGACCTGGATCCGCTGCCGCCCGCCGACCCGCTCGACGATCTGGTCCTGCAGGAAGCGCAGCAGCTTGACCTGCAACGGGTGCGGCAAATCGCCGATCTCGTCCAGGAACAAGGTGCCTTTATGCGCGCTTTCGATCTTGCCGACGGTCTGCTTCACCGCGCCGGTGAAGGCGCCGCGCTCATGCCCGAACAACTCGCTCTCCAGCAGGTTCTCCGGGATCGCGCCGCAATTGATCGCGACAAACGGCTGCCTGGCGCGCGGTCCAAGTTCGTGCAGCGCCGCCGCCAACGCCTCTTTCCCGGTGCCGCTTTCGCCCAGAAGCAGCACCGGGACATTGGTCGTGGCGAGCTTTTCGACGTCGCGGCAGACTTTCAGCATCGGTATGCTGGCGGTGACGATCCGCTCGATGGGTGAGCGGATGGGCGCGTTCGCCAGCCGGCGATTCTCTTCCTCCAGCCGGTACAGGTTCAGGGCACGGTCGACGATGGTGCGCAGCACCTCGATCTCGACGGTTTTCTCGCAAAAGTCATAGGCGCCCATGCTGACCGCTTTCAGCGCGTTCTTGCGGGCGCCGTTGCCGGTGGCGACGACGATTTTGGTCTTTGGCGCGATTCGCAGCACCTCCTCAATGGTCGCGAATCCTTCACTGACGCCGTCGGGGTCCGGCGGCAGCCCGAGATCCATGATCGCGACCGGCGGATTTTCCCGCTTCACCAGCGCGACCGCCTGCTGGCGCGTGTGCGACAACAGCACGTCGCAGGCCGGAAAAGCCCAGCGGTACTGCGAGCACAACCCTTCGTCGTCTTCGACAATGAGGAGTTTCGGTTTGGCCATCGCCCGATCCGTTCAGGCCGCGAACTGCGGCGCGTCGGCCGCCGCCCGTACCATGGGCAGCAGCAGCCGCATCGTTGTACCCGATCCCACCCGGCTTAGCACGAGGAGATCGCCGCCCGCCTCGCGCAGCAGTTCCCGCGCCTGGTAGACGCCGATGCCGTGGCCGTCGCCTTTTGTCGAAGCGAACGGCCGGAACAACTCGTCGCGAATGAACTCGGGGCTCATGCCAGCCCCCGCATCGATGATGTCGATGACCATGCTCAAGGTCTCCCGCCGGACCTCGACGCGCACCCGCGAATCCGGCGGCGAGGCCTCGATCGCATTGTTCAACAAATGCGCCGCGACCGCGTCAAACGATTCCGCGTCGATCGCCACACCACCCAGTTGGCTGGCGAAGAGCCCATCCCCGGTCAGGCCGACGATCGCGACGGCCGGCCGGGCTTCCAGCGCGGTTTCGACGATCGCCTTCAGCCGCTCCATCGGATCGATCAAGGCGTGGCTACGCTCCCGCCGATCGGCCTGTAAGCGGGTGAGCAACCGTGTGATCTTGCCGACCGATGCGCGGACTGTCGCCAGCATGTCGCGCTGGAATTCCGGATTGTCGGCGTGCACCTCGGCGTTGGCGAGCAGCATCGACAACTGCCCGGAGACGTTCTTGATATCGTGCAACACGAACGCGAACCGTTGGCTGTAGTCCCGCAATTCCCTGGTCTGCGACAGGATCTGCGTCGCGCGTTGTTCGGCCACCCGGCTCGCCACCTCGCGCCCGACGACCCGCAGCAACTGGAACACCTCGTGATCCAGCTTGAACGGCGCGCGCGAGCGGGTGAGCACCACGAAACCGATCAGATTGCCGAAATGGTTCAGCGGCACGGCGAGCCAGGCGCGGGGAATTTCCTCGAACCAGGCCGCCGCGTCGGGCAGTTCCTCCAGCACCGCGATCCGGTCGCCGTCGGCGAAGACGGGGATCAAAGGATGGCCAGGCGGGATCGGCGCGGTCACCGCCGGCGTGTTGAGCGAGCCCGCCCACTGAAACGCCACATCCTCCGGCGCCCGCGCGAACAGCACCCCCGCCGGGCTGTCCACCACCTCGGCGACCGCGCGGATGGCGCGCTTGTGCAGGCCGATGAAGGCATCGGGCGCGGTCAACGTGTCGATGCAGCGCATCCATTCGCGCCGGTAGTCGTAGCGATGACTGAAGAAGTTATCGACCAGCACCCCCTTGATGCGGGAGCGCATGGAGCCCGAGGTCAGCAGCACGGCGATGGTGACGACCCCGGCGCAAAGCAGCGACACCTCGACGACGTGACCCCATTCGGCGCCGCCCCGACGGAACACCTCGCCGGTCAACGCGAGGCCCATCAGGAACATGCCGCTGATCACCAGGGTCAGGCTGTGGAACACCACGTCGCGCGAGACGTGGATGTCGACCTTCCAACGGCGGTCGCGGACGGCGGCGACGGCGATCAACGGCGCGGCGATCATCGTCGCGGGTGCCCGGCTTTCGAACAGCGGGCGGGAGATCGCGTGGAACAGCGCGGCGTCCGAGTAGAGCACCAGGTCGTAGAGGAACATGCCGCCCAGCGCGACGCACAACAGGTTGACGTGCCAGCGTGCCTCGGGCGGCGTGTTGAAATACAGGTTTTCGAGCAACAGGATATTGCACACCGCGATCCCGAGCCGCACGCCGATACCAACCAGCCAGAGGGTGGCGGGTGACTGGCTCTCGACCAGGTTGGTCAGCACGAGGCCGCCGACCACCAGGAACGCCAGCAAACCCATGGTCGAGAACGCCTGCATCAGCTGCCCGCGCGCGGCGACCGATCGCCGGTACAAGTGCAAGATGAACGCGTACCACGCGGCGGCGCGTGCCAGTTCCAACCAGCCCGGCGCACCGGATGCGGGTGTGCTTCGGAACACCACCACCGAGACGGCCCACAAAGCGGTGACCAGGCACGCGAGCGCGAGATACACGGCGGTGCGGCTCAGCGGCGGCCTGGCGAGAATAAGGGCGCAAAGCACCGCGTACACGAAGGCGCAGGCCCCGTGCAGAACGACCATGGCGGGAAAGTCGAAGCTCATTAAGGTGAGACTATCGGCCGCGCGGCGGCGAATTGCCAGCACTCAGCGCGGCGGTTGCCGCGCCGGCGAAACGCAAGGGCCAGCGGGTCAGAGCATTTCCCAATCGGGTTGAGCCGGCATGAACCGGTCCCCCTGTCATGGCGGGCGAAGCGACGCAATCTCCATACCCCGGGGACCCGGAGAGTGCTTCGCTTCGCCACCGAAGAAAACCAAAAAATCGCCTCCCAACTCAGCGGAAACATCCAAAATTTTTCCATCCAGGGCGGGTCGGCCGTGGCCGGTCAGCGCGGAACTCGCAATGACGGGGGCTTCGTAGCTTCGCGGGAAACCTGATCGGAAGCTGCTCCAATGGTGGCCGCCTCGCCTCTGGCCGGTTCGGTGTCAGGATCAGCGCGCGCCTTCGCGGAACAGGATGACGCGCACGGTCGACAGCAGGATGATCATATCAAGCAGTACGCCGCGGTTCTTGACGTAATACAGGTCGTAAGCGAGCTTTTCCCGCGCATCGTCGACCGACGCGCCGTAGGGATAGTTCACCTGCGCCCAACCGGTGAGGCCCGGTTTCACGTAGCCGCGGTGGTTGTAGAAAGGGATCACTTTCGCCAGTTCATCGACGAAGATGGGCCGCTCCGGCCGGGGGCCGATCATGCTCATCTCGCCGCGCAGCACATTGAACAATTGCGGCAGTTCGTCGATCCGGCTGGCACGGATGAAAGCGCCGACCCGGGTGACCCGCGGATCCCGCTTTTGCGCCCATTGCGGTTTGCCCGCCACCTCGGCGTCGATGGCCATGCTGCGGAACTTGAACAAGGTGAACGTCTCGCCGTGCAGGCCGGTCCGCTCCTGCCGGTAGAAAACCGGTCCGCGACTGTCGAATTTGATCGCCGCCGCGGTCACCAGCATGAGCGGGAGCGTCACGATCGTCAGCAACAGGCTGACGGCGATATCGAATACCCGTTTGAACGCGCGCGACGCCGTGCCGTTCTGGAAGCCGTCGGCGAACAGCAGCCAATTGGCGTCGATGCCGTCCAGCTCGATCCGGCCCAGGTGGTGTTCCTGGAAGGAGAGATCGCTGTAGACGGGGATGCCGCGCAGCTTGTTGTCGAGCAGAGCGGCATGGGTGTGGGGTGCCGGTTTGTCCTCGGCGATGACGATGCCCCAGATCCGCCAATCGCGGACGATACGGGCGGACAACCCGCCGGCCCGGCCCGAATCGGGGCGCTCGCGCAGCGTATCGCCGTCGATGTCGTAGCTGGTCAGGAGGCCGCCGGCTGGGGCCAGCGGCTCGAACAACCCGTGGCGCTTCGCCGCGAGGCGCCGCCGCAGCCCCGCCGCCCGCGCGCCGGTCCCGACGATCAGCAACCGGCGCGTCACCGGCATCCGCGCGGCGATGGCGCTGAGCACGAAGCGGACCAGCAGCACGAACGGCAGCCAGATCGCCAGAAGCCGCGCGAGCCAGACGATGTGCGCGCCGCTCAGGGTCATGCGGTAGGCGCCGCTGACCATCAGGATGGCGGGAAACGCCAGCAACGCGGCGATGGTGCCGCAAAGCAGGAAACGCCGGCGATCGAGGCAGACTTCGGGCCGGTATAATCCGATCGTGGCGGCGGTACCGCCAATGGTCACCGCCAACATACCGGCGAAGATCAGGCAGTCGCGCGGGAGATCGGTCGAACCCAACAGCAGGCCCTGACCGCCGGAGGTCAGCATCAGGAAGGTCAACGCGAACAGAAACGCGAATTCGAACAGACCCAGCATGGCCATTTCGAAGGGCAATAATCGCACGAGCGCGCGTGGCATCCTCATGCTCCCCCAAAAATCCGCGGTGAGCGCCCGGCGGGTCTGCCGCCGCGCACCCCTATGACTGTCGCGTAATTCGGCGTAAATCCCGATCCGCGTGACCCCTTGATAATACAGCGGTCATCGTCCGTCCAGAAAATTGATTCCATTCCCGCCAAACTTCACCAATCTATCAGACTGTTAACGAGCCATTAATGCGATCCGCTCCACCGTCCGCCGGTGAGGCCGTCGCCGAGCCCGCATATCTTTGTCTTTTTCTCCGTCGTAACAGGGTTTTTTACGCCTCCCCGATGAACGGCGTGAAGGATTTCAGCACACGTCAACTTACCGGGGAATTACAGGTCACCAAACAACCTTTGCGCGAGGCACGCCAGGCATCTCTTTGTTGATTGGAGCGAGACACGATGTTATACGCGGGCCCATGGACCCTGAAACAAGCCAGGGACACCGGCCGGTGTTGCGACATAATCTGATTCGGGGCCAGATGGCGAGCGAGTCGGTGTCCCGGCCGAGTGTGGCCCTGGCGAATGGAAAACCGGACGGACAACACGTCCTGATCGATGGTGGCCGTGGCCGGCGGAACCCGGCCGGCGTTCCGTTCCATGATGCCGGGCGGATGGGGTTGGAGGCGAGTGATCCAATTGATGGCGCGCTGCCCTGATTTGGCGGAGAGGGGCGCGATCCCGCTGGCGTTCGGCGCGGCGGTTCGAGCCCGTGCCTCCGGCCCGTGCCACATCAAACCCGCCTCAGATGACTGCATTGGCGATGATTCCGTCGGCGATGACGGCGTATGGTTTCGATGACATCATCTGGTAACGTCGTCTCTGGGAACCTGCGGGTCGATATCTGGGAAGGTGAAACGGTTGTGAATTTTCTTCTACGCCTGGGTGCGGTGGTGCTGCTGTTGGCCAGCTTTGGGCCGCTGACCGGCTGTTCCGGCCCGCCCAAGGGAGGGTCCGTGGTGGCTCCGATGCGGACCGATCCGAACATGCCCACGGACGAAGCCACGTCGGACGAGTACATCATCGGTGCCGGCGATCAGTTGAGCGTCTTCGTCTACCGCAACCCCGACCTGAGCGAGGGCGGCGTCGCGGTGCGACCGGACGGGCGGATTTCGACACCCTTGATCGAAGACATCATGGCCGCCGGCAAAAAGCCCAAGGAGTTGGCGCGTGAAATTGAGAAGAAACTCTCGAAATTTATCCAGGACCCGAACGTCACGGTCATCGTGCGCAGCTTTGTCGGGCCGCCCGACCGTCAGGTCCGCGTCATCGGCGAGGCGACCGAGCCGACCGCGATCCCGTATCGCGAGCACATGACCCTGCTCGACGTCATGATCGCGACCAAGGGCCTGACCAAATACGCCTCGGGAAACCGGGCGGTCATCGTCCGTGTCGATCCTGACGGCAAGCGGCGGTCGATCAACGTGAAGCTGGCCGATCTGATCAAGGACGGCGATATCAGCCAAAACCTCGAAATGGCCCCCGGCGACACCCTGATCATCCCGCAATCCTGGTTCTGAGGAGGGACTGCCGCGATGGATTCAGTGCGCACCATGCTGTTCCAGTACCTGCGCGCGGCATGGCGCCGGCGCTGGCTCGGCGTGGTCGTCGCCTGGCTGGTCTGCGGCGTGGGTTGGGTCGGGACCTCCACGATTCCCAACCAATTCGAGTCGAATGCCCGCCTGTTCGTCGACGCCGATGCGATCCTGACCCCATTGCTGCGCGGCATCGCGGCGGAC
>Ga0181536_10001048_pt1 | contig 33020 bp, 24 predicted proteins | sample PEATcosm2014_Bin_41_FD_121105 | JGI IMG/M metagenome (GOLD analysis project Ga0181536, IMG submission 121105) | Peatland microbial communities from MTU Mesocosm Facility, Houghton, MI, USA - PEATcosm2014_Bin17_60_metaG | ecosystem: Environmental > Terrestrial > Soil > Wetlands > Peat | place...
CGTACGGATTCGATTCCTTTTACCTGCTCGCTCAGGACGGGCGCGGCCGCCCGATCGCCGCGGCGCCATTTATTTTCGTGCGCAGCTTTCTTTACGGCAGTGAACTCTCGTCGATGCCTTATATCGACTACGGCGGAGTGTGCCACGCCGACTGGCTGGATTGCGCGGAGCGCGACGCTGCGCAGGCCGAACTGATTGCCCATGCCCGCGAGCTGGCGGGAAAGCTGCACGCCAAGCGGCTGCACATCCGAAGCTTGCACCAGTTGCAGCCGCCGTTTGAAGTCAGCACGGAGAAGGTGGCTCAGCATCTGGCGCTCGCATCGACGGTCGCTGAGCAGTTACGGCGGCTGCCCTCAGAGCGCCGCAATCGGCTCAAGCGGGTCGAAAAGCTTAAGCTCAGCGTGGACGTGGGCGACCCGACCGATCCGGCGGCGCTGGCCGATTTGTGCGCGGTTTATTCGGAGAACATGCGCGATCTCGGATCGCCTACGCACGGCCGCCGGTTCTTCAGCCAACTCGTAAACGGCCTGCGCGATCGGCTTTCGCTGATTCGCGTTGGCAGCGGCGGCCGCGTGGTCGCGGCCGGGCTGGCAATGAACTTCCGCGGCTCGATGACGCTGCCGTGGACAGGCGCCACGGTCGAGGCGCGTCCGGTGTACGCCACCAACGCTCTGTACTGGGCGGGGATACGGCTTGGCATCGAGTCCGGTTGCCACACCTTCGATTTCGGGCGGTCGACCTTCGGCTCAGGCATCTTCGAATTCAAGCGCCAATGGGGCCCGACTCCGGTGCAGCCATATTGGAGCACATTGTACCTTTCGCCGCGGGCGGCGTCGCCGCGCCATCGCAAGAGCCTGCAGACCATCAGCCGCCTGTGGCGCTATATGCCGCTGGGAGTAGCCCGCACGGTGGGACCGGGGCTGCGACGGGGGATCTCAAATTGAGTTCACTGGTGGCGGCGCGATTTGGTATCGAGAAGGCGGCGGGCGAGCCCTCGCGCATCCGCCGCCAGGCGTATCGCTTCATCGGCGAGATCCACATTCCAGGACGGATTCGGCTTAACCACGTGTTCCGCGAGATTAAGGAGCTGGGTCTGCCGGAAAGCGGCGTGCGCATGCTCGATGCCGGCACCGGCCGGGGTGACATCGCGCTGCACTGCGCGCGGCTCCATTCGGATTGGCGAGTGCATGGGATCGAACTAATCGATGAAAGAGTGGAGCGATGCCGCACGGCCGCGGGAAACCTGGGGCTGCACAACGTCAGCTTCAGCCGCGAGAATCTGCTCAATCTATCGGCAATAGCGCAATACGACCTGATCACCAACACCGACGTGCTCGAACATATCGAGGACGATCGGGGCGCGATGGCCAACCTCGCGCGGGCATTGGCGCCTGGCGGCTACCTGCTGTTGACGTTTCCGTCGGTGCCGCAGCGCCGTCATCTGCGGCTGGTCAGGTGGCGCGAGCGCCGAATCGGATTCAAACCCGAGGACATCGGTCACGTGCGGCCGGGCTACTCGCCCGAGATGATAAACGCGCTGGCGCGCGAGGTGGGGCTCGAGCCGGTCAAGACCGTGTGGACGTACGGTCCGTTTGGCAATCTCGCGCACGACCTGTTTTTCGTACTCGGAGACAGCAAGCCGAATCCGATTGTGTTCGCAGCCTCGCTGCCGTTTCTGCTCGGCTTAAGTTTTCTCGAGAATCACATTCCGACGCGGCACGGCTCCGGGCTGCTCGCGATTGTGAGGAAAGCGGTGAACCAATGAAGGCAAGCATCTTCGTATTGATCGATGCGCTGGGCTGGGAATGGATCAAAGAGCATCCGTTCCTGAAGGAGGTTGCGCCCTATCGCCGTCCGCTCGATTCCGTGCTCGGCTTCAGCACCGCCGCGATTCCATCGATTCTTACCGGGCGATTTCCCGATGAGCACGGACGGCTCTCCTTGTTCCATCGCGCCAACGGACACTCGCCGTTCGCGAAGCTGAAGCTCATCTGCGCGATGCCGCCGCGGATGGTCGAGAACCGTTACGCGCGCTTCGCGGTCAAGACGATTGCGCGCCGCATCAATCATCTGAGCGGCTACTTTCAGCTCTACGGCATACCGCTGAAATATCTGCCGAAGCTCGACGTCTGCGAGAAGCGCAACATCTACGAGCCGGGCGGAATTCCAGATTCGACTTCGATTTTCGACCTGCTCGAGAGCAACGGTACATCCTACAAGACCTACTGCTATCACGATGGCCCGGACGAGCAGCTGCTCGCGTCGATCGAAGCGGATTTGCGCGCGGGCGGGGCGAAATTTTATTTTCTCTACCTCGCGGAGCTCGATCATTTTCTGCATTTGCACGCCGACGATCGCGCCGCCGCGGCACAGGTGCTGGAAAAATATTCGACTGCGCTCGCGCGCCTGCACAAGATCGCGCTCGAGACCTATGGCGCGGCGGACATTCACGTCTTCGGCGATCACGGCATGGCGCCGACGCTGGCGACGGTCGATATCCAGGCCGCGCTGGCGGCGCTTCCGATTAGCGCGGCCGATTACCTGTGCCTGCTGGATTCCACGATGGCGCGCTTCTGGTTCTTTTCCGCTCGCGCCCGCGAATTGGTGACCAAAGCTTTGAAGGAGGTCGATGGCGGAAGATGGCTCGACACCGACGACCTCACCAAGCTCCATTCATATTTTCCAGACGGGAAGTACGGCGAACAGATTTTTCTGACCGAAGCAGGAACGGTAATCGCGCCGAGTCACATGGGTGCGCGGGCTCCGGCCGGGATGCACGGCTTTCACCCGTCCGCGCCGCACTCGCGGTCGGCATTCGTGTCGAGCGTCGATTATGGCGACAGCATCAATCAGATCACCGACCTATTCGGCGTGATGAAGGCGCACGTATGACACGGAGGAACGGGTGATGGCAATCAGCGCAGTATGCGAGGAAGGTTACGCTCGGCTGCGGGAAAAATTCAACCGCTGGCGCGTGCCGAGCGCGATTATCGACGATCTCGTCGATTATCGAAACACGATCAGTTACCCGCGCGGCGCAATGGTATTTCCGGAAGGATCGCCGGGCGATCTGTTCGGCTGCGTGCTGGCGGGCTACGTAAAGGTGTACTGCAACGGGGCTAATGGCGCGCGGGTGCTGGCGCGGCTGTCGGGTCCGGGCGACATAATCGGTTACGCCGATTGCGAAGACGGCAAGGGACGGCGGTCGAAGATATTTGAGACGCAGGCGCTGACCAAGTGCTCGATTGCGCTCTTCACGCGAGAGCGGGCCGTGCAGCTGCTTCGCTCTCTTGATCCCGATCAGGCTATCGAGCTCTACCAGACGTTAAATTCGTTCTGGTCGTCAACCATGCATTGGTGGACAAGTTTTCTTGGCTTGCCGTTCCAGCAGCGCCTCGAAGTCGTGCTGGGCGATCTCGGTCGACGGGTCGGTGTGCACGACAACCGCGGCACGCTGATAATTCCCGAGCTTTCGCAAGCGGATCTGGCAGAGATGATCGCGAGTTCGCGACCGCTGGTAAGCCGGCTCTTGAACGAAATGGAGGAGCGCGGTCTGGTTCAGCGGCGTGGTAAGCAGTATATTCTATTAAAGGGTTGGGATTCCCAGGAACGCAGCTTCGCCCGGATGCAAAGCCCGCTCGGTGATGAGCCACGCTCTGCATTGCCGGCTGCGCAGCAACGCTATGGCCGGCGTTCGGTCGTCGCCGAGTGGCCCAAGGGTGCGAGGGGCAAGACGACGCTGGAAGGTGCGGCTGGAAAGTAATTTGATGAAAATAATCACTATTGAGTTCGTTTCCGAGTTTGCGCGTGCGGGTGCGGCGCTGAGCGGAATAATTTTGCTCGCGGGCGCAATTTCAATTTCGACGGCTGCATGCAGCTTGTTCAATTCTACGCCGTTGCAGCAGACAGTCGTGCCCCACTCGGCGGCGAAGAACGCCGAACCCTATGTTATCGGCAGCGATGATGAGCTCGAAATAGTTGTCTGGAACCAGCCGCAACTCAGCGGCAAGGCAATCGTCGCGACTGACGGAACGATCGCGATGCCGCTGATCGGGCGGGTTACGGCGGCCGGCCTGACGCCGGACCTGGTCAAAGCGGACCTCGAGAAGCGCTACGCACGTTATGTTCACGGTGCGAATATCACGGTGCGCGTAAGCGATTCGGCCAGCCACGTATTCTATGTACTCGGCTCAGTAAATAAACCGGGAGCATATAAGCTGCACTCGGGTGAAGTCTTGTCGCAAGCGCTCGCCGAGGCCGGGGGGTTTGGGGAGTTTGCCGACCCAAGCAAGATTCGTATTTTGCGCCACAAGGAAAACGAGACGGTTGTGCTCACGGTCAACTACAACGTGGTGCGATCGGGTGGGGACGTAACAGCGGATGTTCCGGTGGAACCCGGAGACACGGTGTCGGTGCCATGATCATGAGAACAAGAAATCATCCAGGCATTCCACTTCTTCTCGCCGCGCTCTTTATATTTGTATTTCCAGCCGCGGGGCGTGCGGACAATTTGTTTCGCTTTTATCCCGAGGTGGCGGCAAGCGGACTTTATTCCGACAATGTCCCGCTGCGGACCACCAACGAGGAGGGCGATTTCGCTGGGACACTGGCCGGCGGCTTTTTTCTCGACTACACCTCGGCTGCCAGATACGCGTCGCTGCACTACGATACATTCGCCCAGCTATTCGCGCACCAATCTAAATTCGATCGTGCCGGTGAAGCGCAGTATGTCCACGCGACCGACGAAGAACATCTGTCAGCGACGACCAATCTGCGCATAGATGAACTCTTCTACCGCGATGCGCCGGGGGGCGCGGCTAGCCTACTCGGCACCGGCGAGGCCCCGCTGTTCAGCACCGTGGCGTACCAGCTGTTGCTGGCGAACGATCGGGCATCGACCAATTGGTTCAACGCAAACTTGACCCACTCTTGGGGGCGCAATTGGTACAGCGAGCTCTGGGCTCATCAGGAGACCTTCTGGCAGACCGGCAACACCAGCGGCAACAATACCAGCTACTTCCAAACCATCGGCACCTTCACCGAGTACCATTTCTCCGATCACTTCTCTCTAGGGCCGGGATATGAATTTTATGACTTCAGGGTTACCCAGCCGGGACGACCTGACGAAGAGATGCAGTGGCCGTTCGTGCGGGTTGACTGGCAGCCGATGGAAAACCTTGCCCTCTCTGGAAGGGTGGGCGCCGTGATTTCCCATGTCCAGGGGACCAGCGGGGAACAGGTCAGTCCGGGCGGGGTAGTGACGCTTGAATACACTCTCCAGCGCGCACACCTGAAAATAGAGGGAGGCCAGGCACCGCAGATGACCTACACGCCTACCGGTTTCAGCGAGACGACGCGTTCCGGGAGCGGCCAGATATTCTACGATTTCACACAGCGGCTGACCGGAAATGCTGGCGCGGGATATTATGAATACGGAAACGGATTTGATCAGCAAATGATTTTGTGGGGCGCCGGTTTAAGCGATCGCGTGAGCAAACGGCTGCGCGTCTATGCCAGCTTCGTTCAGCTTCGCCGCAATGATACCCAAAATTCGCAGGAAGCGGTTGGCAACTATTTCGTGGTGGGATTTGCCGTTTCGGTCGAAGCGTTTAGATGGAGTTGGCAATGAGTAATCAGACCTTCATTAGCATCGGACCGTACTGGGATATAGTTCACCGTCATCGGGCGAGTTTCTATTCGACCATCGTCGCGGGTCTGGTGCTCACAGCGCTGGCGCTGGTTTTGATCCCCAAGAAATACACTTCATCGGTGCTGCTGGAAGTCTGGCATGCCGATATTCAGTCCAATTCGGTCGGAGCCGAACGGCAAAGTGCTTCCGACAATAATCATCTGGATTCGCGTCTTGAGGCTCTTAGCGAGGAAACCATCACGCACGGCCATCTTGCGGAACTGATATCGAAGCACGGACTGTATCTCAGCGGCGGCAAACCGCAACCAGATGCGGTTGGACAAATGGCCGACGCGGTGACGATTACCATTCCCGATTCCGTGTTGCAGTCAACGAGCGGGGCCCCGAATCATTGGGAGAGCAAACTTCCTCCGGACGATGTTCAGATTTCGTTTCAGTACCGCGATCCGGCCAAGGCGCAAGCGGTGGCCAATGACTTGGGAAATGTAATGATTGATGAGTACCGCAAGGAACGTGAGCGCCACAATGCGGAGACCGTCAAACTACTTTCGAGTGAGCTTGATGAGACCAGAGGCAAGCTCGCCGAAAGCCAGCGCCAGATCAAAATCCTGAAGGAAAAGTACCGCGGGAGTCTCCCGCAAGACCTCGATGACAACGTCAAGGCCTTGCAGGCGCTTCAATTGCAGCTCGAACGGCCCGCGCAAAGCGCCGAGATCAAAACCGATGCGCCAGGAGCGGCTTTGCCCGATTCGCCAAAGCCGAACACGCCCGATGCGGCGCTGGCGGCGCTGCAGACCAAGCTGGTTGCGCTCAAAGCCCAGTACAGCGACGAGTATCCGGAGGTGATCGAGACCACGTCGCAGATCGCCAGCCTGGAGAAGGAAATCGCGAAATCCGGCAAGCAGCCGGCCGTTGCGCCGCCCCGCGACTCGGCTACCGGCTTGATCCAGCAGCAAATTGCGGATTACCAGCGCGCAATCGCCGAGACTCCAGCACATGAGGAGGCGATTGCTGCGGTGAACCGCGACTTTGCAATCCTGTCGAGCCGCTATAACGACCTTAACAATCTGTCTTTCGAAGCTCGCGCCGATCAAGCAGTGCTTGAACGCGGGCAGGGAGAGCGCTTAGAGGTGTTGCAGCCTGCCTCGCTGCCCAGCACCCCGTCATTCCCAAAGCCGCTTTTACTCGTAGGCGGCGGCGTTGCCGCGACGCTGCTCATCGCGCTGGCGATCCCCTTTGGGCTGTTCTACACGGATACTTCATTCAAGGATTCCGATGACGTCAGAGCCGAGTTCGCCGATGTCAACGCAATTGTCATCTCGCGGGTGCCGGAAATCGAGCCCGGTCACGTCAATCGGGAGCCAGAATCAGCGCAGCCCCTGCTCGCACTGCCGGGGAATGGGGTCGCACACGGCTCCAACGGAATCGGAAATGGACATTCCGCCAACGGCGGTCAAACTACGGCCGATGGCGAATCAGCAGACCACAATGGCGCTAATGGAAATTTGCAGCCGCTCACGGGCCGCGCCGAAAGGTTTGCCCAGCGCTATCCGGCGCCGCCCTTGGTGGTGGCTGGAGAGGGGATGATCAGCGGTGCGGCCGACGAGTTCCAGCTGCTCGCCTTCAAGCTGAAATCATGGGCGGCGCAACACGACGCCAAGGTCTTCGTCGTTGCGAGCGCCATCGGCGGCGAGGGGAAGAGCTTTGTCGCGCTGAATCTCGCAGCCGCGCTGGCAGTATCGGGTAGCGGCGCTCTCTTGATCGACGGCGATATCCGCGCGCCATTTCAGCACTATGCCTTTCCGGTGCCGAAAGTGGACGGACTGCTCGGATATCTGCAGGGAACCGCGGAATTCGCTTCCACCATAGTGCCGACACCCGTGCCAGGGCTGAGCCTGTTGCCCGCGGGTGGAACAAGCAACCGCGCGCCGGAATACCTGGCTTCCACCAAAATGGACGAGTTGATCGATACCGTGAAGCGCAGCAGCGGTTACCAATACATCATAATTGATACCCCGCCGTCATTGCTGGTTCCGGATGCCCAGATTCTCGCGAGGGCCGGAGATGGCACAATCGTCGTGACCGCCGCCGACAGCACCTCACGCGCTGCGACCACCAAGACGTTTCTTATGTTCGATCCCGAGACTCTGTTCGGCGTGGTGCTGAACCGCTTCAAGCCTTCGTATTCGACCTTGCGCAGCGAGCGTTATGGACGCTACGGACGCTACGGCCGATACGGGCGCTACGGGAAATACTCGAAGTACTCGAAGTACACGGACCCTGAATTGCGCGAATGACCGACGGCGCGTTCAGCTTGAGCCCGCCAGGATCGTTCCCGCTTAGCGCCGATCCCGCGTTTGAAGACGAGGTGCGCCGTGAGCTGGACTTACTGCTCGAGCGCGTCCGCAACTGCGCCGCCGCGCCGAGCGTCGCCGGCGTCCTCCTGACCGGGAGCTTCGCGCGCGGCGAGGGAACCATAATCCCCAGCCCTCGAACCAACAGCCGGTGGCTGAGCGACGTCGAGTGCCTCGTGGTAGTTCGGGGCGGCATCGTCTCAAGGCGGGAAATTCAGCGGTCGATGCGGCAGGTCGAGCGGGACACCAACTCCGATTGCGCCAACGCCGAGCGCGGCATCAAGGTTGAATTGCGCGCGATTCTGACGCAGGGGATGACTCGGCTGCGGCCGGCTATTTTTACGCGGGAGCTGTGCGAGCACGCAAAGCTGCTTTGGGGCGATCCCGCCGCGATTCCGGTTCCGCCTGCGTCGTCGAGCGGAGCAGCAATATCCAAACATGATGCGTTTCGTTTGCTGAACAACCGGATAATCGAGCAAATCGCAGTACGAAGTGAGTATGCGGACCGTGCCAGCGATAGTACTACGATTGCCTACTCACTGGCCAAATTCTGGATTGATCTGGGAACGTCGCTGTCGGTTTTTTTGGGATGCTACCAACCGGGATATAGGAGCAGGCAAAAGCCCGTCGAGGACGCGCTGCGCGCGCACCAGGAGATTTTGGGAGCCGAGATGTCCAATCGGCTCATCTCCCGTTTCCGCAATGCGATGGCTCAAAAGCTCGGCAAGGCCGGGTTTCCGTCCGGAGATCCCGCCCATGAATTCAGCGAAGCCGTTGAGATTGCGCGCGCGACCTGGAACTGGGAAAGCGGGCAATTACTGGGCACGAGCACGGCGGTGGGCGATTGGCGCGGGATCTTCGCGCGACTGAGCAGTCTCGAGACGGCCGCGCAGCGCCTGCGTAGCTGGGCGCGAGTATTGCGGCAGCCTTCCGGATTGCGTCAATTGGGACCGCGCGCGATGCTTGCCGCGGCGCGGGTCGGTTCGCTCGCCACGCTGATTTACGGAACCGGATGCGTGATCGATTTCTTCTGGGACGAGATCGGATCGGGTAAAGGGCGGGGAACCGAGATGGTGGCCGAGCTTTGCCGCGCGCTCGGCGTTGAAGCCGAGGACGCATCGGAACGCCGCCGGCTGCTCACTCGCGCCACGCTCGGAGCCTGGGAGAGGCATTTGAGGTTCGCTGCCGCATGAGTTGCCCGGTCACCATCTCGATTCTCACTTACAAGCGCCACCAGCACCTCAGGCGCGCGCTGGCATCGGTGCTTCCGTACGCGGACCAGGTGGCCGAGATCATCGTGGTCGATAACGCCGCTGAACCGGAGCTGAAGAGCCTTCTGGCGGCCGAATATCCAAATGTGCGCTATATCGCCGCGCCATCCAACGCCGGATGCGAGGGCCGAAACGTCGGGCTGCGCGCAGCCGGTACTCCGATCGTAATTACCCTCGATGACGACGTCGAATTGTCCAGTCCCAATTGCATCGCGGAAGTGGAAACCGCATTTTCGCGCGACCCGCAGCTGGCGTGCCTGAACTTCACCGTCACCGGCGTTGACGGCAAGGTTCTGGAACGCGATTGGTGCCATCCCCGGCCAATCTCGCACGCATCTCGGGAGTTTGAAACTCACTTTATTCTGGAGGGCGCGTGCGCGCTCAGCCGCGAAAAGGTTTTGTCGGTGGGCGGCTACCCGGCTGAATTTTTTCTAGGCCATGAAGGCGTGGACCTCGGCTACCGGCTAATCGGTAGTGGCTACCGCGTCGTGCATACACCCCGCGTCTCGACAACGCATCACGCGGCGCTCGAGCATCGTCCCGATTGGCGCGTCTATTATTATTACACTCGAAATGGAATTTGGGTCGCCTATCGATCCTTTCCACCGGTGATGGCCATTTCACGGGTGCTCGCCTATCTGGCCACGATGGGATTTTTTTCGTTGCGCGCGAGGCAAGTTCCGGCGTATCTCCGGGGATGCGTAGACGGGGTGCGAGGGTTGTCACGAATGGGCCGGCGCAATCTCGATGCTGACTCACTAAAGCATGTGCGCGAGATCCGGTCCGAGCGGGTGCGATTGTTTGGAAGAATCCAGCGACGCTTCCGCGAGAGAATTCTGTAACATTTGCAGAGGCCGGTCCGGATGTACCTCAAATTTTGAAGTCTTACAGTGGCACGCCAATGATCGCCATTTGATGCAAGGGGCAGCCTCAGCGCCGTGATTCTTTATTTCATCTTTTTGTTTCTCGTTCCGTTTCAGGAGCATCCGAAGTTGGGAGCCCAGCTCTTCCACGTCGGGCCATTTCCCATCACGCCGATTAAATTGGTGGGAATTCCGCTACTCGCAGCCGCGCTGCTGCTTCCCCGGCCGCGCGATGCAGCCCAGCAGCCAAGCGCGAGAATTTTTTTGCTGTTTGTCGCGTTCGCGCTGTATCAGATTGTCGGAACCACCTTGTTTGCCTCGGTCTTTCCGGCCGCCGATGCATCGACCCTGTTTCCCTTAGTGATCCTGGTGCTCGCGACGAATCTCCTCATCAGCACACAACGCAGATTGCAAATGACTATTCGCGTGATGGTGCTGGTCGAAACGTTTGCCAGCTTGTGGTTGTACAAGCAGTACTACATTTTACATTGGGCGCGGCCGATGGGCCCTTCGTCGGATCCCAATTATGAGGCGCTCTCGTTGGTGATGACGGTGGCGCTCGCAATCTGGATGGTCCGCTACGAAGAGCGCGGTCTGTGGAAATTGGCCGGGTGCATTTGCACGCCGATTCTTGCATTCGCAGTGTTCCTTTCGCAGTCGCGAGGGGGGTTGCTTGCGCTAGCAGTGATGGCCGCGTTGGCGTGGCTGAATTCCCGGCATAAAATGCGATTGCTGGTGGGATTCGCAGCCGCAGCCGTCTTCATGCTCGCGATTGGTCCCGGCAAAGTTATCGAACGCTTCGAGCAAATTCGAATCGAAGGGCAGGCGCAGAGTGGCGCCGAAGTCTCGACCCGGTGCCGCGTCGAGCTGGTGCGCGCGGGGATCCGCATGATGGAGGCTCATCCGGTCTTCGGCGTAGGCCTGGGCCGATTCCAGTCGGTCGAATTTCAGTACAACCCGGCGCTGAGTATCGAGGTAAAGCCTCACATCGCACACAACACATACGTACAGTTGGGCGCCGAGGGAGGGCTTCCCACGCTGGTGCTCTATTTGGCGATTTTGGGGGTGACCCTGGCTAGTTGCCGGAGAGTCCAGAAGGGGCAGGGCATGCCCGAGGAAATCGCGGGGCTCGCACTGTCATTTCAGATCGGATTGATCGGCATTATGGTGGCGGAGATTTTTCTCAGCGCTCAATACGTAAAGGAAGTCTGGATATTTATCTCGCTCGCGCCCAATTTGTACGCGATTGCTCTTCAGGCCGCGGCAATGAACAGGAAGACCGTATCCGCTCAGCCCGAGCCTGCGACGCCGATGGCGCTGAGGCCACGCCTGCGCACCGGATGAGCCCTGGAGATACAAGGCTACTGCTCGTTTCAGAGACGATCCCCTGTCCGCCGAGTCATGACGGTTTTCCGACCAGGGACCGGCCGGCGCCCTCGCGCTCGCGCTGGTCCAGAACGGAGCGCCTAAACTGAGTCTAAAACCGCTTCGAATTGACGAGCGCGGCCGGCGGCATCCAGAAAGGGCGCAACCGACGACTTCCCGGCCAGCGCGATTTGATTTCGAGCCTCTGGACTGACTCCCAACCCCTCGATAATGGCGCTCGCGAGGGCTTCGACGTTCTTTGGTTCCACTAACCATCCGCTGCGGGCATGACTGATCACTTCCGCAACTCCACCGGCCGTGGTGCTGACAACCGGAACCCCGAGTGCCATGGCCTCCAGCACCGTGAGCGGTAGACCCTCCCAAAGCGATGAACAGACATAAAGGTCGAGAGCCGCGTTTATCACTTCCACATCGTCGCGAAATCCGAGCAAGCAAAACCGGCCGTTCAATCCAAGCGAGTCGATCAAACCCTGAAGGCGGTCTTTAAGCGGGCCATCTCCGGCGACAACAAAGGAAACGTCCGGGCGATTCCTGCATACGACCTGCGCCGCTCGAATCAAATACTCATAGCCCTTCTGTACGTCGAGGCGCCCCACCGATCCGACGACTAAGTTTCGTCCGCCAAGGGCGGCCCGCATGCGTTCCACCGCTTCCGGCTCGGCATGTCTCGGTTCGATCGCGTCCCGGACCTGTTGCGTTCGATAAGGCTTCAGCGAATCAGCCAGTGTCTGGTTGACAGTGACGAGGCACTTCACGCGCCGGGCCAGCGCTTTGCTCAAGGCCGACAACCTGACCGGGTTTCTGACATGCGCCACCACCGGAATCCCGGCCATGGCCGCGGCCAGGATCGAAGCGGGCTGAAAGGTAAAAGTGTTGTTGACATGAACCAAATCGCAGCGCTCCGAGCGCATGAGACTGGCCAGTTTCGGGATCAAAGGCCGCGCGCGGACGAACGACAGCGCGTCGATTACCAATTGATGCTTGCGGAGCAGCGGTCCGAATGCTCGAATCGTCGGATTGGTTCGCGCAGCGCCCGGCGAATGGTCCAGCAGGATCGATGTCGGCGCCATGCCGTGAAATAAATCGGTTCCCGGAGTTCGGTAGTAGAATAGGACCTGGTTCTCAAAGCGCTCGCGATCCGCGCAGCGCAGATACAACTCTAGCGCCTTGGTCGAGCCGCCATACGACCCTCCAACCTCAATATGTAGCACCCTTCGCACAGCCTATCGTCGCTATCTAGCACGGGCGCTTCGCCGCGACGCAAATTGTATGAAGACCTAAGAAGTTCAGGGGAGCACGATCGCCCCACCGCCTTTCCATCGCGAATATCGCGTCGTTAACTCTCCGGTACGCACCGCGCGACTCGAGCTTCTCGAACAGAGGTGGCGCAAGCCGCACGGCGCGCTGTAGCAAAACCTCCCCGTAGCGTTTCATCAGCGCACGCAGTTGGAACGCAGTGGTAGTTCTGTCGATGGGCTGACGAATCATGTATCTGACACACCACGGAACCCCGGCGTCGGCGAGCAGCTTGAGCGGCAAGAAGAGATTGCAGTAGTTCGGGCAACTAAAGACCACCCGGCCGTCTGCCCTGCAGACGCGGAAGCATTCGGCCATCAGCATTTCGCGATCCGGAACATGCTCAAGCGTCTCGAAGCACAGTACCACATCGAAACTGCCATCCGTCAGCGGCAGGTGGCAGCCATCGGCCTGGATCGCTCGGCCTCCGCCCAGTTGTGAGAGCTGCTGGCATCCCGAGAACGCGAAGTCGACGCCGAAATACTCGGCGCCAGTGTTCCGTATGACTGGCGCGATGTAGCCATAGCCGGCACCTACTTCTAAAACCCGGTGAGTCCGACCAATCTTCAGGCTGGGAAGGACATAATCGACGAAGGCGCGGTACCACATCTTCGTGAAACGAGCACCCGCCGCATCGCGTTCAGGGCGCTGCCATGAGCCCGAATAGCTGGATTCGTAGAACTGACGCGGCGATACGCCAAAACCCGGCAAACGAAAACTCCACTTCAACGCAAGCGATTCAATCAGCTTCTTGGCGACGTCCGGCCAAGCTTTGCGCGGAATTCTATCACCGTACGTGCCGTGGCGGGAACCGCGACCCGTCTTGTAGCTCGACCGGTGAACCGAGCGCGGCTGGACCTATCCGGCCTGCGATCGAGCGTCCGTGCGACCATCGTCAAATTTGCGCTGCGCGCGCGGTTTCCAGCGGGAAAGGTCTCTCCCGGTAATTCGTTCAAGCTCCTCGGTTTCAGGGAGCATCATCGCGCGGACCTCGTCAGCCGATTCCTGACTCAGCGGCGGGAACTCGGCGACGAATGGCCGCCGCATGATCTTCCATAGTGCGGTACGCTGGCCGAGTTCGATCAATCGGCGCGCGCCATGGCGGGAAGCCCAATTGACGGCCTCGACCGTGCGCCGGGCAATCGCATTGGAGCGGGCGGCGGCGGGAGCCGAAAGTACCTTTGCGCTGCCGACCCTGGAGCGATCCAGCGCGATGCGGTGCGCTCCGATAAAATCACAGACCGCGTCCAGATAGCCTTGCGGATTCGAACTTAGATCTTCATAGAACAGCACCAGAACCCGCGACTTTCCAAATGTCGCTTGCCATCGCTTAAGCTGAGTCGCATAGCTGCACAGATCCGCGCCGCACGTGATCTGAGAGCGCCAATATCCGTCGAAGGTATCATTCACCGGAACGCGCATGGTGCGGAGATGCCGGTACAGCGAATACAATCTTGCGGCTGGCTCGCGAAAAGTGACAATTATTTTGCAGTCCGGAATGTGACCTTTGATTCTTTCCCGCGCGACCGCGTTCGAGAAATAGGCGGGGCCCATCTCTCCCGCCGGAGCATCGGCCGGATAGTCGCCAAACAGATTGCAGTACCACTGGACTCCGCGATCGTAGCGGGCATCGAAAAATCGCGTTTCCTTTTCGCTCGGCAAGCCGACGTGACCCATCAGCACTTCGTGCAGCCAGGTTGTGCCGGTTCGACTTGGGCCCACATGAATGAAACTGGGCAGTCGCAATACTTTTCCGTTACTCATTTCCCCTGACGTCATATCCTCAGGCGTGAAAGCCGCCGCGGTAACACGTTCTCCCCTGAATGATCAGGCGAAGCAGTCAACCGCAAATACCTCTGCATGTCGCCAAAGCCGGTGCCGGTGACCTACGCCACCACGTAGCAGACTCCATGGAAAGGACTCTGCCTGATCCGCCATTTCCTCCGCGCAGCAAATTCATTTACTGCAACTGTGCAACCCTCCCACGCATAGTAATCATCAATGATGATCAACCCGCCACGAACCACGCGATCGGCAAGGTTGTCCAGGATACATTTCGTGGAATCGTACCAGTCTGCATCCATCCGAAGGAGAGCAATTGGCTGCGGTGGCAGTTTGGGTAGCGTTTCTTCAAACCAACCCTTAACAATATGATAGTCTTTTGCAGAAGACATCGACATTGCGGCCCGGGCATCCTCCTCCGAGGCAGTGCAATTGTCGTGGTACTTCGGGCTGGTTGTGTCAGCCTGCCAGGCTAGGGCGGCGGCGCCGTCAATCTCTTTGGCGGGTGGAAGTCCCTGGAAGCTATCGCACAGGTAGTAGCAGCGCCGGCTCCCAAGCACATCTGCGATCCCCGCGATCATACCGCCACGCCACGTGCCACACTCGACGATACTTCCCTCAACATCTTTGACTTTCGCTGCCAAGTGAAGATTGCCGGCGTACGCTGCTTCCGAAACCATCGTGTATTTCTTGTACTTTCGGTAAAGGCTGCGAAAGCGCACCTCGTTGACCGCCAACCGAACTATTCGTTGAATGTACATTCTTACTTAATCAAATGACCTTCGTGTAAGTGACCGTCCGCGCTCGAGCGGTCTCCGCATATTTCTTACAGCGATCACCGACAACCAAAACCATAGCGCACTGCGGATTGGAAGTGAAAGAATGATGAACTCTCGAAAACAGCCGCAGATCTTGCAGTGCCTGAAGCACCTTCGCATCCAGGTTTCCGGCGCCTGCGGGAATCCATCAATTTATCTTGTAAACGTGAGCCTGAAATGGCGCGTAAGTATCTGTGAATCGAGCCCCGCCTTGATCCAGCGTGCTTGAACGATTCTCGCCGTATACTGATACCGCGTGAGCGGGACGCCGCAGCGTGAAGCGGGCTTTAACGCTGTCACCGCTATGATTGTACGAAATAAGGTAACGGCTTCCGTCCTTGAGGTCCTTTTCCTTGGTAATCACGATGCCGGAAGCCGAATTTGCGGAGAGCACAGGGCTGTCCGGCGCGAGCAGTACCGGCTCAAGCGCGCTGATTCCCCGGGTTACGTTGACCAACTCGTCGTAGCGCTGCTGGCGAACCACCGGACCCTCCTTGCCCCAGTCGAGTCCGCGCCGTCCGTATGACCAATAGAAGACTCCGCTCGCTCCCTCGGTGATCGCCATCCAGCTCATGTCATGGAGCTCCTGCTCGGTGGGAAAGTGCGATAGCCAATTTTGCCAAAAAAACTGGATCACCGTCCACACCGGCCGCGCGCCATGAACTGCGGCTACCACCTTCCTGGTCCAATCGCCGACAACGCTCTCAGGGAACCGGGAGCCCAGAGGGTACGGGTCGACGCCGAGTACATCGACAGTGTCGCGCCAGAATTGAAATTCGCCTGGATAGTTTTCGACCGCGAAGGTTATGCTGGCCGGGTCATTCTCTTTGATTAGCCCATATTGATGGAATATCTCGGGTTGCCGCTCGCTCGCGCACTCGTCACACGTGTAATAGCCGACCACGCGCGAATCGCCGGCTAATGCTTTACTATATTGAGCAATCACCTGGTCCGGGCCAATGTTTCCGTCGCGCGCCCACTTCGGATACCAGCGGTTCTCCGGAAAGAGCGCGTTTACGGTCGCCAGGTAAAAAATACCGAGCGGCTCCATCGCTTCGGTGTAAGCGTAGATTATATCCGCGCGGCCGTTGCCGAGGAAATAATTTATCATCAGATTGATCGGCGCTTTGGCTATCGCCTTCAATCTCGGAGTGTAGTAATCCGGCGCAAGCGCATAGCCGGTCGTATCGTACAGGCCGATCACAAATCGCGGCTGCCCACCCATGTGAATGATATTGTCCGAATCGATCCACGCCTTCATCGAGGCGCGCGTCTCGAGGCTGACCTTTACGATCGTGTAGGGCGATTGCGTGAAGATTCGCTTGTTGCCGGGCCCTTCCAGATATCCCTGCAGCCGATATCGTCCCGGCGCAAGACTGCCCATGTCGATGGTCGCGACCGTCGAGCCATCCGCCGGTGGCGACAGCCGATGGGTCGAAAGCACCTTGCCGCCCGGATCCATCACTTCGAGCACGACGTGGAGCTGCGCCACGGTTGTGTCCGCAGGCGCGCGAACATCGATGGCGACCCGCGCGACCTGGCTCTGGTCGCTGAACATCATTCCCCTATAGTTCGGGTACAGCAGAAAGGTTTCCAGCGGCGCGGGAAGCTCGCGCCGCAGGAAAAGTTTTCTGAACCATGACGTTCCAGCGACCGGCCCCACAGTCTCCGCGCGGAAAAAACCGGTGTTGCCATCGGCGACCTCGGCGTGCGCTTTCACCGCGCTAGTCCAATCGGTGGTACCCACCACCGGGTCAGTCGGCGCCCATTTGTTGACAGGGTTTTCGATCAGACGGATTCGGGTTCCGCCGGGCCGCTTTGGCACGGTGATGGTCGTTTGAGTTTTTATTTCAGCCGAAATCGTGTAGAGGCCGGGCGGACATTTCAAAGCATTCTGGGCAGTTGGGAACCGCTCGGCGCACGGTTGCTGCAGGCGCAGGCTGGCGGTATCGCCGCTGCCTTCGAGGCTGAAGCAGGAAGGGCCGAGAGTCCACCCTTGAAGTCCGGAGCGCAGATCTCCGTTGACCAGGAGATTCGGCCCCAAACTGTTCCCCGTTTCCGGCACATCGAGCCCTCCGGTAACGATGGCATCACAATGCCCGGCGGCGATCAGCGTGACCGCCGAAACAAATATGGCGACCAATGCAATAGCTATTTGATTAGTTATCCTGAGCACTGCTCATACCCGTTGGTGTCACTGTCGCATTGGCTGTAAACCTCTGCAACCATAGCGCTGCTGCATCGGCGTGACTATTATTCTGACGACTGGTCGAGCGCGGCTGTTTTCCCGTGCTTTGACTAAGAGCCGGCGAGAGCGCAGATCCGGGATTGGGGGAGACGCCGAGCGCCGGAAGGGGTTGCAAGGATTTTGGTGAGCGAAAATCATTCCGTCCGCCGGACCGCCTCGTCCCGAATATGGCAGCCGCTGGACCGATATTTGGGCCGCGGCTCGTACTATTGGCTGAAAGACCGGATTCATCCGCAGCGCGAATACACCCAGCTTACCTATGCGCGGCTAATCGACGAGGTGCTGACTCCACAAACGCGGTGGCTTGACGCCGGCGGTGGCCATAAGATTCTAGAGACCGCGACAGCTGACATGGAACTGGCGATGGTGCAGCGTGTCAGGCTGGCTGTGTGCTGCGATCGCGTCCTCGATGCAATCGCGAAGCATCGCAGCATTCGCGTTGGTGTCGGGGCCACGCTTGACCGGCTTCCGTTTCGCGCTCAATCGCTTGACTTGATCACCCTCAATAACGTTGCCGAGCATCTCGAGCGGCCCCGCGAGGTGCTGTCGGAGTTCGCGCGCGTGCTCGCCCCCGGCGGTCGCGTGATCATTCACACCCCAAACGTCTCAAGCTATGCGGTGCGCACCGCGGAGCTGGGACGGCGCATTTTGCCCAAAGCTTTCATCATGAAGCTGATTCGCTTCATGGATTATCGCGAAGAAGAGGACGTGTTTCCGACTTACTACCGCGCAAACACTTGCGCCGATCTTGCAGCCGCCGCGGGCCACGCCGGGCTTTCGAGCGAGAAAGTACTATTGGTGCCCGCACGCCCGTTATTTTATTTCATCGCACCGTTGTGCGCTGCCGAACTGGCCGCGAGTCGGCTGCTGATCCGCCTGGGCGCGGAAGGTTTCGCCGCGAGCGTAATCCTTGGCGTCTACCGCAAGCCTATCCAGCCTGCGCAGTAAGCATCTCGACAATTACCTTCAGAAACGGTGCACTCTATGCAAGAGTTGCATTCCCGCCGGGGGAATTCTTACCTCGATTTCTGAGGCGGAATATAATATTCATAAACCGCCCAGGACGATGCTGAGCCGCCTGCGGAATCGAGCGACAGCACTTTGTGCCACGACAGCGGGTAGTGCCGCAGCATCTCGCTCATGATGCGCGCGTGCGCTTTGAGCGTTGATTCAGGGCGCTCATTCCAAATGATCAGATTAACCGGGTTGCGCCGAAAATACTCCATCATCTCCTCTGGAGTTACGAAAACAGACGAATAGTTGTGGCCGAACCAGTCCGAATGGGCCAATAGTTTGCTCGGGCGCAACAGGTAATCGTAAGGCCGACGGCGGCTTTGCGCAAGGAACTCGGCTATGACCGGCCCTTCGAGATTTGGGGGCGCGACGATGCGCTGGGCTGCCCGCGCGGGGTCTTTCACTATGAATGCGACAACGCTTCTGATGCGATCTTGAGGCAGCCGCGCGAAGTGACTGAATTGCGAAACCACAAATACTATGGTCAAGATGGCGACAAATACGGGAATGCCTGACGCCCAGCGTCCGCCATGTGACATCAACGCCAGCACTTCCGACCAACCGGCGAAGGAGGCCACCAAAAACACCGCGGCCGGCACGAGCAGGTAGCGCTGCTCCGCACCGACAGGAGACAAGAACAGAAACGCCAGATGCCCCGCACAGAGAAGACCCAACACGACGAGGTCCTCTCGCCAAGCCCTCGGCCGGAGCAGCAGTGCGATCAAACCCAGGATGACCACGGCCATCAGTACCGGCGGGAAGATCTTGAAAGTCGCCAGCACGAACGATGCCGCGCGTTTCGCCGTCAACGCCTCCGACTGGGAAGGAAGGCCGTAAGAAGCCAGTCTCCTGGTCCACAGGACCCATGGCCCGACCATCAGCCCAACAACTAAAGGCTGCACCAGAAAACTCGGTTTCCTCAGCAGTTCGAGCCGCCGGACAAGAAGAACCGCCAGGAAGGGCAGTGCGACAAGGTAGAGGGCACTGTACTTCGAGAGGATGGCACACCCGCAGCAGACCGCACAGAGGATCCCGTTCCAAAGAACTGGCCGTTTGAGATAGCGAAGAAGGCAAGCGGCTGCGGCGATGCAAAGAAACGCGGTCATGTGATCCACCATCACCGCGCACATCCACTGCCGAACCACCGGAAGACTCAAATAGAGAGTGCCGGCGCAAACGCCCGCCACAATGCCCACCCGCCGCCGCACGAATCGGAATACCAGCCAGCCAGTACCCGCCGCGAAAACCGCGGGGATGAGCAACGCTTGCAGCCGCCCGACACCCGCTACCAGCATCCAGAGTCCTGTCACGACGCTGAACAACGGTGGCCAGTATCCAACCGCGAAAAAAGGATAGTGATCGTAGTAGTTCCGTGCGAATTGGAACGGCGCTAACCATCGGCCCGAGGCCAGCCAGTCTCTCGCCATCACGGCTCCCACGAAGTGCGACGGCTCGTCCGGATATGCGAGGAAGCCGGCAGACCACGAGCCGGAGAAGCCTTGTACCACCAGGCAGAAGGTTAAGCACGCGGCAGCCATGCAGGCCGAGGACAGCGAGGATGTCCGGTGCGACGGCGTCAGCCTCATCGAGAAACTTGGCACCGGAGGTTCAGAAAAAGAATCGATCTTCAAACGCCGAAGTTCCAGCTTAGTACGATGCCAGCGATGATCGCTTTAGCGATCATGTAATGAAAGTGGATTTTCTCCCGCATGAAACACATGATGACTTCGTTTAATCCGAGGCCCACAACGCCAATCGCGGTGAAGGTAACACACCCCATTGGATGTTTTCCATAGTTCTCCGGTCGAACACCCGGAGCCGGCTCAGGCGGTAATTCGTGACCAAGCCGAACAGAAAGGCAATCGCGGCTCAGATCAAGTAGTGTAGCCTGGCGAATTCGGTAGACAGGTACACCAAGCCGAAATCGACCACGAAGGTCAGACCTCCCACAACGCGAACCCTCGCTATCCCTCGTGATAGTCCGTCTCGGTATTGACTTCCCAGAGGCTGGTCTTGTCCGTCTTGCCGGCCATGATGTTGTCCACCGCCATCATGGCGGTCAGCATGGAGTGATCCTGGTTATTGTAGCGATGCATGCCATTGCGGCCGATTAGGAACAGGTTCCCATACCGGTCCACATGCTCACGAATCTCGGGGAACCGCTCGTAGGTGCCAAAATACGCGGGATAGGTCTTTTCCATCCGTAGGACTGTTGAGTCAAGCACCTCAGCGGCGTCGATGATACCGATCTTGCTAAGTTCCTCCGTCGCAAGCACGACCATGCGATCGTCGGAGAGGTTCCAGATTTCGTCCGACTCGTTACAGAAGTACTCGAGGCCCAACCAGACATTCGCCGGATCTGCCACCATGAACGGGCTCCAATTGTTAAAGATCTGGAGCCTGCCGAGCAGCACGTCGGGTTCCTGAATGTAGATCCAGTTGTCGCGGATCAACTGCTTCCCCTGCGGCGTTTCGTCGCTGATCCTAAGCGAGCGGAGCAGGAGGCCGACGGTGATGAAGTCCCTGTAAACCAGTCCGTCCGACACTTCCAGAACGTTTTTCGGGGGCGCAACGTCGAACGACCGCATGATCTCCTGCACCGGGGCCGTGGAGAAGAAATAGTCGCCCTCGAAGGTCTTCCGGTCCCCAGTAGAGTTGGTGGCCTCCAGCGCCTTGACCTGCCAGCCATCCGTGATCAGCCGCTCGGCCCGGCAGTCGGTGTGTATCTCTCCGCCCATTTCGATGATTCGGCGAGCGACCTCTTCCCACATTTGCCCAGTACCGAACTTGGGGTACAGAAACTGTTCGATCAGGGAGGTCTCGGTGCCCTTCTGGCCAATGTCGCCGCCGCCACTCTTGAACACCTTCCGCAAGGCGTGCATCAGCGTCGACCAGACAGAAAGGCCCCTAATGCGCTGGGCGCCCCACTCGGCGCTGATCCGATCGCATGGCACGCCCCAGACCTTCTCCGTGTAGGACTTGAAAAACGTGCCATACAGTTCCCGGCCGAAACGGTTGATAAAGAACTGCTCCAGGGTTTCCTCCTGTTTGATAGGAAACAAGACACTCTGAACGTAGCTCACCCCGATCTTGAAGGTGCGCCAAAGGCCAAGCTTGAGCAGGGTGTCCTTGCTGAGTGAGATCGGGTAGTCGAAGAAACGGCGCAGATAGTAAATGCGCGACTTGCGCGCCCGCAGTAGCATCACGCTGTCCGGGGCGGCCGGGTCAGTGCCGGATCCGGAGGGCGCAATCGCTTGCTCCATGCGGTGGTATTTGATCGCCACCGGACCAGCTTCGGAAGCTTGGAGCGGGAGCATCTGCAACCACCACTTCATGACGCGGTCGGATTTCGAAAAAAAGCGATGACCACCGATGTCGATCCGGTTGCCTTTGTAGTTCACCGTGCGGGAAATTCCACCCATGCAAGTGCTCTTTTCAAGGACAATCGGCTTGATCCCGGTCCGGGTGAGCAATTCGTAGGCGGCAGTCAATCCGGCGGGACCTGCGCCAATAATGATAGCCCTTGTTTGATTCATGCCAGTAGGTGACTGACCACCTTTGATCGCGATACGTTCGACTTCATCGAGCTAAATCTCATCCTGTCGCCGGTCGTAGAGCTTCGTCGTTCGCACCTACTCGTGGTTGGCGATGTGCTGCGCGCCTTCCAGTTTTCCACTGTTCTCCAGGTAGGCGGTGATGCCGGTCGCGCGCAAGGTGTGGTTCCCGATCCTGATCTTGATGCGGCGGCCGCGATCTATTCGTCGAGGTGCCGTACCAGATTGTGGTGAGAAGGAACCTCATGCTCCTTGCCACCTTTTTCGTGCAGGCAGACCCATCCGCGGCGTCCCTGCACGAAATAGTCACGCACTTTCATCTGTAGGACGGCACTGATGCGAGCGAATCTACTACGATAGTATGGATTCGGACCGTGCTGCAAGCGGGCCGCCGGCGAAACACCTGTGACGGCTCGTTCTTCAACAACCCGCCCCGCCACTTCGATACTTACCTCGTTGATCAAACCAGGCCAAGTTCGCGATTCAGTGCTTTCTTCGACACCCTGCTAGACCAGGTGCGGCGGTCTACTTCACTCTCATCTGATTAATCGAAAATTTTGGTCCGCGCATCGCACGGCGCCGGATGACGCCGACCTCGTGAAATCCGACCTGGTAAACCGCCTTCATGGGTGTGGGATTGTTGCTGGCGACAATCGTGAACAGGCGGGGGCGCTCGCGCAGTTGCCACTCAGTCGCGAAATACAGCAACGCCCGGTAAAGTCCGCGGCCACGGAATTTTTCCATAGTGTATGACGTCGATAACTCCGCCTCCCCGGGTTCCAACGCGATTATCGGGCGCTCGGCCGGATATTCGTACGCCCACACCACGCCTCCCAGTTCCCCGTTGAGCTCGAGCGTCGCGCAGTGCGATGCGCCGCTCAGCTGGTCGCGCCGGAATTCATTGGCCAGGTCGTTCCGCTTTTCTCGATCGCGCCTGAGGCGATCCAAAGCGTCGGCATGCATGGTGACGCCGTCGGGTACCGGAAGCGGCGCCAGCAGCTCTCCGCGATTGATTACGAAAATGTGAAAGTCGAGGAGCCTCAGCGAATCCAGAGCAATGCGCGGCAGATTCAGGATCCCCTCGTCTCGAATCAGGGCGCGAATTGCTGAAAGGCGTGGCATGCAGAAATCACTTGAACCGGCGAGTGACCATTGCGTCAAGCCGGACTTGCCGCGGTCAGATTCCGCTGCGGCAAGATGCTTCCCAAAAGAACAGCAATGAATCTTGCTGTATCAAGCGGGCGGACACCAATGCAAATGGCCAATGGTTTGGCGGGCAAATTACCCAAATGATGCACCCGCCGGAGGCGGCGGTTTTCAAATTTGCACAGTTTGACAACAAAGCCGTAACAGAGCTAAAAGTAAAAGGCTTAGGGCGAAAAGAACGAGCAGGTGACGCTTTAGGGCGAATTTAGGGGACCGCTGCCCGAAGGCTCGGGACGCTGGAACGACACCGGTGGGGGGTCGCGTTGAATCCGCAAAATAGCAGGGAAGTGGCGGAGCGAATTGCCGACGCAATTTGTATTTTCGTCGGTTACCTTCTGGCCACAGAAATTGCCTTGGCGATGCACTGGGGCAGGATTCAGGTATTCCCGCATGGTGGGGCTTCCGAAGCGCAATCGCAGTATTCGGCCCTTTTAATCCTCGCGATCCTGTCCTGGCTGACGCTGACCGCATACACGGAAACCTATCAACCCCACCGTACGGAACGCCTCGATTTCCTTGCTCGCGGGCTGATACAAACTTTGCTGATCTGGTCCCTGGTGGCGATTGCGGCGATCTTTGTACTGAAATTTGAATATCTCAGCCGGCAGTTCACGGCTTGTTTCATTGGCACGTCGATGGGTTTCATCTTCTTCAGGCAACTGGGAACTGTGCTTGTGTTGCGCAGCCTCCGCCGCTCCGCGCATAAGTGGCGGACCGCGGTCGTGATCGGCGACGACCAGGCAACCTGCGAGCACTTCGCGGGACTTCTGACTGCCGCGCATCCCATGGGCTATCAGCGCGTAGACGTTCAGCCGGGGAAGCGGGAGGTTGGTTGCAACGGCAATCGGGCGGAGTCTGGCAGCGGCTGCAAGTGCGCTTCGCTTGAGGAGATTGACGATGTTTACCTCATCGGCGTGAGCGACGGGGCGGACGGGTCGGCGAGTGCGGGGTGCATGCTCACCCTTCTCAAGCAAGGCAAGTCCGTCCACATCGTACCCAGCCTGCTCGATGCGAGGCTGTTCCGCCAGTCGCTCGGCGATATCGCGGGGATTCCGGTGCTTTCGGTAAGCAAGGGTGAGCTGACCCCCGTGCAGACGGCCGTTAAACGCGCGGTCGATTCTGTCGTGTCGGCTCTATTGTTGATTGTACTGTCGCCTGTGATCGCCGCGGTCGCGGTCGCGGTAAAATTGACCTCGCCGGGGCCCGTGCTGTTTCGTCAGAGGCGCCTGGGTCTCGACGGAGAACCCTTTACCCTCTATAAATTCCGCACGATGCGCGCCGACGCGGAGCAGATCCTGAAGGCCTCGCCGTCGCTGTACGCCAAATACCTGAAAAACAATTTCAAGCTTCCCGAGGGCGAAGATCCGCGTATCGCTCCGCTCGGGAGATTCCTGCGTGGCACCAGCCTCGACGAGCTGCCGCAACTGTTCAATGTCTTAATCGGCGAAATGAGCCTGGTCGGGCCGCGCCCGATCGTGCCGCCTGAGGCGGTTCAATACGGCGATTCAGCGATGCTCTTCATGTCCGCCAAACCAGGCATGACCGGCCATTGGCAGGTCAGCGGCCGCAGCGAGATCGCGGAGTACCAGAAGCGGGTCGAATTGGACCTCGAATACATCCGCGACCAGTCATTCGGCAAAGACCTCGAGATATTGCTGCGAACCGTTCCGGCAGTGTTGCGGCGCAGGGGCGCCAACTAGCGGTTGCGGCGGACTGTCGTCGCCGTAGCAACCGCGGATTGTGCTGCCACGGGTTTCGATGCCACTGAATTCCCACCTTCTTCCCAAGCTGCCAGTATGGTAGGAGATCCGATCCGGAGGACTCGCGCAACCATGTTCAAACGATCGCTCCGTCAGTCGTGCCTGCTCGCGTGTTTCGCGATTGTTGCTGGATTCTTCTTCGCTGCGCCTTCTTCTTTATCCGCCGAGCGCCCACAGCGCGGCCAGGTTGCACAGCGTGTTAACCTGAATTATACGGGGAAAACGATTGCGCTCTCGGTCGGGCAGCAACTAGTTGTGACGCTTCCGCTAGGACGCTACGACGACAACACCTGGTATGTGGCCGAAAATTCCGGCGCGGGCCTGAAATTGATAGCGGGGCCTGACACGCTGCGCCCGCGAGATTGGACACCTTTTAAGCAGAGCCGGCAGGTGTTCTACTTCCAGCGGGAATCGCCGGGAACCGCACATTTGGTGCTGGAACAGAGTTATCGGTCGAAGGCGATGACTCTCAAGGTGGTCGATCGGTAACTGCGCGTCGCGCAATTGCGAGCTTGAGAAAGTCCAATCCTGGCGTCTATCTAATACGGGGCGCCAGGAATCGCGACATGTCGCGTGCAATCTCCGCCAACCGCGCCAATGCTGACCAGCAGCCGCCCCGATTGCTTTGATGGCGCCGTCGCCGTGCGGGAGGCTCTCATCTCACCAGGCTAATCCGTGTGCTGCAGCAGGTAGGCCATTATTGGCAGCGCGACCAAAATCGATATTACACCCGCGGCCGCTGCTCCGGTGGGGCCGTGCCATGCCGTCAATGGATAGATTGCGATCGCCAGAACCGCGGCGCGGGTGGCTGCCACGATAAGGTATCGTTCCGGTTTCCCCAGCCCCATCAGAAAGCTTCGCCCGACCATCAGGAACCCCTGCAGGATCCCATAAATGCACAGGATCTTGAGGGGGCTTACCGCGTGAATCCAGGCCGGTCCGAATAACCGCAGAACGATCTGCTGGCCAAACGCGAAAATAATCGCGGCGTATGCCAGCCCGACCGCAGCCACGACCGCGGTCGTCGACCAGAACAGACGCGCTCTTGCATGACGATCCCCTCGCAATTGCGCCACCATCGGAAACGTCACCAGGGAAGTGGACGCCGTGAATTCCGCAACCGGCATCTCGCCTGCGCGAAAGGCCATTTGGTAGTTGCCGAGCGCCCCGGGGCCAAGCAGACGGCCCACGACCAGATTGTCGAGCTGCCTCGCAATGAATTCGCACAGCGTGCCAAAACTGAGCCACAACCCGAATGACAGCATCGTTTTCGCCCGCGCCATGCTGAAACCCAGCCGCGGCCAATGTGGAAATAGCCAGTAGGTCAAAACAGTCCGCACTACTGCGCCGACGAGCACTGAGAAGACCAGGCCGCGCCAGTCGCGCCAGTACAGCACGGCCATAAAACCGAATATCAGGCTCGCCGCAACTTCCGAAACATTCAGGATGGTCACGAGATGGAAATCCAGATGCCGAAAGAGAGAATAAAGACGCGGACTCTGAATCCCTTGCAGAATTGGAAACGGAACGATAGCCCAGAAAACCGTGTATGCGTTACCCAAATGGAAAAAGTTGCCCAGCGGACGCGAGAACACAACCAGCATCAGTCCGATAATCAGGCTGCGCACGAAATAGGTCGTGAAAAGAGTGTCAAGATAGGGATCGATCTCATCCTCCTGCTGGATAAGCGCCTGCCCCATGCGCGGCTCGGTCACCGCGCTCAGCCCCGAGCAGACCAATGTCGCACTGGCGATCACGCCGAAGTCAAAGGGCTTTAGCAACCGCACGAAGAGGAGGTACCGCGCCGCGGTACCGATTGAGCTGAGTCCGCGGGCGGCGGCGGTCCAGGAAAGACCCGTGACGAATGTCTTGAGCAGAGCCTCCCTGAGTTTGCGAGGGGTCTCTGCATCGCGGGCGCTTGCGGCTGCGGCGCTCATCTCCGGCGCAGACGCCTCCACCGATGGCGCCGCCCGGTTTGCCGGTTCGTGGGTCATTGTGACGATTCGCTCTCCGCTACCTTTGAAGATTCTCGGGCCCGAAAAACCAGGGGGAAAACAGGGCTGCCCCGGGTGTCCCTGAACTTTCCGCCCGCTCCCGGCGTGCATCGCAAAACTGCAGACCGCTACTATGCCACGTAACTGCCGTCTGGGCATAGCTATCGCGATGAGACAAAGAGCTGGCCGCGCGGCGGATGCGCGGACGCGGTACCTCGAATCTTGGGGAAGCCGCCACTCTCGGGCCAATTCGGTGCTCTCCGCTTTTGGACAGTAGTTCCAATTCCATGTCGCATCTTATCTCAACTGTGCGACACGGAGTCTCATCGCACTCCTTCGACGCTCGAAAATGAACCGCTCTCGAAGCAGCGGAAAAGCTCGATTAGCTCGCTCGCCAAATGAAATGCGTCATCGGCGCGAAGGTCGTGCGTTGTTACGCGACAGAATGTCCCACCTCGGAGCATCAGTGAGTATCCAGTGAGTATCGGATGACAGATCTCCAGCGGCAGAGAAGTTGCTCTATGAGAGATGGCGAAATGCACATCGACTCAAACGGGGGCAACGATCATGTCCAATCGATACCGATACTATACATCATTAGCTATTGCATCATTAGCTACTACAGCATTGGCTAAATGCTCTGTTTTGGTATTAATATTGTATACTCTTTCCCTGATACTCGGATCTCCCGCCTTTGCTCAAACATTTGTCGACGGCGGCTTGACCGCTCCAGAAGTGGGCTCGTCGCTGAGTTCTAATCTGCTGGTGAACGGCAATCTCTCGCAAGGCACAACCGGTTGGACATTTTCGAGCGCCTGCTTCGCCATCGATCCCACCACGCCGGCGCCCAACGGCGCGGCCAGCTTTGAATTGACCAATCCCGCAGCTTGCAGCAAGCACACTCCGATCGCGGTGAACTCGCTGAGCGTTCGCGGTGGAGAGATATACACGCTCAGCGGCCAGCTCAAGACGGAAAACTTTACCGGCGCGGCGTCGGACGACGGCGCGATGCTCGATCTATTCGGCTATGGCGATTCGCCTATCATGAACGGCACCACCGACTGGACCACCACGACTCTGCAGCATGTGCCCGTCGCCTCAGGCAAGAGTGCTTCCGTTCGCCTGCAGACCTACGGCGCAGTGACGACCGGCAGCGCATGGTTTGCAAACCTGTCGCTGCAGCAGGAGATACCGCCGGGGTTACAGATGTTTCTGCTGTACCCCAACTACCGCGGACTGATGTTTTCGGATCAAAGCCAGGTCGCAAGCATGGACCTGACCGTCACTCCGCCGGCCGGAACCTCGCTGTCGAGCCTTCGCGTCGAGATCGACGCGGTCGACGCGGGCGGCAATACTGTAGCCAGCCAGACCTTCACTCCCGAGGCGGCCGAGTTCACGGCCACCCTCGACATGACATCCTTGCCGCTTGGGACCTATCAGGTTGCGGGAACACTCGAGGATTCCAGCGGCAACCTGCTGATGGCGCAGAGCCCCTACGCGATCGTCAAGCTCGATGCATCGGTGCGCTCGGGCATGAAGGCGTGGATCGACCCGGCCAACCTGGCGCATTTCATCGATGGCAACCCTCACTTCGTGCTCGGAATCTACGACACGACCGGCTATTCGGACAGCGCGGCTTACTACCTGAAGGAACTTGCCGCGATCGCGCAGGCGCCGATCAACATGATTATCAACTACTATATTACCAATGCGCCGACGCAGGCGATTACCGCATACACCACTGCGATGAAGCAGTTCGGAATAACGTTCCTGCCGGACGTTAGCGATTTCTATTCCCCCAATCTCCCGGCCCCTCTCGTCAAAGAGTTTGCAACCGAGAATCAGGATCAGCTGATTTCCGATTACGCGTCCACCTTGTCGTCCGACCCCGCAGTGGTGGGATATTACGTTCAGGACGAGCCCGCGATCAGTCTGCAGCCCGAAACCTTCCACCAATATTCGTTAATCAAAGCGAGCGATCCCTCGGGCTTCAACCTGGCGGTCCTCAACCACCCGCTCGACCTCCCGCTCTGGAAGGACTCGGTGGATATCTTGGGCGTTGACCCCTATCCGATCGCCTACGCCAGCGGAAACGATCTCGCCGAAGTTGCCGATCGCACTCGCGCGGCGTATCAGGCGGGACACGGGTCGCGCCCGGTGTGGACCGTCATCCAATTCTTCCAATTTGACTCGGAATCCGCATGGCCGACGCAGCAGCAACTGCATGACATGAGCTGGATGGCGATCGTCGAGGGTGCGACCGGCCTTTTTTACTGGGAATACGGCCTGCGCGGGCTCTATTTGGTGACGGATCCGGCCGAGCACGCGGCGCTTTACCAGGAGCTGATCAACGTGACCACCGAGATCAAATCGTTGGAGCCGGTGTTGCTCAGCCCCGACGCCGCGGTGATCACCGCGAACTCCGCCACCGGCACCGTGTTCACCAAGACCAAGGTCGGCGCCGATGGAACCCGCTACCTGTTCTCGTACAACTACACCGCGTCCCCCGTCACCGCCGAGTTCACGCTTGCGCAGCCTGCTGCCGGCATTATCGATTACGACACCGGAGTCAGCACTGCGCCGGACACCAGCACAACTTTCTCCGAGGCATTCGAGCCTTACCAGGCGCACGTTTTGCTCGTCAGCAATTCGCCTCCGGCGCCGTCGGCCACCCCGACTCGCACTGCCGCGCCGACCGCCACCGCGACTCCCACTGCCACGCCGACCGCCACTGCGACTCCCACTGCGACGCCGACACCCGGCGCATTGTCGGTTTTGCCTCGGAATTTGAAATTCGGGCATCAGAGACTTGGCACCAGGAGTCCAGCCAAGACTTTGAAAGTGACCAACGCCGGCGGGGCAACGGTGGAATTTACCGGAATGCCGGTTACCGGTGACTTTGCGCAAACCAATACCTGCGGCGCCAGCCTGGCATCTCACCGCACTTGCACCGTCAGGGTCACCTTCAAGCCGACTGCCACGGGGATGCGAACCGGCAACTTGCCGCTCAACGACGACGCCACCAATAGTCCGCAGGTGGTTGCTTTGAGCGGGAAGGGAAACGCTCGGCGCTAGCGCCTCCCGAACGCGGGCCATCCGGGATGGCTGAGCGAGGCGGGCGGCGAGCTTCCCCGGCCGCTCCTTATAAGAAGACCGCCTCCGAGTCGGCTTTCCCGTCCGACTGTATCCAAACGAGTCACCACAAACAGTCGATTTTTTCGTGACCCTCAGCCATTCGATTAGCTTATCCTGTGTCCTGTTTACTTATAGCGGATATTTTGCGATAATTCCGCCTTAATTGCCGGAGCCTAGTGGTACTTCGGGCACCGCGGCGAAGGGACTCGGCAAGGCTGTCCGGGCTTGGTGCGAGCCCGCCGCCTTGGAATCGAGCGGAAACGGTAGGGGGAAAGAATGAAATCGGCCGATAAAGATACCCGCAAATCCGCGCGGCGCATTGGCGCCATTGTCCTGAAGTCTCTGCTCGTCGTCCTCGTGCTTGCGCTTCCAATCTCGGCGGAGTCGCCCGGCGTATGGACGTTTTCCGCCAGTCTCAACACCGCGCGCGCCAATCACGCTGCCGCGATGCTTCCGAGCGGCGACGCGCTGATCGTCGGCGGTATCGGCGACTCCGGCCAGCCGCTCACCAGCGCCGAAATTTACAGCCTGTCTGGCAACACGTTCACAACGCTGCCGACCGGCCTTAAGACCGCCGTCTCCGGTCTGACGGCAACCGCCCTTAAAGACAACACCGTCCTGCTTGCGGGCGGACTCAACAGTTCAGGCAACCCGGTTGCCGCCGCGGAACTCTACGATCCATCGCTGGGCGGATTCGTCAAGCTGCCTGCGATGAAAAAAGCGCGCAGCCATCACACCGCGACGCTGCTCAAGGACGGCCGCGTCCTGATCGCCGCCGGAAGATACGGGTCGGCGCCGCTCGCCAGCCTTGAGATCTTCAATCCGGCCTCGAGAACGTTTACCTTGGCGGCCGTGTTAAAGCATGCGCGCCAGGATCATACCGCGACGATCCTCGCCGACGGCACCGTGCTGATTGCAGGCGGCTCGAATGCTTCCGGGCCGCTTGCCGGCGCCGAGATTTTCAATCCCGCCACCAGCACCGTCACCGAGACCGGGAGCCTCCACCAGGCGCGCACCCGCGCTACCGCATCGATGCTCGTCAATTTCGACGGCACCGTGCTGATCGAAGGCGGCCAGGATGCCGGCGGAATCGACCTGAATACGGCCGAGGAATTCGATCCCGCGACCGGTACTTTCACTACTCTCACCGCGCAGATGATCACGGCGCGCAGCGGCCACCTCGGCTTGACCCTGCCCTACAACGGCAAGGTGTTGATCGCGGGCGGCACCAGCGCGGGCCAGCCGGTAACCGAGAACGAACTTTACGATCCTGTCATCGGCGACTTCGTCGCCAACGAGCCGATGAGCACCGCGCGCGATGAGTTCGCGGCAAATTTCTTCGCCGTGCCCGCGGTCGGGCAGGTGCTGATGAGCGGAGGACTCGACAGCTCCGGCAATCCGCTCGCGCTGACCGAGATGTTCTCCTTTCCGACCATCCGCACCGACAGGAGCGACTATCCGCCGGGCTCGGACGTGACCATTTATGGAACCGGATGGGCGCCCAACGAGACGGCCCTCATCCAGATTCAGCAGTCCAATAACGAAAACACCGAATTTTTCGACAGTGCGGATTCCACCGGCTCATTCACCGACTCCAATAATTTCTCTATTTCCGATACCGATGGCGGCGTGAAGTTCCTGATGACGGCGACCGGGCAGAGCTCGGCCCTGACCGCGCAGGACATTTTCACGGATACTTCTTATATCTTCGTTACCACTGGCACTAGCTGGACCGTTCCGGGCAACTGGAACAACGTGAACACCATCGAGTGCATCGGAGGGGGTGCTGGTGGTGCTAGCGGGGGAGGCGGAGACGGAGGGGGCGGTGGTGGCGCCTATAGCGCGGTCAGCAATGTCTCGCTGACTCCTGGCGGTAGCGTTCAAATCGCAGTCGGAGCTGGGGGCGCCGCGAACAACAACGGCGGAAACACCTGGTTCAACGGCACGAGCTCAACTGCTGCCTCATGCGGTGCCGCTGGCGGGTCAGCGGGGTCGGGCTATAACGGCGGCAACGGTGGTGCAACTGCCAGCGGTTCCGGCTCGACCAAATACGCAGGCGGCCCGGGTGGCACGGGCGGTTCCGGCCACGCTTCTTCCGGCGGCGGGGGAGCGGCTGGCCTCCACGGGGCAGGCATTGCTGGAACGGGAGGGACAACAGTGGCCCTCACTGGCAATGGTGGCGGCGGCGCAGGTGATAATAATTTTGGTGGCGCCGGTGGCACTGGCGGCGGTACGTATGGGGACCCTGGCTCACCCGGGACAGAATACGATTCCTCACATGGGAGTGGGGGCGGCGGTGGCTCGGGGACTGCCGGCGTGGTTGGTGGAGCCGGCGGCGGTTACGGCGCTGGTGGCGGCGGCGCTGGCGGCACGGGCGGTGCTGGCGCAGGCGGCCTCATCATCATCTCCTATTCTCCAGTGGCGACACCTACGCCGACGGCAACCGCGACCGCTACTGCGACGAAGACTGCAACCGCGACGCCGACTCCTACTTTGAGCGCCACGCCGACCCCGACAGCGACTTTGAGCGCGACGCCAACCCCCACGAAGACCGCGACGCCGACTCCGACTTTGAGCGCCACGCCAACGGCGACGCCGACTTTGAGCGCCACGCCAACCGCGACGCCGACTTTGAGCGCCACGCCGACCGCGACGGCGACTTTGAGCGCCACGCCAACGGCGACGCCGA
>Ga0181536_10001049_pt1 | contig 32998 bp, 34 predicted proteins | sample PEATcosm2014_Bin_41_FD_121105 | JGI IMG/M metagenome (GOLD analysis project Ga0181536, IMG submission 121105) | Peatland microbial communities from MTU Mesocosm Facility, Houghton, MI, USA - PEATcosm2014_Bin17_60_metaG | ecosystem: Environmental > Terrestrial > Soil > Wetlands > Peat | place...
CCGCTGCTGGGGCTGACGATCGTGTGCTACATGCTGCTCACCCAGGGCGTGAAGATGTGGCTGCTGCGTTTGAAGTGGATCTGAGCAAGAACAAAACCATGAGGTCTTTGTCGGTGGTGGAGCTGCGGGTGCTTGGAACCGCGTGAGCCGAACGAGCAAGACGGACGAAAATCTGCTTGATTTTTACACGAAAGTTGCCTATAGTGCAACTATCTTGTGAAAATAATGCATGCGCAGACAATTGAGCCAAAGTCAGTCGGTGACCAAGATCTTCTCTTGGACACGGTCCGAATGCAACATTTGCTGCACGATGTTTCCGATGTCCGGGGAAAAATCGCAAGGATGCTAAATTCCGGTGAGCTGATTCAGCTACGCCGCGGACTTTATGCGAATCGGCGGAACATCGATGCTCGTTGCTTGGCGGGTGCAATCTATGGTCCTTCCTACCTCAGTTTTGAAACGGCGCTCGCCTGGCATGGAATGATTCCGGAAGCCGTGATTGAGTGCATCTCAGCCACCACCAAGCGTGCGGCCAGTTTTGAGAATGCTTTTGGACGCTTTCGTTACCGGCACGTGCCGGAAGAGGTTTATCCTGTCGGAATCCAGCGCGTGACCGATTCAGTCCTGCCCTTTCTCATTGCCAGCCCAGCCAAGGCTCTTTGTGATCGCATTGGTCTGGAGGCAGGGTTTCGGTCGATGGCCGACGTGGCACGGTGGCTTGAAGGAATGAGAGTGGATCTCGAAACGAGCTTGGACAAGGCTGAACTTGCATCCTGTGCAGCCAACTATGGCGGCCCAGCTATTCGATTTCTGCAACAGTTCATGTTGAAGAAGGGCCTCGTTAAATGAACTCCGCACTCAAGGACATGCTGGCCATCTACCAGCCAAAGACTCAACTTGATTACCAGAATGCGGTTCGTGAAGTGGTGCAGGAGCTGGCGTTGCTTGGCCTTTGGCGAGGAGGGTTCTTCGCAAAGGCCGCCTTCTACGGGGGGACTGCTTTGAGAATCTTCCACGGCCTGCGACGGTTCTCGGAGGATCTCGATTTTTCGCTCCTGGAAGCGAATGCCGATGTCAGACTTGACCGGTATCTGTCGGACATCGGCGCCGAACTGAAGTCCTGGGGTTTTACCTTCGACGTAGAGAGTCGTTCGTCCGGGAATCGAACCGGCATCGAGTCCGCCTTCCTAAAAGGGAGCACACAGCTTAATCTGCTTTATATCGGCGCTCCTCCGGACCTGGCGCGGCGAATGCCCTCGAACCAAAAGATTAGGATCAAGCTGGAGATGGATTTGCAGCCGCCGCCCCACGCTACCACCGAGTTTCGTGCCCAGATATTGCCGACGCCTTACCAGGTCAGGCTGTATGATCTGGGCAGTCTTTTCGCGGGCAAGCTTCATGCCGTCTTATGCCGGGGATGGAAGAATCGTGTAAAGGGCCGGGATTTTTATGACTTCGTCTGGTATGGTGGACGGAAGGTTGCGCCAAATCTCCGGCACCTCGACGCCCGAATGCGACAGTCGAAGCACTGGAAAGGAGAACCCCTTACATCGGAGAGTCTAAAACTTCTGCTCATAAAACGCTTTGGTGAAATCAATTTCCAGGAGGCTGCCAATGAGGTTCGTGCTTTTCTACAGGACCCACGTGAGGTGGAGCTTTGGTCGAAGGAGTTTTTTGGTGATCTGGCCAATCGCATCCCGACGGGTTGAATGCTGCAGCGTAGTGCGATGGGGACGGGCGCTGTGCCGGGGTGCGCCCCACCGCATCTGGATGCCCAAGTCGAGGAGCTTTGGGCTGGGGTGGCTCTGGTGTTTTACATGGGCGAAGAAGGGTCCAAGTTCAGGTGGGGCGGCTTGCATGGTCGGTCGTAGTCACAGGTATAATGGTAATCACAAGTGTAATGGTCGAACTGTCTATTCGTTTGGCGCGATATTATGGATCTTCCAAACCTTCAACAAGCGCATCGAAGTGGAATCAACGGGCAGCGACGTTTCTGCGCAAGACGATCCGATGGATCCGCGATTGATCGCCACTGGTCGGAACAACTTTTCCCATTCTGCCCGCCCCCCCCCGTTAAATCCCCTGCGGTACGCGACTCGAATGGGAAGGCCTAATCTCATAACCCTCAATGATGCGCGCAGTGGTGTTGATGCCCGCATTGGCAACTTGTATTTCGTGGCAGGCTCGAATTGAAGTGGCGAAGTGGCGACGACGCGTAGCTTTGACCAGTTGGTGATTTTTCCAGGCGTCATCTATTGGCAGCACTTGGCTGCAAACGCAACATGTCTCTTTGGGGATTTTATTTTGGAGGGAAAAATCGATTTATTGCTCTCATAATCCACTTCTTTGGATCGTCTGCCTCCGTAGCCACGTTCCTCAATACTGCGCAAATGGCTCTCGATTCGATTGCCACGCAACTTCGAGACCGAGGGAAGCCGGCCGGAAATCCAGTGGACGATCAGCCTCCGGCGCAATGTGTCTGGGTCGAAGTGCGTATCGTCGGCGTGAGACTTACGCGTGTGCGAATCACGGTCAATAAGGGCTCCGCTGAAGCGTGTGGCTTTTCCATTTGCGCGCGCGTCTTGAACGTTTCCGTGGATTCATTCGCCGAAATTCGCCCAAACGTGACTTTGATTTCACGCCGGGCTGTGGTAAGTCCAACATGCTTCTATGGCATACCGCATCGAAAAAGGCGAGAGCTTGGGGACGGCTTTCGGCCGCATCGCCGCAGAGGAGATTGACCTGGCAATGGCGCAGTTGCGCCGCCCCAATCGAGGCGAGGCGGTGCATAAAGCCCGCAAGGCCCTCAAACGGCTACGTGCTTTGTTGCGCTCGTTGCGCGTGACTTTCCCCAAGCAACTTTTCCGCGCCGAAAACAGGCGCATCGCCGCCGCCGGCCGGAAGATCTCGCCCCTGCGGGACGTTCATGTGCAATTACGCACGCTGGGCAAACTCAAGGCTGCGGCCAGCCCCGCCGGTGACCAAGTACGCCGCCAATTGCTCCGCGAGCAGTCCTCCTTCTTCCGCCGCATCCCGGCCTTGCGCACAACGGTGCGCTCGATGCTGGACGTTTCCCGGCAAAGCCTCGCCTCATGGCCCCTCCGCAAAGCCACGGCGGCAGACCTGGCCACCGGTCTCAAACGCATCTACTGTGGCGTTCCACAGTTTTTCGTGGGGCGGGAGATTTGACGTTGCTTGACTGAGGCCGAAGCGAAGACGCGGGCTCGCGGGCATAATCCGTCTTGATCCCTCGGCGGCAATTGGGTTTTGAACAAGACATTCAAGTTCGCGCCGACAGCTTCAAAGGAGATCGACCGACTTGTCCGCGAGGGTGCCCGGGGCGGATGCACCGTCACGGATGCTATAAGCGCTACGCGAAGCCCAAGGGAGCGGAGAAGTTTCCGGTGCAGCGCTATTTGTGTCGGCTGTGTGGTCATACCGTTTCGGTCTTGCCCGCCTATCGGCTGCCGTATCGGCCCCTGGAAGTAGAGAGGCTGCAAGGCGGCTTCGATGCCCAGGCGGGGGTCGGCACGGGGCTCGATCCTCCGCCTGAGGCGATCGAGGCGGGCTGTTTGCAGCGAGCCTGGAACCGCTTTCTGGCCAGAGTCAACCTTCTCAAAGACGCCTTTGGCCAGACACTACCGTCCGAGCTTCGCACCGCCCGGCAACTGTGGAAAGAGTTGCGGCGCGGCGTTGGTTTGGCGGAGGACATGTTGCGGTTTCTGGCCCGGCACTGCAAGCGCTCGCTCTTGGGCGATTACGCCTGTTTGCGCCCGGCCCCGTAGCGGCCGACACGGGGCGATTTGATTCGGGGCGGGTGGCCGGCCACGGCCGCCGGGGGACGATCCCACACAAGGGTTTTCTTCCCCGGAACTTTTGGGCGCGCTAAACCAGCGTCCATGAAAAACGAATCTCAGATTCCGCGAGGGCAGGCGCTGGCACTGGAGCGTTTTGCCTTCATCACCCAAATTCAAGACCTCTTACGCCGGGGTTTTCCCCTTTCGGTGGCCCTGGAACAGGTGAGCTTTCGTCCGATGAGCTTGCCCGACGGCAGTCAGCGGTTGTGCGCCCGGCGCACCATCGAGGACTGGTGGTATGATTATCAACGCGGGGGCTTTGCCGCGCTGGAGCCCAAGGGGCGAGCCGACAAGGGCCAGCCCCGCAAGCTCACACCCACCCAGCAAAAGTGGATCCTGGAACAGTGCCAGACTCATCTGGCCGTGCCCATCAAAGTGCTTTACCGGCGCTGGCGCGAACAGGATCCCCAGTTGCCCGCGCTCAACTCGATCTACCGCTTTCTGCGCGAGCATGAGCTGCACACCAAGGCCCGGCGTCAACAATTGCGCCAACCGCTGGGCGGGGCGACCAAGTGCTTCGAGGCGCCCTTTGTCAATGACCTCTGGATGACCGACTTTTCCCCGGGCCCTTTTCTGCACCCCGCCGACGGGGCCAAAGCCCTCCCCACTTTCCTGTGTGTCATCATTGATGATCATTCGCGCTTGATCCCCTATGCGGCTTATTACCTGCGGGCCGACACCCAGGCCTTCCATCAAACCCTCAAGGAAGCGTTGCGCCGCCGCGGCCTGCCTGCCAAACTCTACACCGATCAGGGCGGCCCTTTCACCAACGATCATACGCGCATCGTGTGTGCCAACCTGGGCGTGCGACTCCTGCACGCAAAACCCTACCACGCCTGGTCGAAGGGAAAAGCGGAACGCGTACTATTCACTATACAACAGGACTTTGAGGCCGGTTTGCGTCTGCCCGGCCAGGGAGCCGGCAACCTCGAAGAACTCAACGTCAAGTTCTCCTTCTGGCTGCAGAGTGTCTATCACGCCCGCGTCCATTCCAGCACCGGCATGACGCCCACCGAGCGCTACCAGCGCGGCGCCCACCTGGTCAAATCCCTGGATCCGCATCTGGATTTGGACCAACTCTTTTATCATCAATTGACCCGCACCGTCCGCCGCGATGGCACCGTCCGGTTGGAGAACCACTAGAGTTGATCCAGAGTTTTGGGCGGGCCAAGCTTTCCAGGATGATCCTCTGCAGCGACGACCTGACTGAGGCGCTGGGAGAGGACCACGACCTGTTTATGGTGCTGCGCTCACTGAGCAAGGAACACTGGTCCAATCCCGCCCGCGATTTCGGCTCGCTGGCCAAACGGATTTCCCTCAAACGAGCCAAACTGCAAAAACGCGCCTTTAAATTGGGCGGAAAGCTTTACGGCGAAAAGCCGGGCGGCTTCGCGCAGCGCCTGGAACGCCATCTCAGCCGCGCCAAAAAACATAGTTGACACATACATGACGACCGCGGAAGTTAACCCTCATCTTCGGGAGTGATACAGGACTGCTGCGCCCAACGAATCGGGGACTTGGGTTCTGCCTATAACTCGAACCTTATAGTCTAGTCTTCCCGGCAGCTCTGACCTTGGCCCATCTGGCCCGGGCGGCCGCCGCGAGCTTAGCCTTAACGGCCGGGCTGCTGCGTCGATCTCTTTTCTTGGCTGCGTTCGGTTTGCTGGGGGTGCCTTTGACTCTCGCCCACCTGGCCTTCGTGGCAGCGATGATGGCCACCCTTCCCGCCGCACTCAGTCGCCTCTTGCCCTTCTTGGGCGGCTTGGCGTCCGTTGCCCCGGTACCTTTAATCTTAGCCCAACGCGCCCTGGCAGCGGCAGCCATCCGCGCCCGAACGGCAGCGGACCTGCGGCGATGAGGTTTCGTGACAATGGTTGGAGCCGGCGAATCACCACCGTCGCCAGCAACGATTGAATCGATCTGGCCTTGCAGCGCCTCGATCTGTTCCTTGATGGCGATGATGCTGTTGAGTTGGCTCGTCGTTAAATCTATGAGATTTGTCATGGGAAATTGGTAATGGCGGCGGGCGTGCGGAGTCAACGGCAAAGCAGGACATTCCCAGGCTGACCGGACCTGCCGAATTCGCCCGGTTCCGCCTCAATTCTCCAACAGATTGTCGCGAGAGCACCTCGGTGACTTTTTGATCCCCGGTTCGTAGTGATGAGAATGTTGATTTCCCCGGTTTCGATCCACTGCAAATTGCGGCCTGACGTCAATTACCTCGACAGATTCCAAGATAGTCAGAAACCTCCGGCAAAGCCGGAGGCTTGGAGAGGCGGAGCGGCTCAAAGCCGCACGGCCCTTCGGGCGGTCAGTCGAACGCCGAATCCAAATCGAACCTCCCGACTCTGCCAGTGCAACGCCGCCCCTCGAACCCATCGGACTTCTCGCTTTCGATGTCCAAAGTCAGTTTCGCCCCATCGGTATTCGGCCAAAGAGCACCAAACGGCACCCCTTTTCCCACATTCCCGGAACTGTCAAACTTTGGGAGTCCTCCGGCAAAGCCGGAGGATTTCCTTTGGATTAAGATTGCGTTTCTCGCATCAAATGGGCAGATGAAGGCATGGCTAAAACACCGAAAAAAGCAAAGAGAACGCCCAACGCAGCGTTCATGAAACCGGTCACGCCGGACGAGACGCTGGCCAAAGTAGTTGGCGACAAACCGCTTCCACGGACCGAACTGACGAAAAAGCTTTGGGCTTACATCCGCAAGAATGGGCTGGAGGATGCGAAGAAGAAAACGCTCATCAACGCCGATGGTAACCTGAAGGCCGTGTTCAACGGCAAGAAGCAGGTCAGCATGTTTGAGATGACCAAGCTGGTTTCGGGGCATGTGAAGAAATAAGCGCGGTCCTATTTACCGGCTTTCTTTGCCCGGAATCCCAGAACCGGGCGAATTGATCCTTCAGCGGAATCGTTACGTCGGTTGCGGCTCCACCGGTTTCGGCCGGAAGAGCACGGCGACATTGCCGACTCGGGTGACCAGATGGCTGCCGCTTTTATCAGCCAGTTGCGGAGCGAGTTCCTTCTTCTGCTCTTTGAAGTCGTCGAACTTCACCTTGACCAGTTCGTGGTTTTTCAGCGAGTCATCCAGGGCGGCGAGGAAATGCGGGCTGAGGCCGTCCTTGCCGACCTTCAGCGTGGCCTTGAGCCGCTGGGCCTGGGCTTTGAGAGCATGTATTTGCGCATTGGTAAGCGAAACCATTGCGCCAAAATACGCAGTTTTGCCCAAAAAACCATGAGCAATACAGTCGTGGGTTCCTGCGCAAGATTGTCAGCGCTGCCAACTGGCTAGCTGGTGGACATAATATCAGCCCATCGTGATATCCAGAAGCAGCACACAGCGCACAACTGCCGAAGCAGGAATTGCTTGCAACATGGCTCGAACCCGGAGAGATTCGTCCCCAAAGCCAACCAGGGGAATGGGTGGAACGCTGGGTCATCTCAAAACTTCTCCAAAGCGACTCGACTCAATGCAACTCATGGCCTAACCGGTGCCTTGGCCAACGGGTTTGATGGATCGAAGGAGAGTCACGCCCGCGCTTCACTTCCCCGAGTTTGCCGCGCCGGGCGCCGCCGGCGCCGGCGCCAGGCGCCGCAACGCCTCATCGAGCACTGTCTCGGCCTCGCTCAACTTGCCGGCTTGCAGAAGCGGCCCAAGCCTTTCCTCGACATAACGGCCAATCGGCCCCGGATCGCGGCCCGCCGCCTGCCAGGCCCTAAACCCCGCCTGCACCGACACCATCTTGCGCTGCACGCGCAACTGCGGGGTGTCGGTAGCCGGCTTTTCTCGTAAGGGATCTCCCGTCAAAAACTTGCGGTAAGCGGCCAGCGCCTCCTGGCTGAAGGCGCTCTTTTCCAACAGGTCGGGCAATTCCTGGCCGGTCGCGCCGGTGTTGATCGCCACCAACGTCGCCCCGTGGTTGTAGTGCCAGCCGAGGTAGGTTTCCCAGTCCACCGCTCCGCCGGCAATGCCGGCGTTGGCTTCGACCCCGCCCCAAGGGGGGTTGCCGCGCTTTTGCAGTTCGCCGTAAAGCGCCTCGAAGCCCGCAGCCAGCAGCCCGACCGGGTAAGTCGTCCAGCCCGGGCGCGACCAGGCATTGAAGGCCGCGCGGACCGGCGAGCTGGACATCTCGGGCATCTGCGGGGCGACGTGGGGGTAGAGCCTTTTCTGCGGCACACCCGCTTCTGCAAACTGGCGGCACCAGAAACCTACTGTCTCCTGGACCACTTCGGCCAGCGCCTCCTGCAGGTCCGCCGGCGGTTTCTCTTGTGTGTAACCCCGGTCCAGCAACGCCCGGTAGCCAAGCCGACCACGGGGCACGTCGTCCTCCGCCATAAGTTTCGCCGTTTGTGGGTCTGGTTTCGACCAGTCGTCTATGCCCGGCTCCGCGCCGACCAGCACTCCGGCAAACAGGTGCCCCTTGCCCTCGCGCTCGAGGACAGCCAGCTCTTCCTTGAGCGGCGGCACAATCACGTCTTGGACCAGACGCCTCACTTCTGAGCGGTAGGCCGCGCTCGTGAGGCAAGGAGGCGGGGCGATGCGCTCGGCCACACCCCAGTTGAGATAGCGCGTCTTGGCGGGCGGGCCGTCCCAACCGAACCATTCGACATTCCTCCGGTTGGCGGCTTTGTAGCCCGGCTGATTCGTGTCGAACCAATTCCACAGGTCGGGCCGGCTACGCCAATGGATGTGGAAGTCGAAGGACAGCATTACGGCCAGATCGTGGGCCCGCGCGGTGGCGAAGGCCGTGTGAATACGCGTCGGCAACTGTTTCTCCTCGTCGAAGGCCGACATGGGAACACCGAAGCCAAGGAGGCGGGAGCGGCTGTCACCCTTGCTGCCGAGCTGCCGGACCAGTTCCAGCGCCTGTTCGGGCGCGCGCCAAAAAAGCAAGTAGCGCGGCTCACTCATCGCTCCGGCCTCCACCCCAGCGTTCGGTTTGATGGTTGGCTCTGCTGACTTAGCGCTCGGGTTGGCCGTTAGCCCCAAAGCCGTGAGCCCCAGGATGGTCAGACGCCCGATGGACCATCTCCGTGGCCCGAGGTTAAGGCAGAAGCCATGCATGGGACTCTCTCACTTAGCTTCCTGCTTGATCTGTTCGAGCACCCGATCCAGTTCGGCCTCAGCCTCAATGACTTTGCCCGCTTCGATGAGAGGCTTGAACTTATCTTCCATGGCCTTGCCGATGGCCGATGGATCGCGTCCGCTTGTCGCCCATTTTTGCATGCCCTCCTTCACGCGCTGGACTTTTTCATTGAGGCGTTGGCGCGTCGCTTCGGCGAACGGTGCGCCGCCGTCTTTCGTGATTTCTTTCAGTTTGGCCTGCTGCTCTGGCGTCAGGAGATTCTTGATCCAGGCGAGCAAACCAATATGCAGGTGCTTCAAATCGCGTTCCGCATCAAGCACCTTGTCGAGTTGCGCGGTGAGCGCGGCCTCGTCCACCCGCTCTTGTCTGGCAAGGGAAGAGAGCGCGGCGGTCTCGCGGGTGAGCCGCTGCGCGAGTTCGTTGGATCGTGGCTGTATCTTCTCAACATGGGCGCGAAAGGCTTCCCGCTGTTCCTGCGTCAGCCCGATTTGGTCGCCTGCCATCAGGACGATTTCGGGCGGGAAAAAAGCTCCCGCCAGTGGATCGGTATTAGCGGCGGAGTTGTCTGCCGCGGCCAGGCGGCAAGCTGTGGATAGGAGAACAATGAGGTTCATGATTTTCATAGTGGCTGATTCGTATTTATTTGTTTCAAGGTTTGCTGTCGGGCTTGCGCCCGGATCATTGCGGAATTGTCGGAGGTGCGAGTAGCGAGGCGGTCGGTGACATCCACGCTGGAAGCGCGGAAGTGGTGTCGAACGCGAGGCGCGCAATCGCGTTCTGCGAGGAAGTAATGACGGCGGCCACGTCCTGGCCAGTGCGCGCGGGTTTGGGCGCTCTCGGCAGCATCGCGAAAAGGATCAGAGCCGCCATGGCTGCCGCCGCGGCGGCCCAGCGCCAGAGGTTCTGCGGTGCCCCGGCACGGGCTCCGTGGAGCGAGGTCATCCGGTTGGATCCGTTTTCCTCAACGGCGACCGCATCGGCCATAGCACCCAATGCCATGTCGAGATTCATGTAGTCGAGATACAAGGCGCGCAGATCTGCGTCTTCGTTCAAGCCATTGAACAGAGCGACCGTTTCTTCCGCGCTCGACTGTCCATCAACATACTGCTGAATTGTTTCGTGCCAATGCGATTTCATGGCAGTCCTTCCGCCGAGAGTTGCCGCCGCACACACTCCAGCAGCGCCTGCCGAATCCGATGCAGCGCCTTGTAGAGGGACATCGCTGTCTGACCGCGCCGAGCCGCAAGTTCATCCATGCGGGTGCCTTTGGCGTAGGCATGGAGCACAAGTTCGCGCTGCGCCTGCTTCAGCTTTTGCAAGCACGCCTCCAGCGCCTCGCGTTGCGCATTATGCCTCGGCTCGGCCGCCGCCGCGTCGTCAGCCAGCCGATGGACGAGCGCCTCGTCAAACACGTGGCGGTCGCGCGCCAGGTCGCGCAGGTAGGCCAGCACTTCATAACGCGCGACGCCAAAAGCCCACTTCCGAAAGTCCCGCGAGCCGTCAAATTCCGCGAACTTCTGCCACAGCACCACCGCCACTTCCTGCATGACTTCCAAGGCGTCACCACGCGAAGGCAGCATTGATCGAATGTAAGTGCGCAGAGCCGGTTCGTGTTCCGCGAAAAGTCGAAGGAACTGAATTTGGTGCTGGTCGTTCAAGTTGCGCATAGTGCCGCCACACTAATTGTCTCCAAAACAATGCTCCATTTGCCGAAAAATCTGCCGGCAAGTTAGTGATTGTGCCAACCGGTTGGTCTTGAAGGATCCAGCGCCTGCGGGCGAGTTCAAGCCATTTCCCACGGTCCAAATGGCGCTGGCATAGCTGCTCGCTGTTTCAACCTTGGCGCCCAGCGTAGCGCCGGTCAATCCAAGGTAAGTGTGCGGCAGACGGCGCGCACTGGCGTGCCAATGGAACAGCATCAACACAACGCCGCGTGTCGTCGACACGAGTGCGCTCATACATGGCATCAACTTCTGCCCGCTGCGGAGGCAGCCCGAAATCGCTACGCCGGATTTTGGGGCTCTGGTTGCGACTGCTTCGCCTTTTGACCGAAAACGCAAAATGCCGCACCTCCTTTCTATCTGGAAGAGGGCAACGCCGAGACCAACTCTACCAATTCTCGGTGTGGACGAAAATGTGAGCCTCCACGAGCAAATTGCCCAACGTGCGCACGAGCGCTGGCGACAGCGTGGTCGCACACACGGTTGGGATTGGGCTGATTGGTTCCAGGCAAAATGGGATATCTACGAATGGCATGAAAAGCGGCTCGATACGGATTACAAATTTGAAACGAGATCAGCGGAGGCCCATCGACACAGCATTTCCTCCCCACAAACACATCGACTCGCTTCCTGGACGGGGCGGAAAGCCGGCTCGCGGGGTCGAAAGCCGCTGCTGCTTGTCGCCTTCGGAGTTCTGCAGGTTCGCGCAGTTCTCTACACGTTGACTTCCAACACCATCGCACTGGTGGCAATCCAGATTTTGGATGGGGTGGGGGCGGGAATATTCGGCGTTGTCTCGGTTCTCGTGATCGCTGACCTGACGCAGGGCTCCGGCCGCTTTAATGTTTCCCTCGGAGCCATCAGCACGGCGGTCGGCATTGGCGCTTCCCTCAGCCAGGTCATTGCCGGTTTAATAAAAAATGCCAAAATGTTACAGGCTGCTCCCTTCACACTAGTATTGCAACAATTTAATTACATTACATAATGCCGCGCGAGTTTCCGGTCGGCGTCCTGGCGCGTGAACCTCCAATCAATTCGACAATGCTCTTGATTGCGCCGCTGCTCCCAAGCCCGCACTTCGGAGCGTAGGCACATCTCGTCGGCCACCCGGCCTCTGATGCACTGGCGATCCAGAATGCCAATCTCGATCTCCGCCATGTTCAGCCAACTGGCATGCTTTGGAGTATAGTGAAATTCCAGCCTGGCCAGAAAAACCGTCGCCGCTTCCAGCCCCATGACCGCCTCGAAGGACGCGCGAAAATGCGTGTTCAGGTTGTCCAAAACCAGATGGATTTTACTGGCTTGGGCGTAAACCTCCAGGGCCAGAAATTGCACGAAGGCGACAAAATCCGCCTTGGTCCGCCGGCAGGTCACTGCCACTTCGCGGTGGCCGGCTTTGGGTTCCACTGCGACAAATAAATTGCGTGTGCCAGCCCGCTTGTATTCATAGTCTTCCTTGGCGATTTGGCCCGGGGCCGCCGCGATGGGGCGGCGGGTTTGCCGGAGCAGTTGCTTGCTCTTTTCGTCCAGGCAAACGACTGGCTCGGCCGGATCGTAAGGCACGGCGTAAAGCCCCAGCAGATCGTACATTCGCTCCCGGTATTCGGCGGTGATCCGCCCGATGCACCACATTACTTTGCGCCAAGGTTTACAGACGTTTTTTTTAGAATCTGGCGGATCGATTCCCGATTGACCCCCGCCAACCTGGGCCGGTGCCCGGCGGCGATCGTCAGCAGCCGAATCGTCCAGCGGGCGGCTCCTTCCGGCGGCTGGCTGCAAGCCAGCGCCACCACCTCCGCCTCTTGGTTGGTGCCATACTTGGCTGGCTGGCCGGGACGAGCGGCGTCATACACGGCATAATCCAAGCCCTTTTCCCGATACGCCGACTGCGTGCGCCAGATGACCATGCGGCTGACACCCAGCACTTTTTGAATTTGAACGGTCGGAACCCCCGCTTCCGTCGCCAACAGAATGTGCGCCCGTGTGATTTCGCGCGCTGAATGTTGTCCTTTACTGCGAAAGCCTTCCAGGAACCGCTTGTCCCCGGCAGGCAATTGAATCTGGTTGGATTTCATTCCCACCAGATTACTGTAATGTTATTAAATTGTCAACATACTAGTTCTATTCAGCGTCCATCCCATTGTTTTCCATTGTTGAACGGCCCAGCACCCCGTCCGTTAACCCAGCAAAATGGCAGTTCGCTTCCCTTGGAGCCACTTCTCAGAGAACTTGAAGAATGCACCATCGAAAGGCTTGGTAACGCCAACCCCTCTGGCCAGCATTTCGAGCGAACACATTCGATCCATCGAGCCTGCTTGGTGGTGGACGTGCAGGTAGTGCAAGGCCCGAAGCGTGCCCCCATCCGGCCCGCAGAGCCACCAGGCACCCTGCCTTTCCGCCAAGGCGAGCGTCAGGAGGGCCTTTTCACCGTCATGCACGTCCGTGGCTCCACGCAGCATGAGATCGATTTTGACAATTTCATCCTTGGAAACAGGAATCGCCGCAACCCATTTTTTGATCTCGTCCGGCTCCACCGTGATCAGCTTGCGGCCAGACCAATTCCGTCGGGTTGCCTCTTCAATGCAAAATGCCGCGCTTTCAAATTTGTAGGCGGCAGCTATGGCCTTCCAACAGCCGGTCTCGTACGCGCCGACGATGGCATTGGCGTCGATGAAGACTTTTGATCCTCTGGGAACCATGGTGATAAATGCCCCGCTTAAAAGGAAGGATCAAATCCGTAGGCGGAAACGATCTCTGTCAGATCGTAGGGCTCGCATTCGAGAAGGTCGGCGGCTTTCCGCACGCTCACCAGCCCGCGATCCAGGACGCTGTGCAGCTGGCGAACGAACTGGGCGCTGTAGCGGTTGGGCCTTTCATTTTGATCGTCCTTGTCTGAGCGTGACAATCGGTTAATATCGACTCGCTCCAGCTTAGAGAGCAAACCCGTGTTTATCAGGCGCCAGTACAATGCCTCGCCCGACACCTGGAAGTCTTTAGCGGCGGCGATGATCCAGTCGTAAATGTCCTGGTTTGGCTGGCGCGTCGCCCATCGCCGTTTTAGTTGGTCAGATGGGACCAGGAGGCCGGAGCTGAAGTTGTCGGCCAGCTTCTCCACCTTCGGGCGCTGGTCCCCTTGCACAATCGCGTCAACGCGCGCCGGCGGCATCTCGTTCCACGTGAGAATGTGAAAGAGCTCGTGGCCCAGGTTGAAGTTCCGCCGGAAGGAAGGCTCGTTTCGGTTGATGAGCACGTAGTCGCCGTCGTGCAGGTGACATGCTGCGCCGGAGATGCTTTCGGGGGCGTCCACGAACAGGACGAGCACCCGCAACTGCTCTTCCACTGCTTCGCGGAGTTTAGCGGCCGATGGATCTCCCAAGTTGAGCGACTTGGCCGTGCGCTCGCCCGCCGCGGCCGCTGCCATCAGTGGCGTCTGCTTGCTCATCCCCTTCAATTGGCTGCCAAACGGGACGTCCGGCTCACCCAGCAGCTTTCGGAAGCGGCGGTTTGCTGAAATCAATTTGTGAGCTTTCCGCTCAAATGCGTTGATGTCCGGGGAATTCGGCTTCGCGCGGTATGAGAAGGCCCTTCGCTCCGTGATGACATAGGGGTCGGTGAAAAACGACGCCGGCTTGGCAAGGATTTTTGCGATCCGCAACATCTCTTCGGGAGCAACCTGCCGAATGCCCGTCTCAATGGCTGAGATGGTCTGTCGATCATTGCAGCCAAACGCCTTGGCAAAGCCGCCCTGTGTCATGGAGGCTTCTTCTCGGGCGAGCCGTATCCGTTCAGCAACCTGCGCCGAAAAATCGTCGGTTTGAATGCAAGGCTTCATTATCATCACGCTCTCACTATATCTTGCGTTTTTAGAAATGCAAGATGGAAATTGCGATATTTGTTAAATCTCATTGTTGGAGTTTTGCCTTAAAAAAAGGAATTGGGCTGTTCTGAGTGATCATTCCGAGTCGCTTTGCTTTTGTTTGTTAGACCGCCTTCTTCAAAACATGAAATGAATTTTCAGCCTGCCATTCCACCAACTTTGGTCGATTTTATCGTTGGGGCCGAGGGGTAATGTTCCCCTATGCCACCTTGGGCATCTGGTGGATGTCGATGATTTTGTTGGCGACCAGTTCTTCCCACTCGTCGAGCGAGGGGATGGTCACGGCGGCATTCTTGGCGTAAGCGCGGTGGACGGCAGGCGACTGCTGGCCGAGGTTCTCCTGGGCGCACCGCTGGGGGTAATACGCCTTGCGCGCGCGTTCGGCCCAGCCGTAGCGATAGGAGTGGAGCGTGACGCCCTGGATGCCCAAGCCCTTGGAGCGTTGCTTGAACTCGGTGGCCCGATCACTCGACCGCACGGTGCAGAGGTGGGGGAACAGCGGCCCCTTGGAGGGGCGCCCCTTGAGGACCGCCTCAATCTTCTTGCCGTACTTGATCATGGGGGGCTTGAGGTTGGGATTCTCCTGCATCCGCTGGAGCATTTTCTTCCGGTTGTAGCAGATGAGCCGGTCGCTCCAGTCGATGTCCTCGTCGGTCAGACTGGCGATGTCGCCCTGGGACCCGCCAAGCAGCCAGCAAAGCTCGTAAAAGTCCCGGCGCTCCGGGTTGATTTCACGCCCGATGATGCGCCGGTGCTCGTGCTCTGTGATCCCCCGCTTGGGCTTGAATCTAACCTTCGGGAACTGCTTTTTCCTCAAGATCGGCCAGGGAAGCCAGCCGATATCCAGCGCGAAGTTCTGGATTCGTCGCAGATAGACGTTGGTGCTGACCGTGCCCTTTTTGAGCACCGCCAGGAGCAGATCCGGCGTGGTGCTCAGCAGGGGTTTCTCCCGGATGAGGCCATAGGCCGTGTCCTTGCTCGCGGTGGTCCACCGGTAGTGGCTGTCGCTGCCAGCGGGCTTTGACGCGATGATCGCGTCCGTGACGTCCTCCCAAGTGCGGGTCAAGGCATGCGGGTCGCTTCCGACCAGGTAGACATGGGCCATGCGCTGGTTCAAGTGAGGATTACGGTTGGACTCGTTCAAGGCATGGAGCAGCTTCTCGGCCTCGTCACGATCCGCCGTTTTGAGCGACTTGCGCAGGCCGGTTTCGATCTCCTCGGCGTAATACCGGCCGGCGCGGCTGTTCATCTTGAGCAGGCGGTACTTGTTCATGCGGCCCTCCATCGTAGGCGACCAACCCCGGCCGGCGTTAAGGTTTTGTGGGCGGCTTCAGCCAGCTTAAGTCGTTTTATGCCCCTCGCGTTTGCGCGTACCCGCAGTTTTACGGTGTTTTCGCTAGGTCCGGAAACAGGGAGGCTCGGTTTACAGTCGGCTACGGCACTCTTAAGCGCGCTACAGTCCGCTACTGGCGCGGGTTCGCGTTTGGGTTCGCGTTGCGCGGCTGGACTTGCAGAAAGCCTTGAGGATGAGGATGATGCGGATGGAGGCGAGGGTCGGAATCGAACCCCCGCCTCCGGCCCCTCGCCTCCTGCCCCTCGACACTCACCCCTCGACACTCGCCCCTTCCGCCTTCGCGGCGCGCCAACCGCCGTCGCGCCGTAGCGGCGCTTTGGCGCGTCGCGGAGGCGGAAGCGCCGCTCCGGCGCGACGGCGGCGACACTCGCCCCTCGTCACCCCTCGATGAGCGCAAATGCCTTTTTGAGGGCTTGGGCGGTTGCGGCGCAGGCCTGCTCTTTGGCCATCTTGTTGACGGCCTGGTTGAACGGTTCAGCCCGGACCGGGCCGTCGTAACCGATTTGGTTGAGGGCGTTGAGAAAGGCGCGCGCGTCAATGACGCCCGTGGCGCAGGGCAATTCACGGTGGTTGTCCACTTGCTGCTCCTTGGGGATGCCTGCGGGGGCGTCGTTAAGGTCCACGGCCACCACGTCGGCCGCCTTGAGCGAGAGCACGTCTGCCGCCGAGTCGCCGGCATGCCACCAGTGCCAGCTATCGAGCACGAATCCGACGTTGCCCGCATTCATTTCAGCGATCAATTCCTTCATCTCGGCCATGGTGTGGATGAAGGGATAACGACGGTTGGCCCAGGAAGTCTTGGGGGCGACGTATTCCAAGCCGAGCCGGACGCCGTGCTCGTCGAGCACCTTGGCGACGGCGCCCAACCGGGAGGCGTGCTGCCGGAAATTCCGGAGGTAGGGCAACTTGTCGTGACAAGGCATGAGCCAGGTCGCGGCCCGGCCCACGCCGGCGCGCTCCAACCCGGCGGCAAAGGCGGGCAAGCCCTTGAGGCCCTGTTGAAAGCGCGCATCATCCTGGCGGAATTCCACGGGCAGCCCGGCGGCGCCAAAGCCAAGGCCCTTGGTTTTCATCGACGCCTTGAGCTCGGCCAGTTGCTCGTCCGGGAGTGTGCTGAGATAGGCCGCATTGACCTCGACGGATTCGAAGCCGTGCCGCGCGGCCAGGTCAATGGCCTCAAGCTGGGTGGCCGAAATGCCGATGTTGCCGCAGACCAGGTCCATCGTCATCTTGCGCCGCTTGACCTCGGCGGCCTCGAGCCTGGGAGCGCCCCCGAGGACGGTTCCGGCGGTCAATGAAGCGAGGGCAGCAGTGTGGATGAATTCTCTTCGATTCAATTTGTTCATAAGGCATTTCTCTTTGGCGTGAATTTGAATGGCAACGTGTCGGGAACGACGCGGACTTGAGTTCTTAATGTTCGAGTTCTGCATCTTCCCGCTTTCTGCCGGCATTCTGGGAACCGAGGCCTATGCTAGCGAGACGGCAGCAAGGGCGGCGAGGTTACACCCAGGACAAGGCCATCGAGCGGGGGTTCACCTTTACTCGCTGCTTGTCACGTGTCCCGCCCGGCACTATTTTGGAGGGCGTGGTTTTGGAGTTCACGAAAATGAACGGGGCGGGCAACGACTTTGTCCTTCTCGATGGCCGGGCGCAACGGGTCAAGCTGACGCGCCGGCAGGTGGTCCGGCTCTGTGACCGGCATCGGGGCATCGGCGCGGACGGGTTGGTGGTCCTCAAGGCGTGCGCCTCGGGCGAGGCCGATTGGGCCTGGGAATTCTATAACAGCGACGGCAGCACGGGCGAGATGTGCGGCAATGCCGCGCGGTGTTTCGCTCGGTACGTGCAACGGCAAACCGGCAGCAGACGCAATTTTACCTTCCAGACCGAGGCGGGCATCATCACGGCCCGGTTCCAGGGCGCCCGGGTGACGGTCGACCTGACGCCCCCGGAGGATTTGCGCTTGAATGAGCGGGTCGCCCTTTCGCCGGGCTCGACCACGATTCATTTTCTCAACACGGGCGTTCCGCACGCCGTGCTGTTTGTGCCCGATGCGGACAAGGCAATGGTCCGGGAGTTGGGCCCGGAAATCCGCCGCCATCCGCATTTCGGGCCGCGCGGCGCGAATGTCAATTTCGTCCAGGTGCTCGGACCCAGCCGCATCCGCGTGCGGACCTTCGAACGCGGGGTCGAGGGTGAAACGCTGGCCTGCGGCACGGGCGTGGCCGCCTCCGCCCTGGTCTCCTCGCGCATTCACGGCTTTGCTTCGCCCGTCCGGGTGCGGGTCCAGGGCGGTGACGATCTGGAGGTCAGTTTCAAGGCCGCCAACGGCCAATTCGCCGGCGTGCGGCTCAGCGGCCCGGCGGAATTTGTGTTCGAGGGCAGAATTGAGGTGTGACCAAAAATCGCTTGCTGCGAACGTCACCGGGTCTATGCTCGTGACCACAGACCAAAGCCATGTTTACAGGAACTTACACAGCTATAGTGACGCCGTTCAAAGACGGCGCTCTCGACGAGGCGGCGCTGGAACGTCTGATCAACGCGCAGGCCGACGGTGGAGTGGATGGCGTGGTGCCGGTCGGCACCACCGGGGAGTCGCCGACGGTTGATTACGAGGAGCACATCCGCATTATCGCCCTGACGGTGAAGTTTGCGGCCGGCAGGCTCAAGGTCATCGCCGGCACGGGCGGCAACTCCACCAAAGAGGCGGTCTATCTGACACAGGAGGCTGAAAAGGCCGGCGCCGACGGCTCGCTGCAGGTGGCGCCCTATTACAACAAACCGCCGCAAGAGGGCCTCTTTCAGCATTTCCGCGAAGTGGCGGCGCACACGCGCCTGCCACTGGTGCTTTACAGCATCCCCGGACGCTGCGGCATCGAGATCGGGGTCGAGACCATCAAGCGCCTGGCCCGGGAATGCAAGAACATTGTCGGTCTCAAGGAGGCCGGGGGCAATCCGGACCGGGTCAGCCAACTGCGGGCAGTGCTGGAGCCGGGCTTCGATATTCTGAGCGGCGATGACGCGATGACGCTCCCGTTCATGGCCGTGGGGGCGCAGGGGGTCATCAGCGTGGCGTCCAACGTGATTCCGCGCCAGGTCGTCCAGATGGTCGGGGCCTTCGCCGCCGGCCAGCCCAAGGCGGCCCTGGAGATTCACCTGAAGTATTATCCATTGTTCAAGGACCTGTTCATCGAGACCAACCCGGTGCCGGTCAAAGCGGCCCTGGCGATGCTCGGCCAAATCCAGGAAGAGTACCGCTTGCCGCTGGTGCCGATGAGCCCCAGAAACCGCCAGACGCTCGAGGCGACCCTGACGGCCTGCGGCATCTTGAAGTAAGCCGTCATGGTCAACATCATCATCACCGGTTCCAAGGGGCGCATGGGTCAAATGCTTGTTGCTTGCGCCGCCAACCACCCGGAACTGCGGATCGCCGGGCAGATTGACCAGGGGGACGACCTCCGGTCCATTCTCGCCTCCGGGGACGTCGTCATCGATTTCAGTTCCCACACCGCTACGCCCGCCATCGCCGCGTTGTGCGCCGAGCATAAGAAGGCGATGGTGATTGGCACCACCGGCCACTCCAAAGAGGACCGCTCCCTGGTCACGCGGCACAGTTCCCGGATTCCGATGGTGTGGTCCTCGAACTTCTCGACCGGCGTGAATGCGCTCTTTTGGCTGGCGCGCAAGGCGGCGGAAATCCTGGGACCCGGCTTCGACTTGGAGATCGTCGAGATGCACCACCGGCTCAAGCGGGATGCGCCCAGCGGCACCGCCCGAACGCTGGCTGAAATCCTGGCCGAGGTTCGCCACCAGCAGCTCGAGCAGGTGCTTCGCCATGGCCGGGCCGGCATTGTCGGCCAGCGCCCGGCCGAGGAGATCGGCCTGCACTCGGTGCGCGGAGGCGATGTCGTGGGCGACCATACGGTCATCTTTGCGGGCCTGGGCGAGCGTGTCGAACTCACGCACCGGGCCTCGAGCCGCGAGACCTTCGCCAATGGCGCCTTGCGGGCCGCGCAGTGGGTGGCGCGGCAGCCGCCGGGGCTTTACGACATGCAGCAGGTCCTGGGCTTGAAGTGAGGTGAAATCCCCAGTCCGAAGCTTGAAGGGCGAGGCCCGGGACCGCGTGTTTGTCGCCCTGGGGTCGAACCTGGGCGAATCGCGGCGCACCCTGGGCCGGGCAATCGAGCGGCTGGCCCAGCTCTCCAATGGGCCCCTGTTGAGGTCGGCCATCCGGCAGACAGCTCCCGTGGATTGTCCGCCAGGTTCGCCCCCGTTCCTGAACGCCGTCGTTGGTTTCCTGCCCCGTCCGGGCGAGACCCCTGAATCCCTTCTTGCCCGTCTCCAGGAGTTGGAACGGGAATTCGGCCGCCGGCCAAGGCAGGGCCTGAACGAGCCGCGCCCCCTGGACCTCGACCTGATCGCCTTCGGCGGCGAGGTGCGCACCACCCCCCAATTGACTTTGCCCCATCCCCGCGCGCACCTGCGCCGTTTCGTGCTCCAGCCGCTGAGCGAGATTGCCCCCGGCCTGGTCTTGCCCGGCCAAGAGGCGGCCGTCGCCCGATTGTTGGAGAGGCTTCCGAAGGACCCGCCGAATCGGCGTCGGAGCTGAGGACCCTTCTTATAAAAGGAATTGCTATGGGGCCGGGGTTATCGTAAATTGGCGTCATGCAGACAACATATGTAAGGTGTCCTTCAGAGCCTAGAAGCCGGGTTAATGGGTTGGAGGCCGAGCAGGCCGCCGCCGGCGCCTTGGGCCGGTCATCGAAGCCCGCTGCCTGCAAGCCGCGGATTGGCCCCAGCCCGAGCGGCGACCGGGGCCTGGTGGAGGCCCTGGTGACCTCGAAGGTTTTCCAGGACTACGAGCGGGCGTTTACGGAGGCGACCGGGATGCCGGTGGCCTTGCGCCCGGTGGAGAGTTGGCAGCTTCCCCATCACGGCCGGCGCAACGAAGGCCCGTTTTGCGCCCTGATTTCGGAGAAGAGCCGCGCCTGCGCCCCGTGCCTGCAGGTGCAGGAGAGACTGTCCAATATGGCGGCCTACGAGCCCGGCACCTTGAGCTGTCCCAACGGCCTGAGCGAGACCGCCGTGCCGGTGCGCCTGGGCGACCGTTTGTTGGGGTTCTTGCAGACGGGCCAGGTCTTTCGCACAGCTCCTACGGCGGCCCGGTTCGAGCGGACCGCCAAACTGCTGGCCGAGCGGGGTGTGAGCCTGGACTTGGAAGAATTGCGGAAGGCCTATTTTTCGAGCCGGGTTGTGGCGGCGAAACAGCATGAAGCGATTATCAAGTTGTTGAGCATTTTCGCGCAACACCTGGCCATGCTCAGCAACCAGGTCCTCGTCCAGAACGTCAACGCCGAACCGCCCATTATTACCCGCGCCAAAGAGTATATCCACGAGCACCAGACCGAAAACCTCCGCCTCGGGCACGTGGCCAAGCACGTCAACACCAGCACGTTTTACTTCTGCAAGATCTTCAGGAAGGCCGCCGGCATCAACTTCACCGACTACCTTTCCCGCGTCCGCATCGAGAAGTCCAAGAACCTCCTCCTCAATCCGAACCTGCGCGTGAGCGAAATCGCCTTTGAAGTCGGCTTCCAGTCCCTGACCCACTTCAACCGGGTGTTCAAGAAAATCCTGGGCCAGTCCCCCACCGAATACCGCACGCAGTTGCTCGGCCCCAACGGGCGGCCCGGCGCCGGCTCGGGCGTGCCTTGACAGGCCGGACGCATTAAAACCCGGGACGGCCCCCCCCCGGCCAGGGGCCAGTGGCAAAGCCGCCGAAACGGGCCCCATTTCCTAAGGCGCCAGGGCTTTCATATTGACAGCGCGGCGGAGTAGATGCTCTGGAAATCGGCAACGGCGACGGGCCGGGGATTGAATTGGGCCGTCCATTGCCGGGCGGCCTCGACGGCGAGACCGGGGATTTGGGCGGGGGCCAGACCCAGGCCCTTTAGCGACGCCGGCAGACGGGCCAGGTCGAGGATGCCTTGCAGCAGCGTGGCGAGTTGGGCCGCCGCCTCGGCGGGAGCCGCCGAGGGCGGGGCGAGCCCGGCGGCACAGGCCAGTTCAGCATAAGTCTGGGCGGCAGCAGGGTCGCGCGCGTTGAAACGGACGACGTGAGGCAGCATGAGACCGACGGCGTGGCCGTGGACGATGCCGAAACGGGCGGTGAGCGGGTTGGCGGCAGAGTGGGCCGCCCCAACCATGCTGTTCTCGATGGCCGTCCCTGCCCAGGCGGCGCCCAGCAGCATCCAACCTCGAGCCTCGAGGTCGTCGGGGGCCGCCAACACGCGCGGCAGCCCGGCCAGGGTCAATCGGAGGGACTCTCGGGAAAAAAGGAGGGAAAGCGCAGTGCGCTTTCTCGAAACCGCAGTTTCCACGGCATGGGCAATGGCGTCGATGCCGCTGCAGGCGGTGACCCTGGGCGGTTGGGAGAGGGTGAGGGCGGGGTCGAGCAGGGCGATGCGGGCGGCGGCCTTTGGGTCGCCGCAGGCCATTTTCTGGCGGGTCTGTTCGTCGGTAATCAGGGCGAAAGACTGGCACTCGCTGCCGGTGCCGCCGGTGGTAGGAACGGCAATCAGCGGCAACATGGGTTGCCTGGCTTTGCCGATGCCCCAGTAGTCCTGCATGCGGCCGCCGTTGGTGAGAAGGAAATTGCAGCCCTTGGCGGTGTCCAGGCTGCTGCCGCCGCCCAGCCCGAGGATCGTGTCGATGTTCGAACGGCGAGCGGCCTCGAGGCATTGCTCGACGCACCGGGTGCCCGGGTTTTCCTCAACCGCGTCAAAGCAGCAAACCGACAGGCCGGCCTCCTGGAGCAAGCGGCCCACGCGTCCGGCGTGCCCGGCGGACACAATGCCGCGGTCGGTGACCAGCAGGACATTGCGGGCGCCGAGTTCGGCGGCCAGACTGCCAACCCGCTCGATGGCGTTGAGGCCGAAGACGACCCGGGTTCGCGGGTGGTAATCAAATTGGGCGGCAGCGGCGGGCCAGGCGTTTGAGTCGGTGGGCATGGGGCGAAGCAATCATGGGCCGTCGCTCACTTCAATGGCGCGGCGGCGGTAGAGGAAGTCGAAGAGATTGCCTTCATGGGGTTGGTCCCAGGAGACACGCGTAGTAGGGATTGGGCCGAGGTTCAACCGCTGGATGAGGGGCGACTCCAGGAGCGAATCGCGCAAGGCCGGGTCTTGAGTGATGGCGGTAACGACAAGCGACGGACCGATTTGCCCGAGCATCCGGGCTTGGGGCGTCTCGATGAGGCTGGCATAGGGGAAAAGGAATTCGCGGTTGGCAAGGGGATGGGCAAAGGAGTCGCACAGCACCAGGGTCGGGCGCAGGTAAACCCCGCCGCCCAGGGTGACTTTTCGCGGGCCGTCCCGGTGCCTGGCGGTGATTTCCATCGCGCCGGGAGTCCGAAGACCTTCCTGGATGGCGGCATCGATGCGCTCGGCCGTCGAAGGGTTGGCAAAGGCGGAGAGTTGGGCGCCCTGGTCGGAAGCCGGGCGCGGCACGACCGGTCCGAGCCTGCGGGCGAGGGCCTCGGCAATTTCGGCGGCGTGTCCGGGCACGACGATGGCCGAGGCATTGGTGCAACTGCGCCCGCCGTTTTCGGCGATGGACGAAACCATCAAATCGAGGAACTCTGGCCAGCGATGGATTTGGTCTTCGCCGATGAGGATTTTGCTCAACCCCGGGCCATGAATCTGAATAGCGGGATTGCCCGCGTAGGGGGCAGTGGCGGAAGAGTCGCCGAAGAGCAGCGCGCGCCCGCAGCCGCGGAGGAGTTCGGCGGCGCCGTCGTGGTCAGTTGGATAAAAGCACAACGCTGCGGCGGGGCAACCGGCGGCCACCAACGCCTGGATGAGACGGTAAGGCGTCCAAGGCTCCTCGCGCCCCGGCTTAAGGACGACAGGAATCTTGAGCGGGATGGCGGGAAGCCAAAGGGAATTGACGCCGGGGGAATTGCTCGGCATGACCAGCCCCAGGCACTGGGTGGCGGGATAAAAGGCCATTCGCCGGCCGTCTTGCTCGCCCAAGCCGCGGTCCAGAATGGCCAGGTCCAGCCCCCGGGTCAGGCCGTTGAGAATCAGGCCCATGTTGCCCAGGGCGTACGCCAGCTTCTCGCTGTTCCGCCGCGCCATGACCCAGGGCAAACCGCTGGCGGTCGAGAGGGTCTGGACATATTCCTCCGGCGACTGAGAATGGCCCTGATCGCCAAGCGGGAGGGTTTCATTGAGAAAAAGGGCGGCGGCCTTGCGGCAGATTCCGATGAGCTTTTCGCAAGTCAACTCTCTCAGGGCGGCGCGGGCCTCGCCGGCCCTGGCGAGGTCTTTCCTGATTATGCCGGGGTTGACCTGGCTGATGCGCGCCAGCGGTTGGCCTGTGTGGCAATCCTCTGCCTGTGCCTGGTCGAGGCTGGTGTAAGGCTTTCCGCCGCGCAGGGCCGGGAGATGGGGGAGCAGGCGGGGTTTAATAGACTCCCTCCACAATCGTCTTTTCCATGGCGCCCAAGGGGCGGACGTCCCCTACGCCGTCCCAGGGGTAAGGGTCTCGAGGTCTTCGGCGGATGGCCTCGTCGCGTTCGAGAAAGCGCGGCAGAAACAACTCCTTGGTGAGCGTGGTCAACTCGACCCGGCCCCACTGGCCATAATCGACGAGAGACTCGGTTTGCCCGGGGTCCACGACGCGCAGGACCGCGCGAGGCTGCGGCGCGTAATAGGTGATAGAGAAGTTGTCTTCGGGCCGGAGCGGCACGCTGGCGGCCAGGCCCATGAGGGTGTTGCCGTAGGTGGGATAGAACCCGATGCCGTCCCCCAGCACTTCCTCGATGATGAAGCGCACGTATTGGGGCGTCATGGTGGTGCCGCCGCAAAAAACACCGCGAATGCCCGCCTCGAGCAAATTGACTTTTTCGCCGATGGCCTCGAGCAGCTTGGGCGTAGTGAACAGACTGGCTATCTTCCGGCGCCTGAGCAGGGTCACGGCCTGGGCCACCACGTGCTCCATGTAGGCGCGGGCCTGGCCGGACTGTTTGTCCGCAATCAGCTTCTTGACCCAGCGCGGGTCCAGGTCGACGAAATAACACGGGCTGCCGCGAAAGTTGGCCAGGTGCTCGATGGCCAGCCGCAGCCGGCGCGGGCCGGTCGGGCCGGCCATGAGCCAGGCGGCCCCGCGCGGGAAATGCTCGTCGGAGAGCTTGGAGGAGAATTCCTCATAATCGATTTTGTAATCGTCCCAGCCGATGCGCTGTTTGGGCGCCCCGGTGGTGCCGCCGGTCTCAAAGATGTGGTAGGGACGGTTGTTGAACCTCGATGGGACCCAGGCCTCCGGCGGCACGTCGCGCAGCCATTGGTCCTGGAAATGGGGAAACCTGGCGAGCAGGCCGGCAAAGGTCTTCACCTCCGCGCGCGGGTCCCAGCCGGCCTTGGCCGCCCAGTCAAGCCAGAATGGACAGCCGGTTTCGGGAGAGAAATGCCAGCCGATGATCTCAAGCACGTGGGCATCGAGCCGGTCTTGAGCGGCTTCCGGGCTGAGAGCAATCATAGATTGAGATTAGGATTAGGATTAGGATTGGGATTAGGGAGGCGCCATCCAAAAAAGTGAAGCGCACCCCGCATTTGCCCTCTATTCAATGCACAAATTCGCTCTCCTTCTGCGGGACGCTTTGGCTCTGTTCTGGAGGAACCCATTGGCCCAGTTCTCGGCCAAGGCCGGCATTGCCGAAGTACTTGTCGAGGGTCGCGCGGCTGGGCGCTTTGGTCAGGAGCGAGGCGGCTGCCATGCAGAAGGCGGAGCCGAAGACCATCGGGACGACCGTCATAAAGCCGTTCCAGAAGCTGACATCTCCGCGCGGGTTGACGAACAGGAGTTTGAGGGCGGTCTTGCCGTGGCCGATTTGCCAGATGACATCGCCCGGGTGCCGGGAGTTTTGGAGCACGGCGAAATAGAGGAGGCAGGCGGCGGTGAAGAGCGCGGCGGCCAAGGCGCCCCATTTGGTGCTGCGTTTCCAAAACAAGGCGGCCAGCATGATGGGCGCCATTGCTGCAAACCCCGAGAAGGCGTAACGCACGGCAATCTCAAAAATGCCTTGTTTGGCCTTGAGGCTGAGGGCGATGAGATAGGCGGCCGCCGTCACCAGGAGGATGAAAGCGCGGGCGAAATAGACTGCGGCCTTTTCCCCGTACTTCTCCCGCCCGCCATAGTGCTGATAAATGTCCTTGGTGAACATCGTGCTCAGGGCCAGGACCTGGTGCGCGTCCGAACCCATGACGGCCGAGATGATGCCGGCCCCCAGCAGGCCCGCCAGCCAGACCGGGGCGTACTTGTCCAGCATCGAGAGGAGGATGCCGTCCGGGTCGGCCACCTTGCCCAAGGCGGCCACGCCCAGGACGCCCAGAAACACGCAGGGCAGCCAGATCAGGAGGATGGCCAGCGGATACAACACGACGGTTTGTTTGAATGCGGTCACTTTGCGGGCGGAAAAACACATGATGGCCATGTGCGGAAACATGATGCTCGACAGCGGAATGAGGGTGTAGCTCCAAAAGGCCTGGGGCGGCATCCTCTCGCGCGTGACCAGAAAGCGGGTCTTGGCGTCGCCGGCCAGAGCTGCCATGTAGTGGCCGAAACCGCCGGGCAGGGCCTTGTAAATGGCCAGCACGGCGACCGCGCCGAAGCACAGGAACAGAGAGGTCTGCAGGATATTCACCCAAACCGTCCCCCGCATCCCGCCCAGGAAGACCCCCAGAGTGACGGCCACCGCCACGACCCCGCAGCCCAGCCAGTATGGAATGAGCGGAGCGGCAGCCCCGCTCCCGCGCGAAATCTGGGCCAGGACCGTCCCGCCCCCCATGATGCTGATGATCATGTAGGGCACGAGCATGATCGCGCTCAGGCCAAAGATGACCGTGCCGATGGCGTCGCACTCCCACCGGTCCCGGAAAAAGGCCACCTGGGTCTGGTGGCCGAACTTCTTGCCCAACGCCCAGAGGCGCGTGCCGATGAAGAATATCGTCAGCGGAATGACCAGCCCCGAGGAGGAGGCCATCAAACCGTAGATGCCGATTCCCTGGCGATAGGCCTGGCCGGAGCTGCCCAGAATCGCAAACGCCGTCATGTTCGTCGCGAAAATCGAAAGGAAAAACACCATCCCTCCCACCGAGCGGTTGGCCAGGAAAAAGTCCTCCGTGTCGGTTTTGCCGCGGCGGAAGGCGATGCCGCCCACGAATGCGATGAGGACCAGGTAGAGCAGGATGACGAGGATGGGGGTCATTCTCTGCCGGCGTCCTCAAGATGTTTGGGCCAGGCGAACTTGACCAGCACCGCCATGGTGATGGCCGCCAGAACCGAATACGCGGCGTGATAGGCCAGCCCAACAGGCAGGAACCCGAAGAGGAGCGGCGTGGCTCTCTTCCAGTTCCAGAAATCCTGGTGAAGCACATAGACGGCAACGACCATGAGCGTGAGCAGGGCGGGTTTGAGCCATTTCATGATTGGAGAATGGAGGAGTTATCGTTTCGCGGTATCGGTTCTTGCGCCGTCGCTTGCAAAGGCGAAAAGGTGGGTGTTGGAAGAAACGTAGAGGACGCCGTTGGCCACGACGGGTGTTGAATAGACCGGCGCGCCCAGGTTGATCGCGCCCAGGACCTTCTTTTCCTTGCTGGCGGCCAACACCGTCAGGTCGCCGTCCTCGTCCCCGAGATAGACTTTGCCGTCTGCGACCAGGGTCGAGCCCCAGATGTGCGCCTTGAGGTCGTGGGTCCACCAGACCTTGCCGGTTTCTGCGTCCAGACAATGGAGATAGCCGCAGAAATCAGCGATGAAGAGCAAACCGTCGGGCGTGATCGAAACGGTCGAGAGACTTCGGGAGATTTTGTCGTAAGACCAGACCTTGCCGCTCCCGGTGATGTCGCCGGTTTTGGTGGCATCGATGCAGGTGAGAATCCCCACGCCCTCGCCGTGTTCCGGGTCCTGGCCCACGGCGGTATAGACGCGGTTCTTCCAAAAGACGGGCGTCGCATTGATTTCGCTGGGGCCTTTGGCGTCGGGATATTTGAACTGCTTGCGTTCCGGGGGATTGCAGTCATACCACCAGACCTTTTTCAAGTAACTGCTCTCCCCTGCCTTCACCGGGACGGGGTCGAAGGCATAGCAGACGCCGTCGCCGCCGCCATAAAAGATGAGCTGGCGGCCATTGACGTTGCCCGTCGAGGGCGAACTCCACAGCCCGTGGAAAATGCGCGGGCCAATCCCGGCGTCGTCCTCGCCTGCCAATTCCCCAGTGTGCTTGTTGAGGGCAATGAGGCTGGGGGCGTTGGGTGACGGAATGTTGGAATGGGTCCAATCCTGGCCGTTGGACGTGTTGACATACACGAGGTCCCCCACAATGAGCGGCGCCCCATCCGAGGCGTTATGCGGAAACACACCCAGTTCATCGATCATGTCATAGCGCCAGAGAATGTCCGCGTCCTTGGGCCCGGGCTCGATCGGCGGGGCGGGACGCTCGGTCGGCTTGCCCTTGTCCAGAATGACGTCTTTGACGACGTATCCGGCCTCGTCCATAAAGGGGCCGTCGTTGCCGTTGGCCATGCCGTAAATGTCCAGGCAAAGCACCTCGCAACGGCTGGTGACGACATACACCCGGTCCCCCTCAACCGTCGGTGAGGAGAGCAGACCCAGGGACTCCCAGTCGTTGACTTTGCCCGAGGCAAGCTTGGGCACCACCAGTTGCCAGAGAAACTCCCCGGTCTTCTCGTCGAAACACATCAGGATGCTGCGGTCACCCTGATGGCGCGGGTCGCGCGGGTTCTCGTTGTTGGTGCCGATGAACACCCGGCCCTGGGCCACGGTCACATTGCCGTAACTCTGCGAGCCGAGCTTGACCGCCCATCTGAAATTCTCGAGGTTCGCAGGATCGATTTCCTCCGTGCCGGGTTTGAATTTGACCTCGGCGGCTTTTGCCCTGGTGAAATGGCCGGGCAGGCCGGTGGCCGCAGAGTACATATTGCGCGCAGGGGCGCCGCCCCATTGGGGCCAGTCCTGCGCCTGGGCTGCCAGGGCAACCAGAAACGGGATGAGTGTCAGTTTCATATCAATCGGGTGTAACCTCCACGTTATCGATGTAAACGCGCATGTCCTGCGGCGAGAATCCGAACAGCCCGGGCGAACCGGCCGAATGGCCTGTCCGGTGCGGGACCTCGATGGTCCAGTCTCCCGGCTCCGGGTCGCCGCGTTTCCAGGCCTTGGCGCGCACCAGCGCCGAACCGTCCGCATTCCGGTCCACCCGCCCTTTGAGACGATACCAGGCATTGGGGGACCATTTGAAATCCCGGGCCACGCGCAAACGCTCCTGGTTGGAGTTGACCTCGAGCTTCTGTTCGTTGCCTTTAAGCACAATCAGGTAGTGTTGGTTGATGACCCCGACCTCCGACATTTTGCGCCGGTTGCCTTCGCTCATCACGTCGGCCTGGATCGTGTAGCGGCTCATGTCCGGCGTGCCGATGAAGACCATGGCGCGCTGGAAGAAACGGTTGTCGGTGGTCTTGGCCAGGACGTTGCCGCCGTCCTGCTCGCGCACGTCGAATTTGAACCTTGCGCCGATCCAGGGCAGCGGCGGATAGGCAAAGGCGGTTCCCTGCCGATTGGTTTCGGAAAGCCTGAACGACTCGAAGTCCTCCTTGTAGGGCGGCTCGGCCATCACCCGGCCGCGCAGGTAGCCCTTCAAAGGACCGACCGCGGCTTCAAAGGCGCCGGCCGAGGGGACCGGGTCGGGGGCCGCAACCAGTTCGCCCTGTTCGTTGAAGGCGCCCTTGAGGGCGGACCTCACTCTTGCCGTGGCCGGAATATAGCTCGCCCACTTGACCTCGCTTGGCGGGATGGACTCGCGGACGGTGAACCCGTTGGCGTCGAGCGAACGCACGCGAAAGCTCGCCCGTTCGCCGGGATGGAGGAGCACTTCCGAGGGGATCACCTCGAGTTGGGTCGGCGGGCCGGCGGCGGGCCACGGGGGCTGGACCGTGGGGGCCGGGCGCCCCGGATTGTCGCCGCGCTTGCCCCAGCAATAGAGGTGGCGCGTGGTCTGGAGATAAAGCCGGCCGTTATAGGCGGCGGGCGTGCCGAAGCAACGGCCCTCCAGCACCGCATGGCAGAGCACGCGCCCTTCCCTCTCGCCGGGCTGGATGATGTAAAACGCCCCTGCAGTCCCCGCCTCGGCTTCACCGGTCCCCTTGCTCTCCGGGTCGTCCAGCATCGGCACGTAGAGCCTGCCATCGGCCCAGAGCGGGCACGAATTGCGCTCCTCGATGCCGAGCTTGAGTTTCCATTTCACCGTCCCCGTATTGGCGTCCACCGCGAAGAGATCGCCCTTCTCGGCCACCGCATAAATTGTGTCCCCGGCCAGGATGGGCGAACTGGTGGAGGAGGAGATGTCATCGGCCCACAGCTCGAGCGCCTTGCGCTCGAAGACCGCCGGCCCGGCCCCGGGCTTATTGGCCGGCAGGGCCTCCGGCAGCCTCAGCGCCACCATCTGGCCCAGTTCGTAAGGCGTGCCGTAGATGGCAATGACCTTGTTGTTGTCATGGAGCATCACGGTGGCATTGATGCCGGCGCGGAACAGCGTCGCCCGCCAGAGGGCTTCGCCGGTGCGCGCGTTGACGCACGCCACGCTCCCATCCCCAATGGCCGCATAGAACACACGCTTGCCCTGCCACCACGCAAACTGGGGATGCGAGAACGAATTATCCTTCGGCTGCCCCCCCGGACTGGACGTCCAAACCAGTTCGCCGGTCTTCTTGTCGAAGGCGTAAAACCGGTCGGCGGCCGGGCCTTGCGCTCCCCAATTGGCCGTAATGCCGCGCGTGATGACCAGGTCGCCATCGAGGGCGGGCGTGGCCGTGCGGCTGTTGGGAAAGGTCAACCGGCCATACTCCTCCATCAGCGAATGCTGCCAGAGCCGCCGCCCGTCCGATGCGAATCCCGCCAGGATGCCTTGCGTGCCCTGCATGTACACGTTGCCGGTTTCCGCATCGATGGCCGGGCAGGCCGTGGCATAGCGCAAGTATATCGTGTCGCTCAAATAATCATTGTAGAGCTGCTCCCAGAGCTTCCGCCCCGTTTCCGCGTCGAAACAGGTCACCCCCTCCTGCAAATCGCGCCCCTGGCCGACGTAGCCCATCGCGTAGAGCCGGCCCTCGGCCAGCACCGGCGCGGATTGGCCCGGGAAATCCGCCACCCACAACGCCCCCCGGGCGGAGACCTCCTCCGGCAGGCCCGTCTCCCGCGATACGCCCGTCTGCTCCGGGCCTCGCCAGCTCGTCCAACCCCGTATCGGCGCCGCGCCGGCGCGCAGGATTGGCTCGAGCAAAACTCCAAAAGCCATCGCCCCAACCAGGGCGGCCGAACAGATGCCGGCCCGCCGCTTTCGTCCCGTCCTCATGCTGTGCAACAAATGTTTCTCATCCGTCAGTTTCAACTGTCTCCGAAACAGAGTGTGAATGCCCGGGAGACACTCGATGATGTTTAATGATTTTGCAAATGGAGAATGCTTATTTCATTCCGTTATCCTGACCCACCGCTGGGCCTTCATTTCAAAACGCGGCAGCGAGCCGGGGGGGAGCGGCAGGACGGGGATGCGCAGGTTAAGAACCGTTTGAAAGGACTGTTCCAAGCGCCGTTGGAGCGAGGCCAGGGCGGGAGAGTCGGGCACGGCCTCGATTTCCAGGCAGAGCTCGGCCATGGCGCGGCGGCAATCGACCCGGACCCGGTATTCGGTTACCTCCGGACAAGACCGGACCAGCTCCTCGATCAGGCCGGGATAAACGTTCACGCCCCGGATGACGACCATGTCGTCGCTCCGGCCGAGGATGCCGCCCTCGAGGCTCAGTTCGTGGCGGCCACAGGCGCAGACGGAGGCGGGGCCCGGTCTGACCAGGTCGCCCGTGCGGTAACGCAGGAGCGGCGAACCCACTCGGTCGAGCGTGGTCAGGACCAGTTCGCCGGTTTGGCCCGGAGGCGTGGCCGCGCCGCTCTTCGGATCGATGGCCTCAGGCAGGTAAGCAGATTCCAGGACGTGGAGCACGCCGGGCCTGGCCGGGCATTGGTAAGTGACCGGGCCGGTTTCGGTCATGCCGTGGTGGTCGAAGACGACAGCGCCCGGCCAGGCCCGCTCGATGCGCGCGCGCGTTGCCGGAATGCTGCCCCCGGCCTCGCCCGCGACAATGACCAGGCGCAGCCGGCTGGCGCCCAGGTCCACTCTCCTGTCGCGGGCAACCTCGCCGAGGTGCTGGGCGTAGGTGGGGGTGCAGCAGAGCACGGTGATCTGGTTGTCGAGGATAGCTTGGAGGCGGGCAAGGCTGGTCATCGAGCCGCCTGGGAAACAGAAGCAGCCAAGCTGGTGGACCGCATCCAGCGCGGACCAAAAACCCAGAAAGGGCCCAAACGAAAACGCGAAGAAAAACCGGTCCTGGCGGGTCACGCCGGCGACGGCCAGAATTTGCAGCCAGTTGTCCACGATGTGTTGCCAGCTCTCGGCGGTATCCAGCCAGCGAATCGGCACCGTGGTGGTGCCGCTGGTCTGATGGCAGCGCACGTAGGCCTCCGGCGGAAACGTCAGGTTCGTCCCATAAGGCGGGTGGGCGAGGCGGTCCCGAACGATCTCGTGCCGCGTGGTGATGGGGATGAGAGCGAGAAACTCCTCGAGGCCGGCGACGGGCAGACCGGAGGCGCAAGGCGCAAGCTTGCGAGCATAGAAAGGGTTCGAGGCCACGATCGCCTCGAGCAGACGACGGACCTTGGCAAGCTGCCGGCGCTCGATCTCGGCCCGTGAAGGGAACGTGCTCCGCCCCGCTGGGCCGGAGGCCGCCGGAGCGGGAGACAGTCCGCTTGGAATCAAGCACTCATAATTCATCCTCGCCCCCTCAAAGTGGTTGTCCGGCAACCCCGTCCTCGAGAGGCACGGCCCTGGCGGTGAGGACGGGCCGGTGCGGTCGGGGGCCGGGCGCCGGGGCGGGTTTGTAGAGAGTCACCAGGCATCCGCCCAGGGCCGCCAGGAGCAGGCCCAGCACAAATGGCCACGGCAGTTTTTGCCAGCCGCCGGCGGGCGGGTGCAA
>Ga0181536_10001051_pt1 | contig 32970 bp, 22 predicted proteins | sample PEATcosm2014_Bin_41_FD_121105 | JGI IMG/M metagenome (GOLD analysis project Ga0181536, IMG submission 121105) | Peatland microbial communities from MTU Mesocosm Facility, Houghton, MI, USA - PEATcosm2014_Bin17_60_metaG | ecosystem: Environmental > Terrestrial > Soil > Wetlands > Peat | place...
ACGGCGCCCGCGCCGATCGCCTACGGCACGGCCCTGAGCGCAACTCAACTCAACGCCACCGCCTCCGTTCCCGGCACCTTCTCCTACACGCCCGCTGCGGGCACCGTGCTCACTGCCGGCAGCCAGACCCTGAACGTCACCTTCACCCCCACCGACTCGACCGACTACACCACGGCCACCGCCTCGGTCATGCTGATGGTGAACAAGTCCACCCCGACCATTACCTGGACGGCGCCCGCGCCGATCGCCTACGGCACCGCCCTGAGCGCAACTCAACTCAACGCCACCGCCTCCGTTCCCGGCACCTTCTCTTACACACCCGCTGCGGGCACCGTGCTCACTGCCGGCAGCCAGACCCTGAACGTCACCTTCACCCCCACCGATTCGACGGACGACAATAAGATTACAGCCTCAGTGAACCTGACCATAAGCAAGGCCACGCTGATGGTGGCGGCCAATGATGCAAGCATGACCTATGGCGGGACTTTACCATCGTTCACCGTCTCCTACAGCGGCTTTGTGAACGGGGATACTTTCGCCTCGTCGGTGACGGGAGTGCCGAGTCTGACGACCACTGCGATCTCCACGAGTGCGGCAGGCGGCTACCCGATCACGGCCGCGCAGGGCAGCCTGGCAGCGACGAACTACGCCTTCAGCTTCGTCAGCGGCACGCTGACCATCAGCAAGGCCTCCTCGCTCGCTGCATTGCAGAGCAGCGCGGCGTCAGCCTTGCTGAAGAACAACGTGACCTTTACCGCGCACGTGACCTCCTCCACTAGCGGCATCCCCACTGGCAGCGTGAACTTCCTGGATGGCAGCGCATCGCTGGGCAGCGCCACGCTGGACAGCACCGGCACGGCTACGCTCACCCTCAACACTCTGGCTGCCGGTTCGCACAGCATCACGGCAGTTTATGGAGGCGACGGCAATTTCACCGGCATCACCTCGGCTGCGCTGACGGAAACCGTGCAGGACTTCCAGATCGTGGTCAACGTGGGCTCCGCGACGGTGCCCGCGGGCGGCGCGGCCAGCTATCAACTCCAGCTGACCCCAACCAACGGCACAACCTTCCCTGGGGGAATAACCCTCAGCCTGAGCGGTCTGCCGTCGGGTGCGACCTACACCGCTACGCCGTCGACCGTCACCGCAGGAAGCGGCGCGACCAGCGTCAAGATTCAGGTGCAGACTGCCCAGACAATTGCCGGACTACGGCGCTCTGGCGGCCGACTGGCGGGGATGTTCTTCGCCTTCGGTCTGGCCTTCCAACTGCTGGGCTCAGTGCGGCTGCGCCGAGTTATGCGAGGCCACGCGCTACGCACCTCGCTCGCGGTCCTGCTGCTGCTGGGAATGATGGGCATTTCGGCCTGCGGAACGGGCTCGGGTTCCACGCCCCCCCCGCCACCGCAAACTTACACGCTGACCGTTACCGCTACCGGCGGCGGTTTGCAACATTCCAGTACGTTGAACCTGACGATCCAGTAGGAGGAAAGAAACGCTGACTCCGATACCGGAGTACTGCATGGGAGGTGGTCCAAAGTTGGCCTTCTACGAATCGTTCCCCGGACTATGCGACGGGTGCAGCTCAATCTGAGCCGGACTGGACTGCTCGGACCATCGGACTGGGATGATCTTCGGCAGGATGAACACCCAGCCCACGATGCCCAGCACGTTGACGAGGCCTGCCAGCGCAAAGGCGCGTCCAAATCGGCCGCTCCCACCGACCAAGAAACCTGTGATCGCAGGTGCGCAGATGCCCGCGACATTGCCGCACATGTTCTGGATGCCGACCCAGCGGCCGGCAGCGGAAGGCCCCGCAATTATCTGCGGGATCGCGAATGTACCGGGTGCAGCGAGTCCCATCACCGCTTCGTAAAGAAAGAGGCAGGCGACAGATTGGCGTACCGGCAAGATGACCATGCCCGCCATGCAGCCGAGCGCAGCGAGATGATTGAGCACCATGATGCCTTTGTAGATGATCTCGGCCGAGCGTCCGCTGCGGATCCACCAGTCGCTTACCCAGCCGCCCAGGAACGCGGCGGCAGCGTTGATCAGGTAGGCAGCGCCAGCGACCGTCGCCATCGTCTGGAGCGAAAAGCCTCGCGCCTTAACCAGGTACTCGGGCAGCCAGGTAAGGATGAAGTAGAAAGTGTAGTTCTCGGCAAAGTGCCCGAGTGAAGCACCCCACAGCCCACGCTGCTTGAGGATTTGAAGGAACGTCGGGCCGGTTGCAGCCTTTCCCTTTTCTCTGAGTCGTGGCTCAGGGACGACAACCCGGCTCCACGGCCACAGCCAGAGCATCGATAGAAGGCCGAACAGTATGAACGTCGGCCGCCAGCCGAAGGACGCCATCAGCAAGCCACCAACGAGCGTGCCGACCGCTGGACCGAAGAGATAGCCGAAAGCAACGACACCGTTCGCGACGCCGATCCGATGGGACTCGACGCCACTGGCAATCAGTTTCGAAAGGCATGGGAAGGTAGCGCTCTCGCCAATACCGAGCAGCAGACGAAGGGCGATCAGCAGCACAAAGGATCCCACGAATCCGGTAAGAAGCGTTGCGACTGACCAGATGGCGATTCCCGCAGCAAGCACCGCATGGGCTCCGTACCGCTCTGCCAGCCAGCCCGCCGGTGCCATTGCCAGGACGTAGGTCAAGAAAAACGCGGACAGCAAAATACCGAGTTGGGGCGGCGACAGATGCAGCTGCGCCTCGATCAGAGGAGCCGCCGTAGCCAGATTGCCGCGATCAACATAACTAATAAAGAGCGCGGTCGACAGAAGGAGGACCAGCCGGGTTGCCGAAGTCGGCTTGCGCATCACTGCGTCTTTAAGCACAAACTTCTCCTTCCAACGTCGGTCGGTGCAAGTTTCTTGCGAGCGTCTCAGGGTTTCTCGGGATCGAACAGAGCACTGGGTCCCGGCGACGTGTCGAAGTGCCCGACCGTCGAGTTGGGATACCAGTTCCAGTGCCATGACCACAAGACGTAGTACTCGATGAAGTCGCGGACCGCTTCGTTTCGATGGCCGGCATGGGCCGCATACAGCTCTTCCGGCGTCCGCGCGATTCCGGTGTTGCTCATGTGGATGTCGGCCTTGGCGTAGTCCGCGTCGAACACAATGAACTGTTCCGCGTTTCCGGTCCAAGGCATCCATTCCACCGGCTGGCCGCTTCTCTTTGTGATTCGCCCTTCCGGGTCGTGAAGGAACTCGTACAAATAGGACCTGATCGCAAGCGACAGTGCTCGTCGGCCTTCCAGGTTCTGCGCTGTGTACTGATATTCCTTCTCGGTGTCACCTCCCGTTAGCCCGAAGAAGCTCTGGTAGAAGAAATCTGATTCGGCGACGTGAATGGCGCCTTTGTAGAAAACCCATGCATCCTCAAACGGAATCTTGTAGTTCTTATTCGGATCCGAACCCCAGTCGAAGCGGTAAACATAGATGGGGTATTTCGTCGTCTTAATCGCGGCCATGTGCCTGGCCGGCATCTGCGAACCCAGATAAGTATCGACTTCGTCGATCAATTCGGTGGCGAACTTGTAGTTCCGTTTGAACGTGCCGGCGTCGCGTTCTCCATAGACGTCATAAAACTTCTGGAGACGGTGGTACGCCGGGTTGGTGTTCTGTATCGCCTCCGTGACCAGGGCCGCCAGAGACTTTCCCTCCTGGAAATTGAACGGCCAGCTGCCGTTCCACATGTTGTTCTCGTTCCTTGTAGTCCCCACGATCATCGGTTTGGGAAAGACGCGCCCCTCGGAGAAGTCCGCAAAACTGACTCCTTTCGGAAGGACGTAGCCGTCCCCGATTACATACACGAACTCCGGTCTGTCGTCGGAGTTCTGAACGACCGGCGGCGGAGTGTGATCCGTTCCTCTTCTTATGTCGTCGCGAAACAGATCGCCCCAATTGATGGGGCCCATATCAGCATTGAAGTACGCCTTTGTGATTTCGTCGGGGGACTTGCCGTAGAGATAGCCGCGAATCTCTCGATCCGTCATGTGAGACTCGACATGAAGCTTCGCTGCTTTGGCATTCGGCGCCATGCCGTCAGCGACGAGAAGGTTGTACACAACCTGCCTGGCGGATTTGTAGGCCGCGCTCGCGGGGCGAATACCCGGATAGTTGCTCTCGATGATGACCTTATTGAATAGGTCCTTCGCCAACGCCGAGTGCATCAGATAAGTAACGTTTTGCGCGCCTGCCGAAGCGCCCGCCAAGGTTACGTTCGTCTTGTCGCCGCCGAATCGCTCAATGTTGTTTTGTACCCATTCGAGTGCCTTGATCTGGTCCAACGTTCCAAAGTCACCGGAGTCGTCTTTCCGATCCCCGGTGAGCAACGCAGGGTGCAGGAACCAGCCCATGGGACCTAAGCGGTAGTTGAAGGTAACGGCTACCACGTTGTAGTGGTGCGCCACGGTGTACCAGGAGCCCTCGCCGGAGCCATCGATGTTGCTGCCCCCGTGAATGTAAACAAACACCGGTAGCTTCTTTTCGTCGCTGTCAGGCCTCCAGACGTTCAGGTACAGGCAGTCCTCGCTCGACTTTGCTTCTCTTTGAGAGCATGCGCTGCCGTAAGATCTTGCACTCAACACTCGATCCCGCGGGGTCGCGTCTTTGGGAGCTTTCCAGCGCAGGTTTCCGACCGGCGGTTTCGCGTACGGAATGCCGAGCCACGCGACCGTGCGAAAATCGCTGATCACGAAACCCTCTACGGCCCCCTCGTTTGTCTGCACCAGGGTCCCGAAACCTTTTCCCTCGGTCGCGGCACTCATCCGAGTGGCCATCAAGACGGCCACCAGCGAGAGCAGCACGCGCCATGGGCGCCGGCGACCGATCCTAATTCGGGGCCTGTTGGTCCAGCGCGTGTGCCCGTTCCCATCCATCGATCAAGCCTCCACGTTGACCACGACGCATCCGCCCACGCGGCCTTGTTCGATGAGTTGGTTGGCGCGTGCCAGCTCGCCGAGCGGCACGACATGAGCAATCCGGTGCCGCAGCTTCTCCTCGGCTAGAAGTCGTGTGATGTCCGCGATCGCCTGTTTTTTCGCGGGTTCCGGCATCGCGTACACAATGACGAGCCGCACTGTCAGATCCAGATACATCATCCGGTAGAATGGCAGCTTCGGTTCGGACACCTGCGTGGAAGAATACGTGGCGATCGTGCCCCCAGGGCGGATGCAGTCGAGTACTTCGGGCAGATTTGCACCGAACTCCACGTCGACCACACGATCGACCGGCACACCACCATTCAGCTCCCTGACCCGCCGCCCCCAGCCGGATTCGCGGTGGTTGATGAAATAGTCGGCTCCTACACCCCTACATACCTGCTCGTCGGCGGGAGAGCTCGCGCTGGCGATCACCTTCGCTCCGGCAGTCTTGGCCCACTGGATCGCGTAGTAGCCCACCCGGCCGGCGCCTCCGGTTACCAGCAACACCTGGCCACCTACCGGACCATCAGCAAATACACACCGGTGTGCGGTCATGACGGGAATCCCGAGACAGGCTCCGATCTCAAAGGAAGTAGTCTTCGGCAGTGGCGCGACCATGCACGCGTCGAGTGCCACGTACTCAGCCGCAGTGCCGAAGCGGCGACCATACTGCGCCTGGTAGACCCAGACCCGTTCGCCGACGCGTTCTTGCTCGACACTTGCACCGACTGCTTCGATCACTCCCGCGCCGTCGCTGTTGGGAATCACGTAGCCATCATCCAGCAGGTGGGGAAACGATCCGGCGCGTTTCTTCACATCCGAAGGGTTCACACCGCTGGTTTTGAGGCGAACCAGCACTTCGCCCTTGCCGGGTTCGGGACGCGGTCTCTCGCCCACGACGATGACTTTGCTGGCGGGACCAAACGATTCGAACCACGCCGCTCTCATGTTTTCGCTTCCCATCGCCCCTTCCGTTGTCAGTGCTTGTGCGACAAGTGTTCGGTGTGCCCGTCGACACCGATCGCTTGTCCGGACACGGTAGCGCCCAAGTCCGAGCATAAGAAGAGCGTCATGTTGGCGATGTCCTCGGCTTCGACAAACAGCTCTAACGAAGTCTGCTCCAGGTAGACACGTCTGACGGATTCGGAATCAACGCCACGCACTTGTGCGTCCGATTCGATCACCTGGTCGATGCGCTGGCCCTTCACGCTCCCGGGACACAACGCGTTAACCCGGATCTTGTGTGGCCCAAGTTCCATCGCCCAAGTCTTGGTCAGCCCGATCAGGGCCCACTTGGCGGCCGTATAGGGTGAACGCAAAGGATAGCCGAAGAAAGCGGCGCTCGATGAAATGTTGACAATGGAGCCGCCGCCGTTAGCCTTCAACATTGGCACCGCGAGCCGCGTGACGTAGAACTGGGCGTTGAGATCCACGGCGATGGTCTTGTCCCAGTCAGAAATGCCGATGTTCTCAACGGCGGCGGTCGGGCCCGAGATCCCCGCGTTGTTGACCAGTACGTCCAGCCGCTGATACCGCTTAGCAAGTTCCGCAAACACCCGATCGACGTCCGCCGGCGCGCTGACATCCGCCACTGTCGCTGTCGCTCCCCGGTTGTCCGCCAGGAAACGCTCAACGGCGGGCGCCGAGATATCGCATATATGGACGCGACAGCCGTAGCGCAGGAATGTTGTTGCGATGCTTCGGCCAATGCCGGAGGCCCCGGCCGTAACAAGGATTACCTTTTCTGACGATAGCCCTTTCAACGTTTCTGACATATCCATCCTTGGCTCACTCACGTCGGGGGACATATTCGACGAGTGATCATGAAACCCTTGCGGCCACTGAAGCGCAAAATCCTCCTGACTCCAAGCGTGGGCAAAATCAGTGGACCAGCACAAAGGCCCGCGAGCGGCGATCAAAAGGTCAATCTGGCCCCCAGTTGACCGATGCGTGGCCCTTCCGTGTAAAGCATCTGCCCGAACGTTGCGTGGTCAAGATTTGAATCAGGCACCTGATACATTTCCGTATGATTCAGGGCGTTGAAGAATTCAAAGCGCAACTCCAGGCTCACGCGCTCGGTGATCGCGGTGGTCTTGGCCAGGGCCAGATCGACGTTGATCCGACCCGGTCCACGCATCGAGTTTCTGGAAAAGCCATAGGTACGATCCCCAGGATTTGCAACCGGATCGATTGCGGGAAAGCAGGGATTAGCTCCTCCAAAATAAGGACTGTTCAAGAGCGGGACGTTGGAAAAACTGTTTGGGTTGAAGTAGTAATTAGCAGTGATTGGTGTGGGGGCAGCGGGACAGCTGTTGTAATTGAGGACGTTGACCGTCTGGATGCGGTGCGGATTATAAGTTGTGAGCGGGCCAAGTACCGCGGCGTTGGAGAGATACGGGTCGCCCACGCCCGAGCTACCGGGGTTCCCGGGATCTCCAGCATCTGGCAGCTGAGCACTGATATCGAAGGGCAATCCGGTGCGCCAAGTCACGATAGGGTACAGGCTCCAGCCCCTGGTCAGGCGTTTGGGTCCGTCACTCCATGCCTTGTCGAAAGGCAGGTCCCATCCTCCACTAAGACTAATCCGCTGGCGAATATCAAAGTCACTCGAAGCATAGCGAAGACCGGTGGCGTAGGCCGGCACCTCGGAACTGCGGTTGGTAAAGCCGGATGAATTGTCGAGGCTGTGACCGAAAGTGTAGGCGAGGGTGAAATACGCCGTGCCAATGCTGGAGGGCTTGGGTTGCCGTGTCAAGCTGGCTTCGAAAGCGTCGTAGTTGGCACGAGATAGGTTTCCGAACTCAGGCAACGGCCCGTAGCAGGTGACGTCGACCGTGGTTCCGCAGGTGTTGTTACCCGGAATTAAGTTGAGAACCCGGTTGTAACTTCCCAGCACCATGGGATTGATGTCCACCAGCGCGGTCAATCCTCGCGAGGCAGTCCCCGCCCAGTTGGCTTCCAGAACCATCCCGGCAGGCAAGCTCTGCTGCAAGCTCAAGTTGTACTGATAGATGTGAGGCGTGCGCAGATGGGGATCGTCGAGGTAGACAAATCCGGTGCTGTTAATAGGCAGAATGGCGCTGAAATCGTAATCGGGCCCGGGCGGATGTGCAGCTGAGGGAAACGGGTTGGGAATGCCGGCCGTTTCGAAAGGTTGGCTCAGGTAGGTCAGCTCGCTGGTGGGAGGTGAACTGGGGGCACTAAAGAAAAAGCCCGCATTGCTCACAAAGGGCGCTTGTCCGTTGTACTGCAGGTTATCTTCACCCTTGAGGATGTCGTAGAACACTCCGAAACCGCCACGCAAGCTGGTCTTCCCCCGTCCCGTCGGATCCCACGCGAAACCCAGGCGCGGCGCAAAATCTTTCTTATCCGGAAAGTTGGTTCCTCGAGGTGCGCCCGGGTCGCCGGGGAACACCATGCCCACGGGAGCATTCACAAAGCGGCGAGATTGCAGGCCGGGAATGACCGAGAATGTCCGCCCCTCGGTGTCGGCCTTTGGTGTGTTGTACTCGTAGCGAAGGCCGAGGGTGAATGTCAGATTCTTACGGGCGTGCCACTCGTCTTGGGCAAAAAAATAGCTGTTCTTGCTGCGGATATTGGACGGAGCCAGGGCGCCCTGGTAGTAGGCATCGGGCAGTCCGATGAGGAAGTCTGCATAAGCATTCTGCGCGCCCAGGTCACCGGCCGAGTAGAAGTCAAACTCCCCGTTGGTGATGTAGTCGTAGAACATGTTTTCCTGGTAGGCAATAAGGCCGCCGCCAAACTTCCAGTTGTGTTTTCCCCGAGTCCAGGAAACCGCATCGGTCCACGAGAATGTGTTTTCCACGTATCGAGTAGGTCCGTGTTCGCTGTCGCCAAGCTGCAGCCCGGTGTCGAACCACAGGTTGGTGGGTCCGGTCGTGAGGTCGGGCGTGATGCCGATACCCAGTTCCGCGGGTGTGGGCCACTGGTGGGCCGGAGTTTGGTCAAGATAGTTGCTGCGGTGACTCACGAAGTGGAATTCATTGAGCAGTGTGGGGGAAAAGATCCGCGTGTAAGCGATGTTGGTGAAGTAATAATTGGCGACCGTCTTTCCGGGAAAACCGGCGACGCTGGCAAACGGGAAAGCGTTGGTATTGAAGATGCGGTTGACTCCCTCCGTCACGCTGATCTTGTCTTTCTCGCTCAGGTTGAAGTCAAACTTGCCGGTTAGCTCGTCAGCGTTGGCCACCTGGTTTTGCGCAGAGGAGACGAGCCCGCTTGGCGAAGCGGGGATCATGCCTGCGTGGATGTAGGCTTGGGCAACGCTGTCGATCTTCGTGGGATCGATGATCGCGTTGGCGGCGAGGGCTGGGTCTGCCTGAAAGTACGGATTGGCCTGGAGAAAAGCGGCGACGCCGGGATCGGGCCCACCATTCGCGGCTTGTGAAAAATCACCTTGCAACTCGTCCGGTGTAAAAGTCGGAGTTTCCGATTGAAGGGTTGCTTGAATCTGCCGCTGTCCCTGGTAGGCCAGAAAGAAGAAGGCGCGACCCTTCCGAATTGGCCCACCGAAAGTTGCTCCATACTGGTTGCGTTTGAGGTCTTGGCGGGGGAGACCCTGTTGAATGGCGAAATAATCATTGGCATCGAGCACCCGGTTTCGAAAGAACTCGAACAGGCTGCCGTGATACTGGTTTGTGCCAGACTTTACCTCCACGCTGATGATGCCACCGCCGTTACGTCCGTATTCGGCGGTGTAGTTGTTGGTGAGCAAGCGGAATTCGGCAATGGCATCCGGATTCGGGTCAAGAAGATTGCTGTTGTCTTCAAGGTCATTGTTGGTGCCGCCATCCAGCAGGTAGGTCACAGAGTCCGAGCGGCCGCCGCCGATACTGTAATTGCCTGCGCCCCAACTGTCGTCATTCTTCTCCGTGACCCCTGGCTGAAGCGCCGCCAGGTCGAGCACGTCGCGGCCGTTGAGCGGCATGTTGGTGAGGGTTCGTCCCGTCACGGACTGGCCAAGAGTCGGACTCACGGTTTCAATGGGCGCAGCCTGGGCCCCCACTTCTATTGTCTGGTTGATGGCTCCCACTTCCATCTTGATGTCGATGCGCAGGGCCTGATTGATCAGCAATTTCTGCTCGCTGCTGATGAGGGTGCGGAATCCCTCGTGCTCTGCCGTGACTTTGTAATTGCCGATCGGCAGGGCTAGGACCTGGTAGAAGCCGTCGCTGCCGGTAGTGGTTCTGCGGGTAACCCCGGTTGCGGTGTTTGTTACGGTCACCCGGACACCAGCGATCACGGCCCCGGTGGTGTCGGAAATGGTTCCGACAATTCTCCCGGCCGCGTCTTGGCCCCAGCCCAGCGCCGGAATTAAAGATACGACGGCGGAAAGCAGCAATATTCGTCGAAGTCTCATGGAAAAGGTCCGCATCGGTTCGCAGCGCAATTGGGTTGAGCAGTCGACTACAAGCGGTCTGCAAGAAGACGCAAATCGCAGGCCGACTTCGGCGCGCGATCGGCGCCCACCCATAGGTTAAGCGCTTAATATTTAACGGCTGCAGTGGATCACAATTATTTGCTGGCCGTCAAGCATTTTCCCTGATTTATACTTGCGGCCAGCCTCTGCCAGTTTAAGGGATGGGGGAGCCGGGGGCCGCGCTTTCCAGGTTATGAGATTGACCATTTCTGACGTAGCAAGAGCCGCGGGCGTATCCACCGCTACCGTCTCCAATGTTTTGAACCAGCGCGGAGAAAAGGTTGGCCGGAGCACGCGTGCTCTGGTGCTCGCTACGGTGAAGCGGCTCGGCTATCTCCCAAATCCACATGCGCGCCGTCTGGCTGCGAACGACACGCATACGTTGGGAATCATCGTGTCGGCGGTGGACAACCCTTTCTTTTCGGAGGTGATTAAGGGGTTTCTTGCACGGACGCGCGAGCTCGGATATGAAGCCATCCTCAGCGAGACCAACTACGAGCCAGGCCGGGTTCAGGAGGCTGCGCGCAGAATGATGGCGCACAATGTCAGCGGAGTGGCAATTATGACTTGCGAAATCACTTCGCGTCTGGTGAAGGAATTGGCACAAAGGAAGATCGCGGTTAGTTTTCTGGACCACGCGCCGGCTCGTGGCTACGTAAGCACGCTTCACATCGATTACCAGGGAGGGATCGATCAGATCGTGCAACATCTGTACGACCACGGGCACCGGCGGATCGCGTTTGTCGCCGGAAGGCCTGACCTTAAGTCCAGCGCGTTGCGCCTCGAAGGTTATTTGAAAAGCATGCGAGCAAGGGGGTTGAATCCCGCGCCGGTGTTGTCGGGGGACCTGGGGTTCGAACGAGGAGTAGACGCTGGAGCAACGATTGCCAAACAGATCCCAAGACCGACTGCAGTGATGGCCGTGAATGATTTGACGGCTGTGGGAGTGCTGAAAGGACTGCAAACCGCAGGCTGTCGGGTTCCCGAAGATGTTTCGGTAACCGGATTTGGCTGCACACGACTATCGGAATACTGCCACCCCTCGCTCACCACCGTAGACGTCCACCGGGATTTGCTGGGCCAGATGGCGGCAGATGTCGTGCATGAGCTTCGCAGGTCATCAGACCCGGTCGGCAAGGTGCATGAGATTGCAGCAAAACTCGTCGTGGGGAGGTCGACCGGGCCCGCGCCTGCGGCATAGGGCCTCATCGTAGGGTCATGATTGGTATGCCCCGATGAGCGCCACGGAACCGGACCTCAGATCCTCGGAATGAGTTTCGAATTCGCCGAGCAGCCCTTCTCTGTTATACTAGTTGAGACGCTTTTGCACGGTTTGCTCGTGACGCGGTGGTCCCTCGTTGGATCAGATTCATCTCCGCTTTTCCTGCCCGCCGTTTTATTTGCGTGAAATCCAGAAAGTCAAAAGTGAGCGGCATGGCAGCTCTCGACGTGTGTCAGAGTGTGTGTGACAACAGGCCCCTCCAGAAAGAAACAAATTCGAATGACCACTTTTTCGGAACTGCCCCTGTCTTCTGCATTGCAGCGGAAGCTGGCGGCAGCTCAATTCACCAACCTCACCCCTATCCAGGAACGTGCGATTCCCCCTGCTCTTGAAGGCCGAGACGTCATCGGCACCGCCCAGACCGGCACCGGCAAGACCTTAGCGTTTCTCATCCCGCTCATTGAAACACTGAACCGTGAGCCCAAAACGCATACGGTCGCTCTGGTGCTGCTGCCGACGCGCGAACTCGCCATGCAGGTTCACGAGCAATACGAGCAACTTCGCGGCAAGGAAACCCCAAAGGCCGCGCTGGTCATCGGAGGCGTATCGGAGAAGGCCCAGATCCAAAGTCTCCGCGCCGGCTCCGGCCTGGTGATTGCCACGCCCGGACGGCTGCAGGACCTCATGGATCGCAAGTTCGCCGACCTGCGACACATCAAGGTGCTCGTGCTCGACGAGGCCGACCGCATGTTGGACATGGGATTCTTGCCGGCGATCCGGCGCATCATCTCGGTGCTGCCCCAGCAGCGGCAGACCTTGTGCTTCTCGGCCACTCTGGAGCAATCCGTTGCCGGATTGGTGCATGACTACATGCGCGATCCAGAGCGGGTCGCTTTGGGCTCGGTGCTCAAGCCCGCCGAAAGCGTGCGGCTGAAGGCCTACGAAGTCCGGCCGGGAGAGAAACTCGACGTACTCCGGCAATTGCTTTATTCGGAAGAGGGCCAAACGCTGATTTTTACGCGCACCAAGCGTGGCGCCGAACGGCTGGCCAAGGAACTGGTACGTGACGGCTTCAGCGCCGCCATGATTCATGGCGATCGCTCGCAATCACAACGCAACGCAGCTCTGATTGGATTTCAGGAAGGCCGCTACCGGGTGCTGGTCGCTACCGACATCGCATCGCGTGGCCTGCACGTGGACGATGTAGCCCACGTCATCAACTACGACGTGCCAAAGATGGCCGAAGACTTCATCCATCGGGTCGGCCGCACCGGCAGAGCCGGACTGCAAGGTCACGCCTCGACCCTGGTCGCCGGAGCCGAAGTGCTGGAACTGCGCCAGATCGAGCGTAGTCTCCAATTAAGGATCGAGCGCAAGCAAATCGACCCCGCATCAGGACAGCCGAGACGGATTATTCAAAACACGCTCGTCTCGCGAACCTTGACCGCTTTGCCCGGAGAAGTGTTTGTGTAAGAATGCGAAACCAGGTCGCCGGGGCCCAAGGTCCGGCGGCTGGAAAGCACGAGCTAACGGGCAATCCCGCCACCGGGTGCGGGCTCGTCGGCTCGATCGGATTCCTCGCCGTCAAGGTTGAACAGAGCCGCCTGCGCCGCAGCGTGTTCGCGTAACTCTGCCATCTCATCCACGCTGCCGGCCTCCGGCTTCTCTTCTTTTCGCTGTTTTCTGCGCTCAGCCTTGTCGCGCTGTCTTTGTTGGCGTGTTTGTTCTTTTTGGCGCTTGGAAAACGTTGATCGGCCTGCTGGCATACTTGTCTCCCGATATGTTCCTTGTTCGTCGCTTGCTGGTAATCCTGCAGCCAGCCCTGCGCACTGCGCGCATCAGAAAACGCTACCAGCGCGGCTCACGCGGCTGACGGGCGTGGCCACGGTAATCGTCACGTCCACGGCCGCCTCCACCGCCAAAGCGCTGGCCCCCGCTCTTTGGCCGGTCCGCCTTCGGTTTGGCCTCGTTGATGGTCAACGTGCGGCCGCCCAATTCGGTTCCGTTCAACGCCGCGATCGCTTTATCGGCTTCAGCGGCATCGGTCATTTCTACAAATCCGAAACCTCGCGAGCGGCCCGTTTCCCGGTCGGTGACCAGGGTGACTTTTTCCACTGCACCGTGTGCCTCGAAAGCAGTTCGCAGTTCGGCTTCGGTTGTGCTGTGGGGCAGATTCCCAACATAAAGATTCTTCATTGCATTTCCTCTCTTAATAAATCGTCCAGGGTCAGCGACACGGTGGCTTGCTTCGACGCACGTCCTTCAGAATCCCGTAGTGGAACAGGCCTGTCCCGCATGGCTCTGGTGCGGGCACCGCTTGCAGAGCGAACGGCGGAGATTCGGCGCGAAGCTTCCAGAATGCCCCAGCGCTGAGTCAAATCTCCAAGATCGGCGGAAAGCGCGGCTTTGACATCGCCAGCGACGGACTCGTCATAGCAGTCCTCGACGGGCAGCGCTTCATCCGCATTGGGCGAGTCCGCCAGGTATTCGGGTTCGCCGACCAGGAACGCCAGCCGCTGCGGAGGTGTCGCCCCGCGAATGTCTTGACAGAACCTGTCGCGATGGCCACGGCCTTTTTCGAGGTTGACCAAGACGAGGTCATACAGGGCTGCTCTCCACCAGGAGCGAGCCTCTGGGATGTCGGCGGCGCAATCGACGTCCATACCGAGTTTCCGCATGATCTCGGCACGCAGATCGCGTCTTGGGTGCGAAGCATCGACCAGCAAGACCCGTTTCTTCTTCTGGTCGCCGATCTTCTTCACTTCACCGAGAGCGGAAAGCGGCAAGGCGAGCAATGGTGTGTTCATGCCGACACCGTCTGTGGACTGCGCCCGGTTGAACTATCCGCGGATTTGCTTTGGGTTGCGGCGCGATTCAGCAGTTCACGGGTTCGCTTCCGTCGAGCGATGTTCTGCTTGCGTTCGCGGTGGAATCGGGATTTGTCACCATTCTTTGCGGACATTTAGGAACTCCTGTCATTTCGACGGGCTTGTGCTGAGTGATCACAGCCTTCCCGGACGGGCACTTAGCACCACCGGCCTGCTGGATTTTCTGAAGATCAACGGCGACGCCGCAAACAGTGCCAGAGTCGCCATGTCGAATACGGATATGAGCATGTGGGAAAACCGGCCGAGCTGGAATGGCGTGAATATGCCCAGAACACCCAGGAAAAGCACCGCCCACGGGAGGTTGCGGGTGAAGAGACTGCGAACCGCAAGCATGGTCGCTGCCACCGACACAATGATGCAGACCCCAATCCTGAGATCAGATGGAAATTGAAATAGCACCGCTGCCGCCAGTGTTACCGTCGCGATCAGCGTCATGAGCCGCGCCATGAGGCGCGTCAAGACGCACGCCTTCGACTGCGTCCGCAGCTGATTGTGAGGTGAAGTGATTGCACGGATAAACGCTGGAGCAAAATGCCGCCTCTCGATCTCTCAATCGCGAAGGCGCAAGTGCTTTGGTTACGTGTCTTCGAGGTTAAGTATCTTCAGTATACCCCATTTCGGAGCGCCCTAATTGAGCAACGCAACCCCAGATTGGGAGTGAGCATTACCATTGGGTGTTACTACCGTCGTGCCAACGGACGACACGGTTCCTCGAATTCGGTGTTCTCGGGTAGTGGCGCAGCTTAATAAAGGAAGCGAGCCAAACGCGCGATCATTGCATCGCAAAGAACCCGACCTCTCGGCGCGCTCCGCTTGCGCAGGCCGCGTCGCAACTCGCCCAGGTCCCTCGCTGTGAAAAAGACGCTTGCCCGGGATGACAGGCAAACTGCACCACCACCTGTCATCGAATCACGTTGCCTATTCTGAGCGTTGCGTGTAGCATCAAGATGTGCGTTAGACCGAATCGGGTCGTGAGCAGCTCTCGCCTCAACAGCCAGTAACCTGCCTCAGTACCTCCGAATCTCTCCAGCGTAAATCGATTGAAAGGAACACTAGTATCAACATGGCAGAACAAGGAACAGTAAAGTGGTTCAATGACGCCAAAGGCTACGGCTTCATCAGCCGTCAGAATGGCGAAGACGTATTTGTGCATTTCTCGGCAATCCAGGCGGGCGGTTTCAAAAGCCTGCAGGAGGGTCAGGCGGTGCAATTCGATGTGACCAAGGGCCCCAAGGGCTGGCAGGCTGAAAACGTTCAGGCGCTCTGAGCCGGCGAAGCGTGTGAAAAGGCGATGCCTGTTGGAGATCGCCTTTTCTTAACCTTCCGCGCCACCTTGTTGACTGTGAGCACGCAAGCTCACATAACCTTCGAATGGATTCTTTCTGACACGCGACGAACTCAGCGCTTCCTACGCTATTATCCTGCACAACGTCCGGACTTACCGGTCGGCTGGAGTGGTCGCGGTCGTCAGGGGCAAGCAGAACGCAGAGTCCACCGTAAAACAGTTCGAGGATTCCCAAAGCTCCTCGGATCGCCACGAGGGCTGGCGTTACTTCTTCGAGAAGACCGGCCTGGCAGCGGGAACCGATCCCGCGCAAGCCACTGATCTCCGACAAGCGGACCTCGAATCACGAGAGTCGAAGGCGGAGCAGGAAACGAATCCTCTCATTCGCCAGTCGTCGAACAATCAGAGATAAACCCGTTGCCCGCGGCGCGGACTATTGCAGCACTTCGACGACCTCGAATCTATCTCTTCGTGCGTGACAGGTCTGGACCCGCTGTGCTGCCCAAGTCAGCGTGCTATGAATCACTACCGCCAGTGACGTGAATCACTGCAAATATCAGCAATGTCGCGCGTAGTTAGCTGGGCGGGCATCAGTTGAACCTCTTCCAGCGCTCATACCCAAGGGTTCTTTCTCCTATCCCCGTAAGGAGCGAGCATGGCAAATTCCGAGGGGAAGCAGTGTACAGCGAGCCGAAGCACTCCGCTCTTTGCTGGGCTGCTTGCCTTTCTTGTGGCCCTCGGTTCATTCCCGGCTCAGGCCCAGACGGATCCCCGATCAGCGGCCATTGAAGAGGCAGCCCGCCAGTCGCAATTCACGATTGTGGACGATCCTGCCGGTCTGGCGCGGGTTCAAGAAATTGTGAATCGTATGTTCCGCGTCGCCGACACAAAGGATGTCATGGTTGCCCCACCCATCCGCATCGTGACCACAGACCAGCCTCCCAACGCAAAAGCCGATGGAACCAATTTGTTCGTCACCGAGAGTCTGCTGAAACTCCTGCATGACGACAATGAACTGGCCATCGTGCTGGGCCACGAGCTGGCGCACCACATTCTGGGGCACTCTAAAGGTACATCCTTCGAATACCGGATTTCCTCCACCGCGCGGAAGCTTGGATTCCGCGGCGATCTGCCCACCATCATGGATGCCACGACGCAAGTCCTGGAGGCGCAGGCCGACCAATACGGCATTTTGTACGCAGCCCTGGCCGGCTACGATGTTTCCAGCGCGGCCGATGTCTATGACAAGGTATTAGTGAGCGACGAGGATCCGACCCACCCGCCCAAGGCCGAGCGGCAGCAAAAGTTCCGCGAGCGTTTGCAGAACATCCTGGATGCGGTGGATGGGTTCAACGTGGGCGTAGATTACACGCTGCGCGGGCAGCTGACGTCCGCCGAAATGGTGTTCCAGGAACTACTGCAGAACGATTTCCGCACGCATGACATCTATCACAACCTGGCCACAGTTCATCACCAGCTGGCATTTCGCAAGCACCTCTTGCCCAAAGACTCACCCGCCACCGTGTGCTCGTTGATGCTGGAGTTGACCAGCGTTCTGGAGCCGCAAGGGACCCGGCGCCAAGTTCCCACGCGGGGCCCGGCTTCAGCCCCGGATTCAGATCGAACGCAATTTGTTGCCGAGCTCGGACAGGCGATCGAACTCTACCAACAAGCTTTGCGCGCAAAGCCTGAGTCAGTGATTTCGATGAGCAACATGGGCTGCGCGTACCTGCATCGCGGCGAGGAAGGCGATCTGGAACAGGCTGCCGGCACTCTGAAGCGGGCTGCCAAGCTGGATCCGGGGAATGCCACGGTCGCCAATAATCTCGCCGTAGCTTACTGGCTTGGAGAGAACAAGCAGAATGCGGTCGCCGAGTTGCAGCGCGCTCTTCAAATCACTCCCAACTTTGCTCCGGCCCACTACAACCTTGGTGTGGTGCTTGAAGCCAACGGCACGCCGCGTGAGATCGAGGCGTCTCATCAGGAGTTTCAGCAGTATCTTCAGGACTCGGGCGGGGTTCGCAGTCCGTACTATCTGGCCCACGCGCGGGAACGCCTCGGGCTGAAGAACGTAGCGGATTCTTCTTCTTCCTCCAAGCCGCCGGCGCTATCTGAAAAACCCAGTCCTCGGCCGGATTTCCCCGTGGTGCCAGGAGATCTCGTCTCAAGTATTCCTGCGGAAGCGGGAACCCCGCGAAAAGTGAATATCAGCCACGAGGGCAATATTCAGTTGTGGCACTTCACCGATTGGCAAGTCCTGGTACGAGACGGCCAGGTTGACCAGGTCACCATGGAATCAGCGCGAACCCAAACCTCCGACGGGATTCGGGTCGGGGCCGGGATCGAAGAAGTCCGCAAGACCTACGGCATCCCGGATGCGGAGCAAGCGCGAGGCGAGCTGGCGATTCTGTGCTATCCGCAGCGGGGCCTGATGTTTCGTGTGCGCAGTGGAACCATCTATGCCTGGTCGGCATTCTGAGAAACGGATCACTGGTTCAAAGGAGGAGCTAACCGTGCGACAAAGAATTGGCCTGTGGTGGCAGTTCCCCACTGCCGCTTGTTTGATTGGTCTCGTTTTCGGAGGCATGGGACGGATTTCCGCCCAGGAAAAGAAGACTCCTCTTGCCGATGCCGATCTCGTTGACAAAACGCGCAATTCGGTGGTGTTCCTGCTAGCCGACGAGCGTACGAGCGGAAAGAGTTCGGCCGGCAGCGGGAGCGGCTTCTTCGTCGCACCCGGCGGAGAGCTGGTCACGAACTATCACGTCATCCACGGAATGTGCGAAGTCCTGAATCAAGGTGGGGGCCACACTAAAGTTTCTGTGAGCCGCGAAGGCGGCCAGGACCTGGGTGAACCAGAACTGGTGGCCTGGGACGAAAAGCGGGATCTCGCGGTCCTGGGGTTTCCCGGCAGCCGCGGCGGCGGCCTTCCTTTGGGCGACTCCGACCGGCTCCGTTTGGGGGAAGATGTCATCTCGCTTGGCTATCCCTGGTCTTTGACCATGGGATTCAACTTGACCTTCACCAAAGGTAGTGTCAGCTCGACGCGGGAGTTCGAAGGGCAGAAATCGATTCAGCACACGGCGACCATCGCCCCGGGGAGCAGCGGCGGGCCGCTGCTGGACCAATGGGGCAATGTCGTCGGGATCAACTACGCGCAATCCGCGGTGGAAATGGAGGGTGGCGCTCGCGTCCCTCTGGCGGGAAACATCAATCTGGCAATTCCCGCCAATGACTTGCGCAGGTTGCTCACCCAGACAAAACCTCCAACTTCACTTCGTGCCTTCTGCCAGGAACAACCGGAAGCCGGCCAAGGCAGCCAGCCGCCAGCACAGCAGCCTTCCGTCACGGAGATATTCCATAGCGAAACCCAGTGCCTGAATCCCGGCGAGCGGGTCCAGTTTACCGCCGAATTACAGCAGGGGACATACTACGTGTTCGCGGTTCGGCGGCTTCGAGGATCGGGCCAGCTCGCATTTGGAGTGGGATCGACCCGGCAGGATTTCAAAGCCACCGACCAGGAGCAGTCCGAAGGAGTTTTCCTGCTGCCTTATGCTCCCGATCACAGTGGTCCGTACACCACTGTAGTCGGCGTTACTGCTGGCCGGGATCGCACCTGTTTCATGCTGGCACTTTTTGTGGCGGGAGACCGTTAAGCTCAGGAGGAAGTCATGCGCAGACAGACTTCGCGGGTTGCTGTTATCGGAATGTTGTTTCTTTTCAGCCCCATGCTGCGGGCACAGGTGAGTTTTGATGACCTGCAAAAACTGAAGCCGCAACCCACTCAGTTGATGCTTCCCTTGCCCAGCGGAACGGTTCTGCGAGGAGCAGGCCTGGAGGACTGGCTTGGCGGGTTCGGTCCCGGCGGGCAGCAGGCGGTGGCGCGTGGTTTCGCAAGCAGCAAGAAGAGCGCTGACCAGAAATTTTTCGTTCTGGGGGAGCTTTACACCTCGCTGCTGATTCAGGCCCACTCGGCGTCCACGCTGGATGCAACGGCCGGGCTGGACTCTTTCCGTCAGGCGCTGATCCACCTGCAGGCCCCCCAGGGGTTTTTCAGCTACCTGAGCCAATTCGAGTTGCTGATGAAATCCCAAGCCGGTGGAACTGAAGCGGCGGACCGCTTTGCAGCGGGCATGGAGGGGTTCCTCATGGATTTCGTGCGCAGCAAAGGCGACACAGCCTATCTCAAGTTTCAGGCAGGCCGCTGGGTCACCACCATGGCCCTGGCCGCTCACAGCCGAGATGTCACCGGGATGCAGCTCAGTGCCGCATCGTTTTTCCGCGAACACCTTGCGGCTGCCAACGCCGAACCGGGTGTGGTGGATGCGCTCAAGGAAATCGAGAAAATCGCTGCCCTGAAGACGTTGGCAGAAACAGATTTCTCCAGAGTTGAGACTCTGGCGCAGCGCCTTCGCAACCAACTGGGCTGACCTGCATGCTGAGATGGTGGACCTATCAGTCCACCTCTTCAGGAAATCGAGTTTTGTAAGAGAGGACTTAAATTCTTGGAGGCACAAAAAAGATGAAGAAGCTCCGTATTCTGATCATGGTTTTCATGGTAGTTTCGCTGGCTATCTGGACTTCGCCCGCTGTTCTTGCGCAACAGTCCGCAAGCCCCAAAGCCGAGGCCGTCAAGAATGCTCCGAAGGCCGCGGTACCACGAGTGAGCGAAGCCGGTTTCGCCCGCGAGATGGCCATCAATGGCCGGCAGTTGCAGGATCCTTACTTGCTGATCCAGTCGGCTGAGTTGCTGATTGCCGCCAGCAAACTCCCCGGTCCGAAGGCCGAGGTGAAGGACGAGAAACCGGGGACTGAGAAGAAGATAAACCTGGATCCGGCCGACCTTCTGCGTGAAGCCGCCAAGATTGCCGGCGCAGGGGCCGACCATCGAGCGATTGAGATGGCTGCCGAGTTGGCCCGCAATGCCACCATCGGTTTGGGAAATGAGAGTCTGGCCGACGAGATTTCCAAAACCGAAGTATCGCGCGGTTATGCCAAAGGCAAACATTCCTGGAAAGGTTCTGGTTGCCTTTATTCCGGGCAGATCGCTGCCCAGGAATTTAGCTTCAATAAGGACGAATATGCGGAGGTTGACGTTGCGACTGGCAACTATCTCCCCGTGGACGTCTACGTATTTGATAGCTATGGCCTCGTCAATAGCGACGAAACCAGTTCGAGTGACAAAACCGTTGCCTGGCACACTGGCGGTGACAGTAAGCTCAAGGTGGCCATAGCCGCCAATTATGGCGCCACCTGCTACGGCTACGCCATCCCGTAGCGCCGGCGATTCCTTAAGGGGGCGAGACCACTCGCCCCTAGGAACCGCGTGTCTGTTCCTCTCACGACGGCCGGGCGAAGCAGGCTGCGAGCCTGCTCCGCGTATCCTTTGTCTTCGATAGTGCACGCCGGGACGAGTTCACGCTGGGATTCGTTCACGGTGGCGAGCATCATCGGCTTCCTTGCAGGCTGCTACGTCTCGTCGGATTCGGAGGGCGTCAATGCGTCTCATCCTGGGTTTTCCGCTTGGGAGTCCGGCCACGGCAAGAAGGAGCACTGCCTGGAAGCGACGCGCCTTTCGCCGCCAGCTCTGCTGGTTGGTCACTGCCTTATCGTTGATCTTCTATGTTTCGGCGGCCAGCGCACAACAGGGAACGGCTGCGGACGCAGACCAGCTTAGCAAGCAGGTTGACGACCTCTTTCAGCAGGGCAAGTATGCCGAGGGGGTTCCGCTAGCCCAGCGGCTAATCGAGATTCGCAAGCGTACGGTGGGAGAAGATCACCCGGACTACGCCGCTGCACTAAACTGGCTTGCCCAGCTCTACAACGCCCAGGGCCAGTACGACGATGCGGAGCCGCTTTACAAGCGAGCCTTGGCGATCCGTGAGAAAACACTGGGACTTGAACATCCGGATGTTGGCGCCACCCTGAACGCCCTTGGAGAGTTGTATTACGGGCAGGGCAAGTACGCTGAGGCCGAGTCGCTTTACAAGCGAGCGCTCATGATCCGGAAGAAGGCGCTGGGGCCCGAGCATTCCGATGTCGCCGAGAGTCTGAATGACCTTGCCGTGCTGTACGACAAGCAGGGCAAATATGCCGAGGCAGAGCCACTCTACAAGCAGTCGCTGGCGATCTGGGAAAAAGCGGTGGGGCCGGAACACCCATACGTCGCCAGCGGCCTGAACAACCTTGCTTTGATGTACCAAAAACAGGGCAAATATGCCGAGGCAGAACCGCTTTATAAACGCGCGCTCGCCATCGACGAGAAGACGCTTGGTCCCGACCATCCCGGTCTGGCGACCGACTTGAACAACCTCGCGGGGTTATATCAAGAGCAGGGGCAGTATGCGGCGGCAGAGCCGCTATACCAGCGCTCCCTGGTGATCTCCGAGAAGGCGCTGGGCCCGGACCATCCCGACGTGGCCACCAGCCTGAGCAGCCTGGCGCGGCTGTATGACGACCAGGGCAGGTATGCGGAGGCGGAACCGCTCTACAAACGCAGCCTGGCGATCCGGGAGAAAGCACTGGGGCCGGACCATCCCGACGTAGCCACCAGCTTGAACCACCTTGGCGGCCTGTACTTGGAGCAGGGCAAGTATGCCGATGCGGAGCCGCTTTATAAGCGCGCCTTTGCCATTGATGAGAAGGCTCTCGGTCCCGAGCACCCTGTCGTGGCGAGCGACTTGAATAGCCTCGCCGCTTTGTATGACAACCAGGGCAGGTATGCGGAGGCAGAGCCACTCTACAAGCAAGCGCTGGCGATCGAGGAGAAGACGCTGGGGCCGGACCATCCCGACGTGGCCATGAGCCTGAACAACCTTGCCGGGCTGTACCAGGAGCAAGGCAAATACGGGGAGGCGGAGCCGCTTTACAAGCGCAGTCTGGCGATCTGGGAGAAGGCGTTCGGGCCGGAGCATCCCAGAGTGGCCACCAGCCTGAACAACCTTGGTGCCCTGTACAGAGATCAAGGCCGCTATGCGGAAGCGGAAGCGCTGTACAAACGCAGCCTGGCGATTCGCGAGAAGGCGCTGGGCCCGGACCATCCATTCGTCGCCATCAGCCTGGACGGCCTGGCTCAGCTGTACAGAGAGCACGGTCAGTATGCAGAGGCGGAACCGCTCTACAAGCGCAGTCTGGCCATCTTTGAAAAAGCGCTGGGGCCGGACCATCCTGACGTGGCCACCTGTCTCAACAACCTCGCGCTTCTCTACGAGGCACAAGGCCAGTATGCCCAGGCCGAGCCTTTCTTTGAGCGCGCCTTGCAGAATCTTTCACGGCAATTCGAGAACAGCTTCACCTACATGAGCGAAAAGGACCGTCTGGCTTTTCTGCGAACGGTCTCCAACGCGTTCCCGCGCTACTTCAGTTTTTCGGCAACCTACAACCAGCAGATCCCTGAGCTGGCGGGCAGGGTATACGACCTGCTGCTGTGGGAAAAAGGAATGGTGGCAACCAGTGTGGCGGCGCAACGTGCCCGGATCGCCGCCAGCGGTGATACCGAAGCGTTGCAACTGCTCGACCAGCTCAGCGCCAAGAAGAACCAGTACGCTGCGCTGGCGGGGACGCATCCTGCGAACTACGAGCAGTGGCGAAAGAACCTGGAACAAGTCGGCGAGGAAGCCAACGAACTGGAGAAAGAGTTGACTCGCCGCTCCGCTGGTTTTGCCGAGCAGCAGAAGATGCTGCGCCCATCCTGGCGTGACGTGCAGAAGTCGTTGCAAGCGGACGAAGCGGCCGTGGAGTTTGTGCGCTTTCCGTTTCACGACGGCAAGAAATGGACAGAGAAGAGCTATTACGTGGCGCTGGTTGTGCGACCGGACGACACGGCGCCCCAGTGGGTAATGCTGGGAGAAACGAAAGATCTGGAAGGCGAGGCCATGCAGGACTACCGCGAACTGGTAGGCCCGCCCGGCGGTGACGAGGCGCCCCCGGGAGGATGGGGGCACAAGTTTTACGCCGCCTTCTGGCAGCCGCTCGACGCGAAGCTGGTCCGCGCAAAGCGAATCTATTTATCGCCCGACGGCGTGCTCAATCAGGTTGCGCTGGGCGTGGTCAGGGATGGCAAGGGGCGGCTCTTGATCGAACGCTACGACCTGCGGACAGTGAGCAGCACGAAGGAACTGCTCGCGAGTGCAGTGTCGCCGGCGGCAAACACGGCCGTGCTGGTCGGAAATCCGAAATTCGACATGACCGAGACTGAGCAGCGGGCCGCGCTCATGCCCGGGACCGAACACAAGACCGAAGGCGCAACGGTGCAGGCAGGTCCGCGAGACGACGCCGGCAGGACGCGGGGCGCTGTCGGCCTGCGCTCCCACGATCTGCGCGGCGGAACCCTCGAAGAACTGGAGGGGACCGAGCAGGAAGTCGCAGACGTATCGGCGCTGCTTAAGCGTCAGGGCTGGCAAGTTCAAACCTACATCGGAAAGGATGCGCTGGAAGAACGCGTAAAGGGCGTGCGACACCCACGGCTCCTCCATCTGGCGACACACGGTTTCTTTGAGGCGGACCAGCCCTTGCCGTTGGGCCAGCACGGTGAGGACGCCGGGGAGAAACCTGCTGCCGGATTGGAAGATCCCATGCTGCGCTCGGGAGTGTACCTGGCCGGGGCGAACCGCGTGTTGCAGGGCGGCGCACCCGCGCCAGATCTCGACGATGGCGTTTTGACGGCGTATGAGGCGACGCAACTCAACTTGCAAGGTACGGAATTGGTGGTTCTGAGCGCTTGCGACACCGGTCTGGGAAAGATGGAGGCAGGCGAAGGCGTCTTCGGGCTGCGGCGCGGGTTGCAGGAAGCGGGCGCTGAAGCCGTGCTGATGAGTTTGTGGCCGGTACCGGACGAGGAGACGCGCGAACTGATGACCCTGTTCTACGCGAAATGGCTGGCAGGAACGGAAAAGCATGAGGCCCTGCGCGAAGCTCAGCTGGAGGTGCGCAAGAAGGTGCGAGCACGCGAGGGCCAGGACGAGCCGTTCTTCTGGGGCGCCTTTGTTCTCGTCGGGCGCTGAATTATCCAGAGCATTGCGGTGATCGCTCGCGCACGGCCCCAAGTCCGATTTCTCACCTAGGAGCGCGCCCAATGTGCAGATTGGATTCACGCGAGCGCGGTCGAGCTAGCGGACGCTGAAAACGGCGATGGTCTGGGCGGGAACGGAGACCCGAACTTTTCCGCCAACCAACTCCGCCGCACTGCTTCCGAAAACAGCTTGCAGCTGGTGGGCGCTTTCTAGCGGCGTATCGGCGATGGGGATTTCGAGCGCACGCAATTGGGCGGCGTTGTTATAGACGACCAGCAGCTTTTCCTCCGGCAACTCACGCACGAATGCGTAATAGGAGTCGTCCCAGCCGATGTGCCACTGCTTGCCGGTCCTCAGGGCAGCATGCTTCTGGCGCAGAGCAAGCAGCGATTGCACATAGGCGAATACATCCTGCTGTTCCGCTGTCCGGCCCGCGGCGGTAAAGGCGTTGCGCGCATCGCCCGGAAACCCTCCGGGAAAATCGCGACGGTTGTCAGGATCGCCGCCGCCCGGCATCCCGATCTCGTCTCCGGAATAGATTTGCGGAATGCCGCGCATCGTCAGCAACAGCGCAAATGCCGCCTTGAGCTTGGCCGGCGTGCTTCCGGGTTCACCGACGAAGCGCGTGTGGTCGTGGTTCCCGATGAAGGTGACCAGCCACTCCGGGTGCGGATACAGTTCGTCATGCTGCAGAACATCAATGACCTTCTGCACCGGCTCGCCCTTGATCACGACGTCGCGAATGGCATATTCAAGCGGGAAGTCAAACACCGTAGCCAGTCCGGAATCAATTCCGTCGAACTGCTTTCGCCCTCCCTCAAAGAATGACGTAATTGTCGAATCGCCATCCGCCACCTCGCCGACGCTGTTGATGTGCGGGTAGACCTGGCGCAGGCGCTCGTGCCATCCGCTCCAAAACTGGCGCGTGGAATATGGAAACGTGTCCAGCCGGAAGCCGTCGAGCCGCGCCATTTCTACCCACCACATTGCGTTCTGCGCGAGATAGAGGGCGAGTTGCGGATCATCCGGGTTGAGGTCGGGCAATTTACCCGCAAACCATCCGTCTACAGTGGCGCGAAATTCCCGCGGGGAGGCGTGCGGGTCCACCAGACCGCTGAACGAATAGGAAGCATCGAGGTGATGCGCCGGCGTCCCGTGCAGCCACGTCGGCGTGGGAGGATCCTTGGCCCACATGTGCTTGGGGCCAGTGTGATTGGCGACGTAGTCCATCAGAACTTTCATGCCCAGCTTGTGCGCATCGGCAACCAGCGACTGATACTCTGCCATCGTTCCCATGTGCTCGTCTAGAGCATAGAAGTCCACCACGTGGTAGCCGTGATAGTCGGAGTCGGTGTTCTTCCAGACGGGAGTCAGCCAGATCGTAGTCACGCCCAGATCGTGCAGATAGTCGAGACGCTGGTGAACGCCGCGCAGATCGCCGCCGTGATAGGCCATTGGATTACCGCGGTCATAAACGCCAGTGGATCCCGGAGGCCGGTCGTTTGAGGGATCGCCGTCGGCAAAGCGGTCGGGCATGATCAGGTAGATGACGTCATCGCGGGAGATGCCTTCGAAGTGCCCGTGCGCATCCGCTCGCGAAAGCAGCGGCAACGGGACGTCCGTCGAGCCTGACGCTGTGTGCAGCCGCAATTGCGCCGGGCCTGCCGTGAGCGCAGGAGCCATCTTCAATTGGACAAACAAATAGTGGCCGTTGGCGGAAGCTTCGGTGCCGAGCACGTCCAGATCGTGCGTTTGGCTTTCCACCTGTGCGCCGGAGAGATTTTCGCCGGTCAATAGGAGGGTGAGTTCCGGAGTGAAGTTCACCCACCAGTTCGGAGGCTCGACTTTGCGAACCTCCGGCGCTTGCGCACCGACCATGGCACGCAGCGCGAGCAGGCATACCAGGATCAGCCAAAGCGCAATGGTGCGTTTGTTTTTCATGGCAGTTACCGGCGGCTCGGCTGAGGCAGACGAGCCGAACAAAGCGGAGCTAACAAATCAAGAGAAGAGAGCCGGGAAGGATATGCTTCCCGGCTCTGCGAACATGGTTAGAACGACACGCGAATCGCCAGCTCGAGCTCGCGATTCGGGGGCGCGATCCGAGCATTGAGCAGCTGGCCGAAGTCGCCGTTGCCGTAGTTGGCGTCCGGGCTCTGGAACTGGGGCGTGTTGAACAGGTTGTATACCTGGACACGCAACTGCGTCGTCACCCGCTCGCCCACCGTGATGTTCTTTACGAGGGATGTGTCCCAGGTGCGGGTCCCGGGGCCCGGGAAGAAGTTCCGGGGCAGATTGCCAACCAGCCCGGCGGCAGTAGTGAACGCGCCCGCTGCACAGTGGATCCAGTATAGTTCCGGCAGATTCGTAGTCGTGTTAGTACGCCAAGAATTGCCAGTCGTGCATCCCCCGTGGTAATCCGGGCGGCCATTCGCTCCCCCCCCGCCTGAGATGTCCAGTGGCGTGCCGCTAGCCAGCACAATCACGTTGTTCCACTGCCAGCCGCCAACCACGTAATCAACCGCCTTCGGGATATCGCGGCCGAAGGTTTTTCCGCGTCCGAAAGGTAGCTCGTAGAGGGAGCTCAAGGTAAAGAGCTGGCGCTGATCCGTGTCCGAGTTGCCGCGTTCATACCGCAACAATGGGGTCCCATCCGGAACGCCGCTTGAGTTGGTGCCCAGCAAGACGCCGCCGGATGTGCCGAATGCGGACGGGGAGTTATCCAGGGTGTGCGACCAGGTGTAGGCCGCCGTGAGTTGAAGTCCGCTGCTCATGCGGCGCGTCAGTTTCGCCTGCAGACCGTTGTAGGTTCCGCTGCCGATCATCTCAGAGGCATTGATAGCGCCGACACCATTCGGGTTGATAGCACCCCCAGCCGGAAACCAGCTTGTCCCGGGGGGACAACCGGTACAACCAGTACCAAGAACCGTGGAGTTGGCGTTGAACGTAGTGGCAAGGTCTCCCATCTTCGTGCCAACGTAGGCCACGTCCAACGATGTGTGGTTGTCCAGGGCACGCTCGACTTGAATGTTCCATTCCTGGATACGCGAGTTCGGGCTGTTTTGGGGGTAGTAAATCACGTTGTCGGCGCTGGTCACCGCATTCGGGGCGATGCCCATTTTGGCCGGAAAGGGCCCCGTGGCAGTGCTGGGATCGGTGGCTCCCGGAGCCGCTGTTCCAGTGAACGCAAATCGGTAGCCGGTCCCGCAGGTCGTCGCCGTCGGACAAGCATAGTAGGTCTGAGTCCCGTTAAAGTCGGGGTTGTTGGAGAGTTCGTTGTTAACGCCGCCGCGGTCCAGGTAGTAGAACAAGCCGTAGCCACCGCGGATCACCGTTTTGCCGTCACCTCGCAAGTCATAGGCAAAGCCGATGCGTGGGCCGATATCCTTCTTCGGAGTGTTGATCAGAGCCTTGGGCCACCCGCTGGCTCCGGCTTCAACCAGCTCCCCCGTCGCGGGATTGAAGTTGGACATGTGGTTGTTGGCTTCTGCCGGCCAGCTCAGGATGTCGTAGCGCAACCCGAGGTTCAAAGTCAGCCTGCGGGTGACGCGCCAGTCGTCCTGCCCAAAGAAGCCGTTCTCCCAGCTGCGGGTCTTATAGTAGCCGCTAAAGGCGCCCTCCGTGTAGGCGCCCATGAAACCGGCAAGCAGTTCCGAGTCCTCATAGCCCGTAAAGGTCCCATGGCCCGAGGTTGGGGCGGGGTACGCGCCATAGTTTCCATCGTCGATCCAGTAGTAGCCCTTGGCGTCATTACCCTGGTCCCAATTCACGTCGCGATGAATAATGCTGGCGCCAAACTTGAAGGTGTGCTTTCCCTTGATCCAGCTCACGGAGTCAGTGAACTGGTTGGTCGGTTCGACAATCAGATATGGGCCGCCGTCACCGATATAACTCAGGTTCCCATACCAGCCGCCGATAATGGGCATGCCGCCGAGCAGCGGAGAAGTGTTGGCATTTTGAATGCCAATGCTGGCCGCCACCGGAACGCTGGCGTTAGGCTGCTGGTAGCCGGAAAGATCCCGAATCCAGCCATAGTGAAACTCGTTGACGATCGTGGGGCTGAGAATGTGGGTCCAGCCCACGGCGACCTCGCGCGGGTGGGCCGGGTTGGTACCGCCGCCGGAGGGCAGGAAGTGAGTGGAGTCCTTCAGAACTTGCGTGCCATTCAGGAAATCCGTGCCCAGGCTGTAACGGCCGAAGACAGTGTCCTTGGAAGTGGCCACAAAGTCCAGGCGCGCGTCGTAATCGTTCATCTTGATGGCGTTGTTTTGCGGTCCGAGGAAGTTAATGTCGTTGGTCGCTACGTTCGCAGTCGCGACATTCGGGAGTGGAAACAGGCTCAGATAGCTGATCGCGGGCTGAATCTGGTTGCCAGACGGAATGATGTTCAGTGCGGTGTTGCCCGTTTGCGAGGCGTTGATCCCTCCGACCCAGCCGAACGGCAAGCAGGTTTGCGGGTTGTAGACATACCCGTTGCCTGCCGCAAACTGCGAGTCCAGGGTATAACCGCCGCTACCGTTGGCAGTGTAGAGGTTCGGGCATATGGCCTCGACCGGCACGGTGGTCGCCGTCGCTGCGCCAGTCGCCGATAACAGTTCGCTGAAGTTGCCCTGGCGCATCAGAGCCGTCGGTACTCGGGTGCTGTCAATGCCATTCGGTACAACTTGGCGCCAACCCTGGTAATCAACAAAGGCGAACAGCTTGTTCTTCCAGATGGGTGCGCCCAGCGACGCACCGAACTGGTTGCGGCTCAAATCGGGAAGGGCCACGCAGCCTGACTCGCCAAGGTAAGTACACTGGCTTTCAGCAGTGTATTCAAAGGTATCCGCGGCGGCGATCTTGGAACGGTTGAACCAGTAGGCGGAGCCGTGTATCTTGTTGCTTCCCGAATTGGTAACAACTTGGACGACCGCGCCTCCCGCGCGTCCAAACTCAGCCGGCGCAACGTTGGTGGTGGTCTTGAATTCCGCTATGTCTTCGATCGCTGGGATGATCACGATCGTGTTCACTAATGACTCGTTGTCGTCAATGCCGTCAATAATGTAATTGTCAGCCTGAGGTCGCAGGCCGTTTACCGCCAGTGCAGATGAACCCGAATCGTAGTTGCGCCAGGTCTCAGATGCCGGGTTTAGATCGTTTAGCGCATTCCCAGGGCCGATGCCGCTTGCGTTATTGAGGTAAGCACCGCGGCTGACGCCCGGGGTCATCAAGGCCAGCGAAGTGAAATTGCGGCCGTTCAGCGGGAGATCGACCACCTGGCGTCCCGTGACGACCTCGCCCGCAGACGAGGTTGCGGTGTCAACCAGAGGAACCTCGCCGGTAACGTTGACCGTCTCGCTGGCTTGGCCAACTTGCAGCTTGAAGTTGATTTCCTTCACCTCGGAGATTTCGAGAGTAAAGTTCGCCGACTCCAACTTGAAGGAGCTCTGGCTCGCTTCCACCTTGTAGTTGCCAATCGGCAGGGCGTTCACAACGTAATTTCCGTCGCCCTGGGTCTGGGCGGTCACTGTGCGGTTGGTCGCCAGGTCGGTGACCTTGATGGTCGCTCCAGAGATGGCCGCGCCGGATGCGTCAGTGACCGTACCAATCAAGCGGCCGGTTTCCGACTGGGCGAAAGCCGCGATGCCGCTCACCAACAGCAAGGCCACTAGGAAAAGCGCTTTGGCGAATTGCTTCATAATTCCTCCTGAATCAAATAGAAGAGTCTCCGTTTCCCGTGATGTACACCGTTCATTAGGGAATGCTGGTAAGTGACTTCACGCGAACCTCGGTCTCCAAAGACCGTGAACTTCATTCTCTTTACTCTGTTCAGGTGAAGTTTCTGTTGTGGATGAATCGCGCAAAAAATCATTAGGGAACCGCGATCGCACGGAACTACGAGCCACGTGAACCTAGCAACTTTTAGTACAAAGCGTAGGGGAGAAGAGGTTTCACTAGGTGTTTAAACGGTTACTGGAGTAAAATGCTGCCATTGCAGCACGATACATTCCCCTGTTACCTCATTGTTAAATGGCTGTGACACGCATTCTCGCGACCGGTCCCGATCAGTTCTTCCAACAAATAGAACAGATTATTAAAAGTCATAGTTTGCGCGGGTCAGAATCCCTCTGCAAACTACTGCAATATCTGGCTAAGCAGTCGCTCGACCATCCCGACGCTTCGCTCAAGGAATACCAGATTGCCACCGAAGTTTATGGACGGCAGGCGGACTTCGATCCCCAGGCGGACTCGACCATCCGGGTGCAAGTCGGACGCCTACGTATGAAGTTGGCGGAGTACTACGCGAGCGAAGGCGCGAATGACCCCATCGTGGTCAGAATCCCCAAGGGGAGCTATCACCTGGCGTTCGAGCCCAGACAGGCCGAATCCCCGATGCCGAGGGTGCCGCTGCTGGAGTCTCTGCCGCCGAGGGTTGCGGCCGGCACCGCGCCCGCTACCTGGCGGTTCCTTGCCATCGCGCTTCTGGCTTGCTTTATCGCTTCTTTGATCGTGGTGGGAAGTCTGCTGTTGAACCGCAAGCAGACTGCTGCGGTTGCCCTTCCGGCGAAGTCCGCGACCGGGCCGCTGGCAGAATTCTGGCGGCCATTCACTTCGGATACCGATGAACCCTGGGTCATCTTCAGCAATGCGGCCTTCGTAGGGCGGCCCGAGACTGGCATGCGTTACTACAACTCCCGCCAGGATTCCAAGATCTCCGTCTACGACCACTACACCGGCGTGGGCGAGGTTCTGGCGGTTCACGCTCTGGATGAGGTCTTCGCTTCGCTTGGGCGCAGGATTCGCGTGAAGCGCGGCAGCCTGTTCTCGCTGGATGATGCCAATAACACGAATTTGATCTTCGTCGGTTCTCCGTCAGAAAACCTTTCGCTGCTCGATATTCCCGGCACGCAGGAATTCGTTTTTCAAAGGGTGACCTTCGGTGAGCGCAAGGGCGATCTTTCGATCGTCAGCCGTCATCCCAAACCGGGTGAGGCCTCGATCTATCTGGCTAGCCCTTCAGCCGCGCCGCTTACTGAAGATTATGCGGTGGTCGGGCTGGTGCCGGGCGTAAGCCAGCAGCGGTTTGTGATGATTCTGGCCGGTACGACGACCTTCGGCACCCAGGGCGCGGTCGAGTTTGTTTGCCGCCCGGACTCGGTCGAAAAGCTCATGCAGGAAATGGCCGGATCCGCTAAGGAGATGCGACCCTTCGAAGCTCTGGTGCGGGTGAAGATAGCGCGCGGCGTGCCCCTGGAAACCGAACTCGTAACCGTGCGGCCGCGGTGAGCGCGTCCGAGGACGTCAATTGAAGAGTTGTTCTAGCCGCTAACCGGCACAGACTCGTCTTTGCGGCTGCGCGCCTTCTCCGCAAGAAGAAGATTCAATTTCGCGACCACCTGGAATGCGTCGGCCACATACAGCACGTCCGCTTTGCCGCGGGCCCAGCCGCAATTGGGATCAAGATTCACCGCACGACGCTCGTTGATGAACCTCCAGCCCACCACGTGCGGCTCTTCACCATGGCAACAGGTGGAGAGCCCCTTGGGATGGCGCGGCGTTGACCCGGTCTGCCCCACCTGATTGAGGTGGGTCATAAAGCCGAGCACTGCCTGATTTTCTCCGGTTTGATCCACGAGTGACTTGCTGCCACCAAGCGACGCTCCGGAGTTGCGCAGGAATTCGAGGATGAGCGTCTCGGCTTCCGGCAGGTGAGTCTTGCCGTCGGCTTGCTTCTTCGACCATCCGGCTCCGGCCACAAAGAGCAGCCTGGCATCCGGGCGGATGGTTTGCGCATTGGAATTTGGAACTCGGACTCCGGCACACGCGGTCCTCTTCGCTGCCGCAGGCAGTTGCACCGTAATCGATTCCACCTCGGCTTTGGCGGTTGTTCCGGTCCAAGCCTGGTGGCATCCCGAATCCATCACCAGAAACCACGGCCGAGCCTCACGCTGCATGACCGCTTCCAGCCGCTGCCGGTAAAACCAGCGCCGGGCCGTCAGTACGCCATTCACCCAATCGAGCGCCGTAAGATGCGTATCCACGCGCCCTTTCATACGCGCCGCTACTCCGGGCACGACGCGCAAGAAGCGCGACGTGCCGGGAGCAATCACGATGTCCGGCGTGACAGCCTTACAGATTGCCTCAACCGCCAGGGCATCGCTTGCATAACGGGGCTGGGCGAAATCCGGGCCTGACACTCCGAGGATTCGCGCTCCGGTCGCG
>Ga0181536_10001055_pt1 | contig 32925 bp, 28 predicted proteins | sample PEATcosm2014_Bin_41_FD_121105 | JGI IMG/M metagenome (GOLD analysis project Ga0181536, IMG submission 121105) | Peatland microbial communities from MTU Mesocosm Facility, Houghton, MI, USA - PEATcosm2014_Bin17_60_metaG | ecosystem: Environmental > Terrestrial > Soil > Wetlands > Peat | place...
GGTTCGGTGCTGGTGGAAATCGGCACGCAGGATCTGGGCACCGGCACGCGCACCATCATCACGCAGGTGGCGGCGGAATCGCTGGGGCTGCCCATGGGGGCGATCAAGCTGGCGATCGGTTCCAACGAACTGCCGCGCGATAGCGCTTCCGGCGGATCCACCACCGTCGGCGGCGTTTCCATGTCCACGCGGCGCTCCTCGGTGAACGCTTTGCAGAAGCTCTTCGAAGCGGCCGCGCCGGCATTGGGCGCGCAGCCGGAAGATCTGGAAGCGGTGGACAGCCACATCCGCGTCAAGGGCCAACCCAACAAGAGCCTGACGTGGGTGGCGGCCTGCAAGAAACTGGGCCAGGGCAAGATTGCCGAAATGGGCCAGTTCAATTCGCGCCAGCCGGCAGCCGGCATGGTGGATCAGGGCGCGGCGGGGGTGCAGATCGCCAGCGTCTCGGTGGATACGGAAACCGGCATCGTGAAGATCGATAAGTACGTCGCGGTGCAGGATTGCGGGCTGGTGGTGAATCCGCGGCTGGCGGAAAGCCAGGTATTCGGAGCCATCGTTATGGGGATCTCGACAGCCCTGTACGAACGGCGCTTCCTGGACAACCAAACCGGCAAGTACCTGAATCCCAACATGGAGTTTTACAAGCTGGCGGGGATTGCCGACGTGGGCGATATTCAGGTTCACATGGACATTCGTCCGGAGAACGACAAGCGCGGGATCATCGGGCTGGGCGAACCGCCGGCGGTGGCCATCTGCGCGGCCGTGGCGAACGCGGTCGCCAATGCCATCGGGTTGCGCGTGCCGCACATTCCCATGACGCCCGATCATGTGCTGGATGCACTGGAAGGGAGGAACGCGTAACATGCAATCCTTCGAATATGCCAATCCATCGTCCGTTCAGGAGGCCGTGGGCCTGCTCGGCGCGCGCTGGGGCCAGGCCGACGTGCTGGCCGGCGGCACGGACCTGATCAGCCTGATGAAGCAGGACCTGAACGCGCCCAAGCGCGTGGTGAACATCAAAAACGTCAAAGAACTGGAAGGCATCCGGAAGACCGCCGATGGCGGGCTGCGCATCGGCGCCATCGTCACCATGGACGAACTGGCCAGGAATGCCGATGTCCTGGCCGGCTATAAATCGCTGGCGGATGCGGCGGGCGGAATTCCCAGCCCGCAGATCCGCCACATGGGAACGGTGGGCGGCGACCTGTGCCAGCGGCCGCGCTGCTGGTATTACCGGCACGGCTTCGGGCTGCTGGCCATGAAGGACGGCAAATCGCTGGTCCCCGATGGCGAAAACCAATATCACGCCATCTTCGGGAACGGGCCGGCTTATTTTGTGAGCGCTTCCAGCCTGGGACCGGCGCTGGTCGCGCTGGGCGCCCGCGTGAAGCTGGTTTCGGCCAAAGGCGCGCGCGAAGTTCCGGTGGCGCGCTTCTTCGTCGCGCCCAGGGACGAAAACACGCGCGAGATCGCCCTGCTGCCGAATGAGATTCTGAGCGAAATCCTGATTCCGGCGGGCGCGACCCACAGCGCCACTTACGAAGTGCGCCAGAAGGAGGCGCTGGATTGGCCTCTGGTGGCGGCCGCGGTGGCGCTGACCATGAAGGGCGCCGCGGTGGCTTCGGCCAAAGTGGTGCTGGGGCACGTGGCGCCCACGCCGCATGAAGCCGTGGCGGCGGAACGGGCGCTGACCGGCAAAACCATCACCACTGCGTCGGCGGAAGCGGCCGGAAAAGCCGCCGCGGAAGGCGCGCAGCCGCTCAGCCAGAACGCCTACAAAGTGACGCTGGTGAAGACCGCCGTCAAGCGCGCTCTCTTGCAAGCGGCCAAACAGAAGGCATAATTTATGGAACGTCCCGGTTTAACCAAAGTGGGAATGAAGCGCTGCGAAAAGCTGCGCTGGAAGGGCATGTTCATCGAAGCCGAATGGGATCCCACCATTCAACACAGCAACGATCGCTCCTTCTGGTGCCAGCATACGTTTAAGCCGGTGGGGCCGGATGGGCAGGCGGTAGACGAATTCGAGTGCAGCCCGGCGCGTTCCTGCTACGACGAACTGTAAGGGTTGTGGCGCGCGCACTGGTGCGCGCTACGTTGAGAACGTGCGCTACGGTGGCTGCCACCTCCGGACGCGGTCGGGCGGGGCGGCGGCCAGCAACTCGGCGATGGTCTGGTGGGTCACGGGATGGCGCAGGCGCGGGTCCAGATCGGCTAACGGCGCCAGAACGAAGCGCCGCTGCGCCATGCGGGGATGGGGAATCCCGAGGCGCGGCGTGTGTACCACGGTGTCGCCGTAGAGCAGGATATCGATATCCAGGGTGCGCGGCCCTTTGGGCGTGGAGCGGACGCGTCCCAACTCGCGCTCGATGCGGCTGGTGCGGGCCAGCAGTTGCATGGGGAACAGAGCGGTCTCGGCTTCCACGGCCAGGTTGAGGAACCAGGGCTGACCGGCAAAATCCACCGGCTCGGTTTCATACACGGGCGAGACGCGCAGCACGGCGATCCCGGCCCCGCCGAGACGCTCGATGGCCTCCCGCAGGTTGCGCTCGCGGTCTCCGATATTCGAGCCCAGGCTCAGATAGACGCGCTTCACTTTAAAACAGCCCGGGCTGATCCATGCGCAGCTCGCGCTTCACGTTGAAATAATCGTAGGCCAGTTCGGTGGCCACGCGGCCGCGCGGCGTGCGATTCAAAAAGCCGAGCTGGATCAGGTACGGTTCATAGACCTCTTCGATGGTGTCCGACTCCTCCGAAATGGATGCGGCGATGGTGTTCACCCCCACCGGTCCGCCGCGGTATTTCAGGAGGATGGTCAGCATGATCTTCTGATCGATTTCGTCGAGCCCGAAGCGGTCCACGTCGAGCAGGTTGAGCGCGGTCTGGGCCACTTCGCGGGTGATGCGCCCATCGGCGCGAACCTGGGCGTAGTCGCGCACGCGGCGCAGCAGGCGGTTGGCGATGCGCGGGGTGCCGCGGCAGCGGCGCGCGATTTCTTCGGCCGCGGCCTCTTCGATTTCGACGCATAGCAGGCCGGCGGAGCGTTTCACGATGGCCTGCAGCTCGGGGACCTGGTAAGGATCGAGCCGCAGCACCAGGCCGAAGCGGCCGCGCAGGGGCGCGCTCACCAAACCCTGACGCGTAGTGGCGCCGATGGCGGTGAACTTGGGCATGGGCAGCGAGTGGGTTCGCGCGCCGGGGCCGGCGCCCACCAGGATATCCACGCGGAAATCTTCCAGCGCGGAGTAGAGCATTTCCTCCACGTCCGGCAGCAGGCGATGCACTTCGTCGATGAAGAAGACCTGGCGCGCGCGGATGTTGCTGAGGATGCCGGTAAGGTCCAGTTTCTTTTGCAGCACCGGGCCGCTGGTGGTGGTGAAGGTGACTTCCAGCTCCTCGGCGATGATGGAGGCGAGGGTGGTTTTGCCCAAGCCGGGCGGCCCGTAGAGCAGCACGTGATCCATGGCTTCTCCGCGCAAGCGGGCGGCCTGGATGGCGATATCGAGATTCTCCTTGAGCTTGGGTTGTCCGGTGAAGTCGGCCAGTTTGCGCGGGCGGAGGCCCGTTTCGAATTGCAGATCTTCCGGCTGGGGACTTCCGGAAACCAGTTGCCGGTCGGGCATGTGCTACCAGCTTACCGTACCAGTTCGAGGGCGCGGCGGAAGAGCGGCTCGAAGCCGGCGGCGGCTCCGGAGGCCTTGGCTTTGCGCACCGCCTGTTCGGCTTGGGGACGCGCGCAGCCCAGATTGAGGAGCGCGGAAAGCACGTCCTGCTCGACGGCCGAGAGGGACGCGGCGGCCGGTTCGGCGGGTTCTTCGCCGCTGGCGGCGGGCAGCTTATCGCGCAGCTCGAGCACCATGCGCTCGGCGGTTTTTTTGCCCACGCCGGGGATGCGCACAAGCCGCTCCACTTCGCCTTTGCGAATGGCCAGGATCAACTCCGGCGCGGCCAGCCCGGAGAGAATCTTCACGGCGAGGGTAGGGCCGATGCCGCTCACCCCGATTAATTTTTCGAAGAGCGCCTTTTCGTCCTGCGTGAGGAAGCCGTAGAGCGCGAGGGCGTCTTCGCGGACGTGCGTGTGGATGCGCAGGCGCACCTCGGCGCCGGGATCGGGAAGTTTGGTGAAAGTGGAAACCGGAATGGCCACATCGTAGCCGACCCCGCCGGCCTCGACGATGGCCTGGTTGGGGTGCTTTTCGAGCAACGTGCCGCGCAGCAAAGCGATCATATGGAGAGTTCTTATTATGACCGGTTACGGGCAGCGCGATAAGATGGGAGTAACCGTATGAACATCGACGAACGTCTGGAGCACCTCGCCTTGCGCCACGAGGCTCTCACGCAGAGCGTTGAACTACTCACGCGCGACATCCGCGAGATGCAGATTGCGCAGCGCGAGATGCAGATTGCGCAGCGCGAGAACCTCACCCAAATTGCGCGCACCTTCGAACTGGCGCTGGACTCCATCAAGCGGCTGGAGAATGTCGCGGTGGCGCACGAGGAGCGGCTGGACCGGTTGGAAGGCCGCCAGTCTTAAACCGGCCCATCGATGGCTCGCAGAAGATTCTTTGTAGATCGCATCGCAGGCGGGAGCGCGGAGTTGCGCGGCGAGGACGCCCGCCATCTGACGCGCGTGCTGCGCGCGGCGCCGGGGCGGCTTTTCGAGATCAGCGATAACCAGGCGGCTTATCTCGCCGAGATTATGGAAGCGCGCGGCGAGCGGGTGGTGTTCCGCGTGATCGAGCCGATTGCCGCGGCGGCCCTGCCGGTCGAGATCGCGCTGTGCGCCGCGCTGATCAAGTTCGACCGCTTCGAGTGGATCGTCGAGAAGGCGACCGAGCTGGGGGTGGCGCGGATTTTGCCTGTCGAGACGGCGCGCAGCGAAAAGGGGCTGCTGGCGGCGGCGGCCGGGCGGCGCGAGCGCTGGGTGAAGATCGCGCGCGAGAGCAGCCAGCAATCGCGCCGCGTGACGGCGCCGGAGATCCTGCCCGCGGTGCGCTTCGAGGCAAGCCTCGCGGTGGACGCGGAGTTTCGATATTTTCTGGAGGAAGGCGCGGCGCCGCCGCTGGCGCGCAGGCTGCCGGAACATCGCACGGCAGGGGCGCGGGCGGCGCTGCTGCTGGGTCCCGAGGGCGGCTGGACGGATGCGGAGCGGGAAGGCGCGGCGGGGGCCGGATGGCAGGCGGTATCGCTGGGCCCGCAGGTGTTGCGCGCGGAAACGGCGGCCGCGGCGGCGCTCGCCATTCTGCTTCACGCGTGGATTTTGTAGCGTGGATTTTGTAGCGGCGGCGGGCACTACAATGGGTTAGGGCAGGGGACGGCCGAGTGAATTCTTTCGATGTTTTTCTCTTCGTCATTTTTTTTCTGACGCAGACGCGCATAACGCTCCTGCTGCTGCGGGCGGCGCGGCGCCGCTTCACGGGCGCGGCTTTGCTCGCGGCAGGCGGCGCGGTGGGGCTGTGCGGCGCGGTTGTGTTCTGCGGTTATCTTTTGAGTTTTTCCGACCTCGCCGCCAGGATGGGGTTTGCCGGCGAAGGCGCGCAAGTGTGGGGAGCGTGCGCGCTGGGATACCTGCTGGTTTCGGCCGCGGCGGTGACGCTGTGGATGGTTGTGCGGGCGGTGAAGAGGCATTGGGGACGCGATCTGGATGCGGGCCGGCGGCGGGCGCTCAACACGGCGGGCGCGGCGTTGATGGCGGCGCCACTGGCGGCGCTGGGCTACGGGTTCGTCAAGCGGATGGATTTTCACGTGCGGGAAATCGACGTGCCGGCGCGCGATTTGCCGCGCGATCTGGAGGGGTTGCGCATTCTGCAGATCAGCGACATTCATCTCAGCCCGTTTCTAAGCGAGCGGGACCTGGAGCGCGTGATCGATGCTGCCGCCGGGATTCGCGCGCACCTGGCGGTGGTCACGGGCGACCTGATTTCCTCGCGCGGCGACCCGCTGGACGCGTGCATCCGGCAACTGGCGCGCGTGAAAGCCGAGGCCGGCGTATTCGGCTGCATGGGAAATCACGAGCGCTACGCGCGCGTGGAGGATTACACGGAACGGGCGGCGGCGCGGGTGGGAATCCGGTTTCTGCGCGGGCAGAACCGGCAGCTTCGGTTTGGAGACGCGGTGCTGAACCTGGCGGGCGTGGATCATCAATCGCTGGCCGGGAAAAAGGCCTATCTGCGCGGCGCCGAGCGCATGGTGGCGCCGGGCGCGTTCAACCTGCTGCTCTCGCACAACCCGGATGTATTTCCGGTTGCGGCGCGGCAGGGCTATAATTTCATGCTGTCGGGGCACACGCATGGCGGGCAGATCACGGTGGAGATTCTGGACGAGTCGATCAGCGCCGCGCGCTTCTTCACCCCTTATGTTTATGGTCTCTACAAAATGGGCGGCTCAGCCGCGTACGTCACACGGGGGATCGGCACCATCGGGATTCCGGCCAGGATCGGCGCGCCCCCGGAGATCTGTGTGCTGCGGCTGAGAAAGGCATAGCTGGCGACTCCCCGTGCGTTACCTGATTGTGAGCGATCTTCATGCCAACCTGGAAGCGCTGGAGGCGGTGCTGCGCGAAGCCGCGGGCGCCTACGACCAGGCGCTGTGCTGCGGCGACCTGGTGGGCTACGGCGCCGATCCCAATGCCATCGTGGACTGGGTGCGCGCCAATTGCGCCGCGGTGGTGCGCGGCAATCACGACAAAGCCTGCACGGACCAGGATGACCTGGAGTGGTTCAACCCGGTGGCGCGGCAGGCGGCGCTGTGGACGCGGCAGGCGCTCACCGCGGAAAACTTCGCATACACGCGGGACCTGCCCAAAGGTCCGCTGCTGGTGGAGACGTTCGAGCTGGTGCACGGCTCGCCGTTCGACGAAGACGAATACCTGCTGGCGGCGGACGAAGCCGGGCAGGCCTTCAATTACCTGGAGCGGCGCCTGGCGTTTTTCGGCCACACGCACGTGCAGGGCGGCTTCCTCTGGAACCAGTCGCGGGTGGAGACCATTCCGCGCACGTCCATGCGCAGCGACCGGCAGGTGCTGGAGGTCGACGGGGCTTGCGCGTACCTGATCAACCCGGGATCGATGGGGCAGCCGCGCGACGGCGATCCGCGGGCGGCTTATCTGATTCTGGATACGGGCGCGCAGATGCTGACCTACTACCGGGCGCCATACGATATCGAGGGGGCGCAGAGGAAGATACGGGACGCGGGGCTGCCGCCGATCCTGGCGGACCGGCTGACGGTGGGGCGATAGCGGCGCGAGGTCCGCGCCCCGACGCCCCGCGCGGACCAGGGGGTCCGGATAGCACCGGGATAAACCGGCACGAATGGTGCAGGGGGCAGCGGGCAACCGCTGTCCCTACCGCGACCCCTACTCCACTACGAACGCATCCACGTCCACAAACTGGCCGGTGGCCGCGGCACGCTTCTCTCCCAACACGCGAATCGTCAGGACGTGCCGTCCCGCGCGGGCGCAAGCGAACGTCCGCCTGGCCTGCCACTGGATAGCCGCCGCGTACAGGTCCACCGTGCCGCGGGTGGCGCCATCGATTTCGACTTCGGCCATCCCGCGATTGGGCGCTCGGGTGAACACCCACGTCACCGCGCGTCCGTCGAACGCCAGCACGGCTTCCGCCCCGGCGGCGTCGGTGTAGGAGACCGTCTTATCGTAGGCATCGGCAAATTCGCCGCGGTCCCATGCGCCGCGCAGCCGCACCTCGGGGTCGGTATCGTCGCGAATCCCCGGACCTACGGCCAACAGCGGCCGCAGCGCCGCGCGCGCGGCTAAGGCGGCTTCGTCCATGCCGCGGCAGGCAGGGTCCAGCCGCGACAGGTAATACCCGCCGCGTTCGTATACGACGGTTGTGCAGGCTTCCACGAATTCCCCCAGCAGCACCGGATCGATCACCGATGAGGCCGACTGCCGATGCGCCAGAAAATATTGGATGTTCCACTGCTGCACCAGCCGCAGCACGCCGCCCAGGCTAGTGGTGTTCTGCAGCGCCTGCCACACGGCGTGCTGGTGCCAGTTATTGGCGTAGGCGTCGGCGTCCGCCACGTCGGCCAGGTCGTTATCGCCGATCAACAGGATGGGCGGGTGCTGGGGCAGCGCCCGGTAGTGCGCGGCCACATCGCGCAGCGGCGCCGAATCGCGCAGGAAGCGCGCGCGGCCGCCGCGCTTGAAAACCGCCGGCGCGTAAAAATCCTTCTGATACCACCCCGAGGCGGGCAGAAACCAGATGTTCAGCGCGGCCGAGACCAGCGTGAACCCCAGCAGCGCGCGCACCAGCCATGCATGGCGCTCGCCCGCCCACCCCAGCAGCGCCGCGAAAGGCACGAACAACAGCGGCAGCGCCGGGTACAAGTAGCGCGCGTTGGGCTCGCTCGACAGAACCAGCGCCGCCGCCGCCAACGCTACCACGGCTGCGCCGGCCACCGCTTTGCGCCGCACCGCCAGCAGCGCCACCAGCGCCAGCGGCGCCAGCGCCAGGTATTGGAAACCGAAAGAGCCGTTCTGCCCTTCGTAAAACAGGTGCGTGCGAAACGTCAGATCGTAGGCCGTCTGCCACCCGAGCGGCTGCCGGAAACGGAATTCCCGGATCACGGCGGCATGGTCCAGCAGCGGGGAAGGGAAGCGCTGATTCAGAAACGGAAACACCGGGTTGCCGGTCTTGGCGTAGGCAATGGCATAGGGCGGAGCGGCCAGCGCCAGCAGGATAAGCAGGGCGATGGCGCAGACCGCGGCCGGGCGCCGTGCCAGGCCCTTCCAGCGCGCGCCCCCCCCTAGCGCGTGAACCGCCGGCCGCCAGGCCAGCGCCGGCCAGTGCGCGCGCGCTTCCAGGGCCGCGAACGCCAGCGCCGGCGCCACTACCGCGAAGGCGCCCAGCTTGGTGCTCAGCGCGGTTCCCGCCAGGGCCGCCGCCGCATACAGCCAGCGCCGTTCGCCGGACGCGCCGAAACGCCACAGCGCCGTCATCATGCCCAGCAGCATGGCGGCCAGCAAGTTTTCGACGAACAGCGAACCCGTCACCAGTTGCACCAGCGGGGTGGTGGCGAAGGCCGCCGCCAGAAACAGGGCCACGGCGCGCGAGACCCAGCGCCGCGCCGCCGCGTACAACAGCCCCACAATCCCCAGCAGCATGGCGAAATTCAGCAGGTGCGTGGCCGCTTCTCCGCCCAGCAGGTACACGATGGAATACGCCCAGTCGGCGCCCATGGGCATCACCGACCAGAGCATCCGCGCCGGCTCCCACGCCAGGCGGTGATGCGCCGCGATGTGCACCGCTACCGCCAGGTGCATCCCCATTCCGTCCGCCCCGGTTTCCGGTTTCAGAGCCACCAGCCAGTGCATTCCGAGCACGAAAACCAGCAGCGCGCAACTGGCGCGTTCCCAACCGCCGCGCAGTTCCGCGCCGCGCAATTTGGCCGCGCCGCCGGCGAGCATCCGCCGCATGCCGCGCAGGTCGGACGCGATGGGAACGGCCAGCAGCAACGCCCAGGCCGCCGGGTAGTTGACCGGCGCGCGCGCCACCAGGTTCATCAGGAAGATGTAGATGCCCGTGCCCAGCAGGGTGGCCGCGATGGCAGCGTCCTTCGGCCGGCCCAGCAGGCGCCATCCCAGCGCCCAGGCCGAGATCAGAAAGAAGGCCGTCGCCAGCAGCGCCTGCGGACCCGCGCCGATGGCCGTTCCGATCGCCGCCAGCGCCGCCGCCAGCGCGGCGAACATCCACGGCGCCAACAGCATCACGGGCAGCCCGAATTCCACGAACAGGCAGCCGTAGCGCGCCAGCCGCCGCAGCCCTTGGGGCAGCCAGATGGTCTGCTCGAAGAGGTGGCTGGCGGCGAACCCGTGAATCTCCACGGCCACCACCACGGCCAGCACCGCGGCCGCGAGCGCCGCCAGCGCCGCCGGCACGCCGGCGCCGCCGCGCTTCTCCGCGCGGGGCTTGAAAATCAGCAGCCGCTGCACCGCGAAGTTGACGAAGAACAGCAGCGATTCCACCAGCAGTTTGGCCGCCACCGGGTACATCCCGGCGCGCGCCGCCAGCAGCCGGATGCCGCCGTAGGACGCCGCCCCGCTCGCCACCACCAGCGCCAGGTACTTCGGTAGCACCGCCGCGTGGCGCTGCCGCGAGTAGAATACCGAGGTGCGCACCAGCCAGTAATTGAACGCCACCGCCAGGGCGCGCCCCAGGATCTGCGACTCCAGAATGCGGCCCGTGCGGCGGTACGCAATATAGAAGACCAGGTTGTCCAGCGCGGCCGTCAGCAGGGATGCCGATGCGAAGCGCAGCAGCACGAAATAGATCTTCATCGAATCCGCCAGGGGGTGGAAATGCGACGATCTGTTCCCCGGCTCGTAAATGGTGCGGATGGGAACTTCGATCACCGGCGCGCCTTCCTGCCTGGCCGCCAGCAGCATTTCGAGCTCGAATTCGTAGCCGTTCCCCTGCAGCTTCATCAACCGCGGGAAGAGCGCCGCGGGAATGCCGCGCAGTCCGGTTTGCGTATCGCTCAGCTTCTGCCCCACCAGGGCATGCATCAGGCCGCGCGTCAGAAGGTTGCCGAAACGGCTGCGCAGCGGCACGCTTCCCTGGAACGCGCGGCTGCCCAGAACCAGGCAGTCCGGCCGCGCCTCGAGCGCTTCCATTACGCGCAGGATGTCCTGGGGATGGTGTTGGCCATCGGCGTCCGCCGTCACCACGCCGCCGAGGAGAGGAAATTCGGCCGCCGCCAGCGCCATCCCCGTTTTCAGCGCCGCGCCCTTGCCGCGATTGGCCGCATGGCGCGCCAGCCGCACATTGGGAAACGACGCCGCGCGCGCGAAGACGTCTTCGAAGGCCGGGCCGCTGCCGTCATCCACCAGGAAGATCGGCGGGTTGGCGGTTTCGCTGAGTTCCCGAATCAGCTCAAGCAGCGCGGAAGACGGCCGGTACGCCGGGATGACCACTGCGTTCATGATCGACGAGGATTCTCCACTAGAACATGTGGCTTGCGCGAAATGCAAGTAACCTGGACGAGGGATCCATTTCACGCCATGACCGCCGATCTCCGCTACGCCTTTCGCAAGCTGGCGCGCTCCCCCGCGTTCACCGCCCGGCGCGCCCTCAAGCTGGACCCGTTGACGGCTTTGCGGCACGAGTGATTTCACCGCGGAGCGCGCAGCGCCCCTGATATATTCGTTCTGTGCTGCGGCTGATTGCCTCCGTCGAACTTGTGGCCTGTTGGTTGGCCTGGTGGTATCCCTTCCTCTTCCGCGCTCCGCATGTGCAGAAGCGCTCTTCCATCACGGTCGCGGGACCCACCCGCGCCGGGCTGCTTCTGGAAACGGGCGCCATTCTGATAGCCTTCCTGTTTCGCCTGCCGGCGGATGCGCCGCCTGGCGCCGCGCGCCTGGCCGCCTGCATGCTGGTCTCTCCCCTGGCGCCCTTGCTCTCCTGGACCAGCGTGCGCCACCTGGGCCGCCAATTCCGCATCCACGCGGGCCTCTATCACGACCACGAACTGGTGCGCACCGGCCCTTACGCCATCGTGCGCCATCCGATCTACACTTCGCTGCTGGCCATCCTGCTCGGCACCCTGCTGCTGCTCACGCCGGGGAAGTGGATGGCGGTTTCGCTTGCCCTGTTCATCGCCGGCACGGAAATCCGCGTGCGCACCGAAGACCGCCTGCTTTCCGGCCGTTTTGGTCCCGTGTTCGACGACTACCGGCGGCGGGTCCGCGCTTACATCCCATTTGTCCGGTAGGGAATGCTCACCGGCGGAAACTTGACGCAATGGCAAAATTCCGTCGCCACCTAGGCAGCCAAATGCCTTATTTTTCAGCGTTTACAACGTGGCCCCAGAACTGCCGATATGTTCCGCATGAGTATTGGCGCACTTAGCAGCCTGACTGCGAATTACATCCAGCAGGCATTTAGTACTGCCCTCGAAACCTCGGGGCTGACCGGGAATTCGACCAAGACCACCAACAGCTCCACTTCGGTTCAGGCGCAGCAGGACCAGGGGCAACTTTCTCCCTTCGCGCAAATGCTGAGCACGCTACAACAGCTCCAGCAATCCAACCCCACCCAGTATTCGCAGGTGACGCAACAGATCGCCACGAACCTGCAGACCGCCGCGAACACCGCGCAGGCCAGCGGCAACACGGCCGCCGCCACGCAACTGAATCAACTCTCGACCGATTTCTCCACGGCTTCGACCAGCGGGCAGCTCCCCAATGTGCAGGATCTGGCGCAGGCCGCCGGCGGCCATCACCATCACCACCACCACGGCGGCGGGGGGAGCTCGAGCAGCTCCAGTTCGTCTTCCAGCCAGACGGCGAATTCACTGCTGGCGGCCCTGGAGCAGGCGGGCAGTACGACGCCATCCAGTTCCACTACCGATGCGAGCCTGAACCCGTTCGCGATTATCAGCCAAACTCTGGCCAGCGCCGGAATCACGCCTTCGAGCGATTAGCACGGTGGGACAGGCCTCCCGGCCTGTCCAGGCCTTTCACCTGCTATGGCACGGCCGGCGCCGCCGCAGGCGCGCTGAAACGGTACGTGCCGGACTGGACTTCGAACACGGCTGCGCCGGATTCCCCGCGCACGAACTGAACGCCTTTGGCGGAGGCGGCCGCGTGGCCGGATTCTTTCACGGCGGAAGGGTCCGCGGCGGGCACCCAGACGGTCGCCGTGGTATTCGGCGGGACCGTGACGCTGAGGGTGAAGCGGCCGGCCTGGCGCGTCCAGGAAGCGGCGATGGCGCCGTACATGGTTTTGTGAGAGGCTTTCACGCTGGTCAGATCGCCCGCCGGGTACGGGTGAATGATGGCGTGGCGGAAGCCGGGGTTGCCGGGGTCGCTGCGGATGCCGGCGAGATATTCGTACATCCACACCGCTAAGTCGCCGATCTGCATCACGTGGTTGCCCGAATTCATCGCCGGGTCGGCCGTGTTGCCGTTCCACAGCTCCCAGATGGTGGTGGCTCCCTGGCTGACCATATATCCCCATCCGGGGTAGGTTTTTTGCGTGGCGATGGTATAGGCGAGGGTGGCCTGCCCGTTATCGGACAGCGTGCGCATGAGCCATTGCGCGCCCACCAGGCCCGTGCCGACGTGGTTGTCGCTCACCACTTCGATGTTGCGCACCAGCGAGGCCAGCACGGCGGCGCGGTTTTCCGCCGGGACCATCTGGAAATATAGAGGCAGAATGCTGGAGGTCTGCGTGCCGTTATCGTAGATGTTGTCCAGCGCCTTGAAGTATTTCATCTGGAAGGCGGAGTTCACTTCTTCGGCCAGGCGGTCGAGATCGGCGGCTTCCGTGGGCTTGTCCAAAATGCGCGCATAGCGCGCCACGGTGCGCAGCAGGTGGTAGTAATATGCGCTGCCGATCAAAGTACCGTTGGTGATGCGGGCCGGGTCCTTGGAATGGATGAGCAGCGGGTCTTCCGGCGGGACGCACCAATCGCCGTAGGTATCTTTCGGCATGAGACCGTCCGTGAGGTAAGTGCGCTCGTGCTCCAGCCACTTGCGCATGGCGGGATACTCGCGCTCCAGGACGCGCCGGTCGCCGTACTGGTCGTAAAGCATGCCGGGAACAAAAATGAAGGTGCTGGGCCACGTCAAATCGTCGTGATATTGCGGCCAGTAGTTGGGGGAGACCACCGGGATGCTGCCGTCGGGACGCTGCGAATCGGCGATATCGGTCTCCCATTTCGAATAGAACGCGGCCACGTCGAACAGGTAGGATTCGCTGCGGCTGACCTGGGAGCGGTCGCCCAGCCAGCCCTGGCGCTCGTCGCGCTGCGGGCAATCCGTGGGAATGCTGCGATAGTTGCCGCGAATTCCCCAAAACATGTTGTGGTGAATCTGGTTGAGCAGGGAATTGGAGCTGGTGAAATCCACCGTGGGCTGCATGTCGTCCTGCACCACCCGGCCTTCCAGCGTGGCCGCGGTGGGAGTGCCGGGGAAGCCGGTGAGCTCCACGTAGCGGAAGCCGTGATAAGTGAAGCGCGGCTCCCAGGTTTCCGGTCCGCCGCCTTTGAGCGTATAGAGATCGGTGGCGCGGGCCGTGCGCAGGTTGGCGACGTAGAGCGAGCCATCGGGATGGAGGGTTTCGGCGTGGCGCAACTGCACGGCCGCGCCGCGCGGTCCCTCCACATGCAGGCGGCACCAGCCCACCATATTTTGGCCCATATCGAAGATCCACACGCCGGGACGGAGTTGTTTGAGGGAAACCGGGTGCCGCGTTTCCACCACGCGCAGCGGCTCGGCAAGCTGCGAAGCCAGCGCGCCCTGCGGAGCGGCCACCAGTTGCGCCGCTTCCCAGGAGGAATCGTCGAAGCCGGCGCGGTCCCAGCCGGAGGGTTCCATGCGGGCATCGTACTCTTCGCCATCGTATTCGTTGTTGGCGCGGATGGGGCCGGCGGTGGAAAGCTTCCAGGAATCGTCGCTGACGACGCTGCCGCGCGAGCCGTCCTGGTATTCGATGTTGAGCTGCACAATGGCCTTGGGGAAACCGAAATTGCGGGTGCCGGGCTGGCTGCGCGGCGCGTAATACCGGCCGTTGCCGAGCAGCAGCCCGATGGCGTTGGGGCCCGCCGCCAGGCGCGCGGTAACGTCGAAAGTTTCGTAAAGAGCGCGCTTGTCGTAATCGGTGAGGCCGGGGGAAAGCGCGTGGTCGCCGGCTTTCGCGCCATTGAGGTAGAGCTCGGAAAGGCCCAGGCCGGCATAATATACCACCGCGCGCTTCACCTTCTTGTCCTTATCGAGCGCGAATTCCTTGCGCAGCATGCGCGCGGGCAGGCGATGCTCGACGGTGCTGCCGGCCGCGCCCCACGGCGCGATGCCGTAAGCGCCCAGCTCTTGCGCGGGCTGCCAGGCGATATCCAGATAGCCCGGCTTTTCCCAGCCTTCATCGACCTTGGCGGCGGCGCGCCACTGGTTGCCGCTATCGACCGCCAGCGGGCCGCCGTGCGCGAATTCGATGCGCACGGCGCCGATCAGGCCGGCCGGGCGGCCCGCGATGGGGTGCGCGGCGTGAACGGCGATGAGGTTGTCGCCGGGATGGAGCAGGGCGGCGATCTCGACCACTTGCGGGATGGCGGCGCCGGAGCGCGTCACGGCCGGTTGGCCGTTGACGAACACGTCGGCGTTGCCGTCGGAGCCGATCATCGCGAGGGCGCGGACGATCGCGCGGTCCGCGGGGATCTGGAACGCCGCGCGGAAGTAACGGTCGCCCGCGGGAGCGCCGGTTTGAGCGCCGGCGGTATCCCAGATCCAATGGGCTTCGCGCAGCGGAAGATAGCGGCTGCCGGGGTCCACGAAGCCGGCGGCTTCGTCGCGGCCGATCCACCGGTCCTGCCAGTCGTCGGCGCGCAGCAGCCCCATGCTCCATTCCGCGGGATCGCTCCATGGGGTGGCGTGGCCGTCCTGGTCCCAGAGCTGGACTTTCCAGAAAACCGGGGCGCCCGAGCCGAGCGGCTTACCGCGGTAGACTACCTGGTTGGATTGGCCGGAATCCACGCGGCCGGAGTCCCACAGGTCGCCGCGATCGGCGCGCAGGGCCTCGCGGCTGGAGGCGGCCAGCACGCGCCAGGCACTCTGGCGCAAGCCGCGAAGCGCGGGATTCGTGGGGACGAGCACCCAGCTCAGGCGGGGTTCGGCGACGTCGATACCTTGTGGATTCACCCGATATTCGCAGCGGAGTTGGGCGGGGCGGACCGGCGAAGCGGCATGCAGCGTCACGGCTGCCAACCAAATGAAGAAGAAACGTGCCATCGGTAGCACGGTATCACACAAATTACTCCAATCTGTCACCGGGTTGTGATGCTGGCCGCCTTACAATTCGGGCAGAGAGGCTTGTATGGCGGCAATCGGTCGTGGTTTCCAGCGCGGCGCGGAAGCGGTGCTGACTGCGTTTCTGATGGTTTTCTCCCTGACCCTGCTCTGGCCGGTAGCATTGGTGCGGCGCAGGTTGTAGGACAGGCGTCCCGGCCTGTCCGGGGCGGCGGCGGGGCGGTCTATCGGACAGGCCGGGAGACCTGTCCTGCAGCGTCCACGAACACGGCATCTTTGGGGACATCGCCGGCGATATCGACCGCCTTGCCCGCATAGCGCACGTCGTTGCCCATCACGCTGAGCCGCTGGCACTGGCCGCCCGACACCTCCATCCAGGTCTGGATCGGTCCGGGCGCGCGGCAGCCGTGCACAAAAGCGTCTTTCACCTGCTGCAGACGCACCGCGGGCTCGCCTTCGAGCGCCCCCGCAAAAGCCGAGTCCGCCAGATCGAGACTTTCCACGTCGTCACAAACCAGGGCCGGCCGCTCGTCGTCCTTCAGGAAACCGGTCTCCACGCCGCGCAGGCTCAAGCCTTTGACGTGGCGGCAATAGAACCCGTACGCCGGCAGCGTGCCGAACATGCTGTGCTCGGGATATTTCGCGGCGTTCTCGGGGATCTCGCGGCGGGCGTCCGCCCGCTTGCCGCCGCCGGCAAACGTCAGCCGCACATTCTCCAGAACCACGTTTTCAATGGCGTGACCGGGGAGTCCCGCGATGGCGCATCCCATGCTGCCGGCGCCCGCGGCCTGCACATTGCAGATTGAAACGTTGCGCAGTTGGCCCACCGGCGGCCGCGCGCCGCCCGCGGTGAATGGCCGCGCGCGGTCGCCCAGCCGGATGAAAACCGGCGTTCCCACTCCATTCATGAGGATGCTGGAAACACTCACCCGGTCAAGCACGCCGCCATCCACCATTTCCAGCGCAATGCCCGCCAGGCGGGTGTCGTAAATCGTGCAGTTGGAGATGGCGATGTTTTCGAAGCCGCCGTTCGATTCGGTGCCCAGCTTGAGGGCGTTGCATGCCGAGCTCAACACGCAGTTGGCGATGACCACGTCCTTGGTGGGCCGGTCCGCGGTGGCTTTCAACACGATGGCGTCGTCGCCCGACCAGATTTCGCAGTCGGAGATGCGCACGCGCTGGCTGCCATCGATATCGATGCCGTCGTTGTTGACGTTCACGCGGCTATGCACGCTGATGCCGCGGATCTCCACTCCGAGGCAAGCCAGGTAATGTTGCACCCACATGGGCGAATTGCGGATGCCGACGTCCGTCACCGAGACATTGCGGCAGCTCACGAAACGCATCAGGTAGGGCCGCACCTTGTACTCGCCCCGAAACGACGCGCCCTGCCCGTCGATCGCGCCGCGCCCGCGAATCGCGATGTCCTCCAACCCTTCCGCGTAAATCAGGCTCCGCTCCGTGTACGTGTCCGTGAAGGAGCGCAGGGCGGGTACGAAGGATGGGTAGTCCTGCAGGTCCTTGCTGCCGAGCAGCACCGCGCCGGCGTCCAGATCGAGCGTCACCCGGCTCTTCAACACGATGGTTCCGGAAAGGTAAGCGCCGGCGGGAAACCGGACCGTCCCTCCGCCCGCCCGCGCGCAGGCATCCACGGCATCCTGGATGGCCTTGGTGTCGAGATGCGCGCCGTCGCCTATGGCGCCATGGCTGCGGACATCGAAGCCGGCCTCGCCAGAGGCCGTGCGGCCTTGCGGAGCGGCGGCGGCGGCCGCGACGCCCGCGGCGGGGACCAGGCCCGCCAGGAAGCGGCGGCGTAAATGATCGTTTCGCATGTGAGACTCCCGATTCAGTTCCAGTGTAGTGCGGCGCGCATGCCGGCGCGCGCGGGGCGGACCATCGCCTGCCTCGCGGGAGGGGTGCTACCGTATGGATCAGTATGCGATCAGCCGGCGTTTTCGCCTCGCTTCTGCTGCTTTGCGCTTCGCCTTTAGCGTTGGTCCACGCGCAGAACGCTCCGGTTCTGGACATTCGATGGGACGCCGTTTCCCAGGTTTCCAAAACCACCCCTACCTTGCAGGTGGTCGTCAATCCGCCCTTGCGGCGCGGATCCCCCATCCACGATCCGGCCTTTCAAGCGCTGCACGATCTGGGCGCGGAGTATGTCCGCTACGTCCCCTGGCTGCCCTACCCGAAACTCGCGGTCGCCGAGCTCCAGCCGGGCGTGTGGGACACGTCCCTGATCGACCCCATGACAATCGATTTCTTCAACGCCACCCAAGGCCATGCCACCATTCTGAACTTCAGCACCATCCCGGCGTGGCTGTTCAAGACCGATAAACCGGTAACCTATCCGGTCGATCCCGATGCGGTGACCTGGAATTATACCCAGGGCAAGGAACTGCGCGAAGGCGGCTTGCGGGACCTCGCGGCTTACTATGCGCGCCTGGTGAGCTGGTACACGCAGGGCGGTTTTACCGACGCGCAGGGGAAGCGCCATACCTCCAATTTCCATTTCAAGATTCCGTATTGGGAGATCTTCAACGAGCCGGATTTCGAGCACGGGATGACGGCGCGGGACTATACCGCGCGCTATGATGCCGTGGCCGCGGCCATCCATGCCGTGTCGCCCCAGACCAGGTTCGTGGGGCTGGCGTTGGCCGCTCCCAGCGCGCATCCGGAAATGTTCGAGTATTTCCTCGACCACAAGAATCATCGTCCCGGCATTCCGCTGGACATGATCTCCTATCACTTTTACGCGACTCCGGCGGCATCCGAGACGCCCGAACACTGGCAGTACACCTTGTTCGACCAGGCCGACGGATTCCTCAATACGGTGCGCTATGTCGAAGAGATCCGCCAGCGGCTGTCGAGGGAAACGCGCACCACCCTGGATGAAATCGGCAGTATCCTGCCCGGCGATCCGGCCGGCAAAGAGACCATTCCGGATAGCTACTGGAACGCTTCCGGCGCGCTTTATGCATATGTCTACGTGCAGGCCATGCGGCTGGGAATCGATATCGCCGGAGAGTCGCAACTGGTCGGGTATCCCACGCAGTTTCCCAGCGTCGGCATGGTGGATTGGAAGACCGGAAGCCCCAATGCGCGCTTCTGGGTGCTCAAGCTGATTCACGACCACTTCGCGCCGGGCGACAAACTCGTCCGCACCGGCGGCGCGACGGGCGACATCCTGGCGCAGGCGTTCGTCACACCCCGGGGCCGCGCTCTGCTGGTGGTGAACAAGCGCAACGCGAAGAATACCATCCGGCTGAAGGAGGAATGGAAGGATGCGGAAGTAGCGGTGGTCGATTCCTCCGCGGCCCCGCGCACGGCGCCGTTGGCGGGGCCGTCCATCCAGCTGGCCCCCTTCGCGGTGGCGGTAGTTTACGGCAAGTGAGGGGCGGGCGTAGGGCAGGATGGTATCCTGCGCGCCGGTTGGCAACCGGCGCTACATTATCGCTTCTCCGGATGCAGCACCAGTTTTTGCACCCGCCAGTTCAATAACTCGGCCGTGTAAAGCTCGTTTTCCGCGGGACACGCCAGTTCGTGAATCCAGCCGAATTGCTTGGCTTGACGGCCGGTGCTGCCGAGCACTCCCAGTACCTTGCCGTCCAAAGACAACTTATAAATGCGGCCGGGAAAGGCGTCCGAACTATACAGGTATTGCACCGGCCCGGGCGTGATGCAGATGGCCCAGGGCGCGCCATTCTGCGCCGCGGCGGCCTGCGGGGTGGGCTGGTTGCCCATCCAGGGATGCGCGTTGGGCGGGATGGGCGCGTCGATGGTGATCTGGCGCAGGAAGTTGCCGTCGCCGTCGAACACCTGGATGCGGCGGTTGCCGCGGTCCGCGACATAGATGTTGCCGTGCGCGTCGGCGGCGATGCTGTGCGGCGTGTTGAACTGGCCGGGGCCCGTACCGCGGTCGCCCCATTGCTTCACCCAATCGCCGTTCTTATCGTACTTGGCGATGCGCGAATTGATGTAGCCGTCGCTGATGAAGATGTTGCCGGCGGGGTCCCAGGCGACGTCCGTGGGCTGGCGGAATTGCCCGTCCACGGCGGGCCGCGGCGGCGTGACGCGCGTCCAAGGCACGGCCGATTCGTCGGAAGCTTCCTTCTTGCGGCCGAACACCATGGTGACCCTCCCGGCGGGGTTGAAGCGGATGATCATGTCCGAGCCTTTGTCGATGGCCCAGATGTTGTCTTGCGGATCGATGCGCACGGCGTGGGCGAAAGACCACGCATACAGGTTGTGGCCGATCTCCCGCACAAACCTGCCGTCGGGACCGAATTCCAGCAGTTGGGCCGCGGCCGCGCCGTAGGCCGGGCCGGTGGTGTTGCCGCGGCTGAAAACGAAAACGTGGCGATTGTGCGGATTGACGGCCACGCCCGCCACTTCGCCGAGATACAAATCCGCCGGCAGCTTCAAAAAATCGGGCGCCGCGTCGTAAGGGATCTCCGGCGGCGCCTGGGCCCGCGCCAGGGCGGCGGCGGCAATCAAGAGAGCGGACAGTATGCGCATGTGGCCTCCTTCGGTCAACGATGAGTCTACAACAAGCGGCCGTGGGCGGGCGCGCGCTTTTTGTGACAATGAAACAAGCTGCCATGTCTCCGTTTCCCGGTTTTCATTTCGGCCAGATCGATATTGTGGAAGTGGCTCTCGCCGCCCTGCTGCTGACGCAGCGCGCGCGCATCGAAGCCGCCCTGCGCAAATTGGCGCGCCATCCCGCGTGGTGCGCGGCGCTCCTCTGCGCGCTGGTGGTGCTGCTGCGCCTGGCGCTGCTTCCGCTGCACCCCGTGCCCACCGCGGAGGGCGCCGACGATTTCAGCTACCTGCTGCTGGGCGATACGCTGGCGCATTTCCGGCTGGCCAACCCCACGCACGCCATGCACCAGTTTTTCGAAACCACCTTTGTTTTGCAGCAGCCCAGCTACAGCTCCATTTATCCCATCGCGCAGGGATTGGTTCTGGCATTCGGGCAAGTGTTTTTCGGCTTGCCTTGGGCGGGCGTAGTGCTTTCCATGGCGCTGGTGTCTGGCCTTTGCTATTGGATGCTGCGCGGCTGGACGTCGCCCGGCTGGGCGCTGGTGGGCGGAGTGATCGCAGTGTGCGACCTGGGCCCGCTCAACAGTTGGATGAACTGCTATTGGGGAGGCGCGGTTTCGTTCATCGCGGGCTGCCTGGCGTTCGGCGCCTTGCCGCGGCTGCGCCAACGGGCGCGCACCCGCGATGCCGTGATTCTGGGCTTCGGCGTGGGTCTGCAGATGCTCTCCCGCCCATTTGAATCTATATTCCTGGATGCCGCCGTGGTGCTGTTTTTTCTGCCCGAGCTGCGCCGCCGCGCCCAATGGTCCAGGCTCGCCCGTATGGCCCTCCCGGCCGTGCTGGCATTGCTGCCCTGTGTGGCCTTGCAGCTCTTGCACGACCAAGCCGTCACCGGCAGTCCCACCGTCATTCCCTATGCTCTGAGCCGCTGGCAATACGGCGTCCCCTCCACGCTCACGTTTCAGCCGCTTCCCGTTCCCCACCGCGCCCTCACCCCTACGCAGCAACTCTACTATGAGGGGCAATCGGCCGTCCATGGCGATGGGGAAACGCCGGCGAGATATCTGGCGCGTCTGCGCAGCCGCGCCGGCTTCTGCCTTTTCTTTCTCCCGGCGCCGCTGCTCGTGGCGCTGCCGTTCTTTCTGGTTTCGCTGCGCTCCTACCGCGTGGCGTGGATTGCGCTGACCTTTGCGATCTTTGCGCTGGGCTGCAATTTCTATGCCTACTTTTTCCCCCAGTATGTCGCGGGCGAGGCCTGCCTGTTCATTCTGGCCGTCCTCATCGGGCTGCAGCGTCTGAACCAATGGAAGTGGCGCGGGCGCCCGGCGGGGCATCTTGCCGCGACGTTTCTTCTACTGCTCTCGGGAGCGCATTTCGTGTTCTGGTATTCCGTGCATGCGCTGGGAAACGAACGGACTTTGCGCACGCTGGCGCCTCTGGAGAGCGATACCGGCATCAACTTCGGCGACCCCGAAGGGCGTATCGCCATCAACCGCCGCCTCGCGCAAGCGCCCGGCAGGCAACTGGTCTTCGTGCGCTATTTCTCCGAGCACGGCTATCACGAATGGATCCACAATGCGGCCGATATCGATGCCGCGCGCGTGGTGTGGGCGCTGGAACTCAGTCCCGGAGAGAACGCCCTCCTGGAGCGCTACTATCCCGGCCGCAAGGTGTGGCTCCTGGAACCGGACGCCGATCCGCCCAAGCTGATTCCGTACCCCAAGAGCAGCGGACCGTTCCTGACGGTAGAATGATCGTGAGCGTATTCGGAAACTGCCCGGCGGCTTCGCGGCGCAGCACATTTGCACGCAAGGAGATCGCATGAGCCCCGCACCCGCTGAAACATCCGCCGCAACCAGCCGGCAGTACCAATATTGGCAGACGCGGATTCTCATCTCCAGCATCGCCGGTTACGCGCTGTACTATTTCGTGCGCAAGAACCTCAGCGTCGCCATGCCCGCCATGGAACAGTCCCTGCACCTGAGCAAGAGCCAACTGGGCCTGTTCCTCACCATGCACGGCCTGCTCTATGGCGTATCCAAATTCCTCAACGGCTTCGTGGGCGACCGCGTCAATGCGCGCTGGATGATGGCCGCCGGGCTGGCGGCCTGCGGGCTGCTCAACCTGGCGTTCGGAATGAGCAGCACAGCCTGGTCGCTAGGCGTGCTCTGGATGCTCAACGGCTGGTTTCAGGGAGTCGGCTTTCCCCCGTGCGCGCGTCTGCTGACGCATTGGTTTTCGCCCCGCGCCCTCCCCATGAAGATGTCCATCTGGAGCAGCTCCCATTCGCTGGGCGCCGGCCTGGTGGTGTTGTTGTGCGGTTATCTGGTGGTGTATGGATGGAGGCTCTGCTTCTACGTTCCCGCGGCCATCGCGCTCGGCGGCGCCGTCTTCCTGGCCTTTGCCCTGCGCGATACTCCGGAGTCCATGGGGCTTCCTCCCGTCGAAACCACTGACGAGTGCGCGCGTCCGCCCGCGGGCGGCTTCGGCCGCCTGGTTTTTGGCAACCCCTACATCTGGCTGGTGTCCATCGGCAACCTGTTCGTCTACACCGTGCGCTACGGAATTCTCGATTGGGGCCCCACGTTCCTGAAACAGGCGCGCCACGTCGATTTGACGCGCGCCAGTTGGATGGTCGCCGCTTACGAAGGCGCCGGCATTCTCGGCATGCTCTCCAGCGGCTGGCTCACCGGCCGCTTTTTCGGCGGACGCGCCACGCGCGTCTGTCCCGTCTACATGGCCGGGTGCGCCGGCTCCCTGCTGCTCTTCCGCGCTCTTCCCCATGCCGGGTTCGCCCTCAGCATGACGCTCCTCTGCCTGGCCGGGTTCTTCATCTATGGCCCGCAAACCCTGGTAGGAATCGCAGCCGCCAATCTGGCCACCAAGCGGGCGGCCGCTTCCGCCGTCGGCATGACCGGCTTTTTCGGATACTTGAGCACCGCCGTTTCCGGCGTGGGCGTCGGCTGGCTGGTGGAGCATTATGGCTGGGACGCCGGCTTCCTCATGTTCATCGTGGCCGCGGTCGCCGGCACGCTGCTCTTCCTGTTTTGCTGGCCCGCCCGCGCCGATGGCTACGAGCGGCCTTAGCAGTCATGCAGCCGGCATTCGTGCGTACGCCGCCTGCCTACATTTCCAGCTTGCCGCGGTAGACCATTTCGCCGGGCACGAACGCCTGCGCGATCTTCAGCCTTCCGATCTCGGCATCGAATTCGACTTGCGGATCGTTGCGCGAAATTTCGTTGCCGCGCGGGAAAAGATAAACAATCACCGGCCCATCGTCGCGCATCTCCACTTCCACGCCGGAAGGCTTCAGGTCCTTCTTCCCCTCGCGTTTGATGGCCGCGTGCTTCTTCAATTCCGCGCCGATGGACTCGGGGTCGCCCGTGAGCATGCGGCCGGGCAGGCCGTACACGGCAATGGCGTAATCGTTTTCGTCCACCGCGGGCGCGTTCAGCTCGTGCGCGATGAATTCGGCCGAACTCACCGGCAAGGCGCTGGCCCATCGCAGTTTCAGCTTGGGCATCTCTGCGGGATCGCTTCTGGCGTCCTGCGGCCCGCGCGCCGTGCGGCCGTTGATGCCCCGCCGTCCCATGCCGGGCAGCCCGATCCCCACGCCGCCGATGTCTACGCCGCCCGGGCCGGCCGTGGTGCGCGGCGGCGCGATGGATTGATCCAGCGTCGGCGTCACCGTCTTGGCCCATGGCGAATCCGTGAGCACCTGGCGCGCTTCCTCCGGCGTCCATTGCGCGATGGCTTTGTCCTTCCACACCTGCGCCCCGGCGGCGGAGGCCAGCAGCACCATCCAGGCACACCTATGTCGTTTCGGCATCTGATCTTTTAAACGCGCGCCGGAGCTTACCGGTTCCAGGTGGGACCAGCTCCAGCCGGTCAACCGCCCGAAGGGCGGCGTTCAGACCCCACCGTACCCCGGCTCGCCTCATTCCGCGTCTATAATGAATCGCACGCTCATGCCTTCCGGTTACGCCAGCAATAGCGCGTTCCACAATTACCTGCTCATCGTATTCGATAGCTGCCGCTGGGATTCCTTTATCGCCGCCCGGCCGCGCCACATGCGCAAACTGGGCCGCGTGGAGCGGCGCTGGTCGTACGCTTCCTGGACCGCGCCCTCGCATTACAATCTGCTGACCGGGTTGATGCCGCACACCAGCCCCAAGCGCGTGTACGCATCCGAATATTACAAGGCCGATTTTCTGAAATTCAACCAACGGCTGGGCGGCAGCGGCATCCAATTTCAATCCCTGGCGCCCAATCTCTACCTGCCGCCTTTCCTGCAGCGGCAGCTCGGCTACCGCACCCACGCGCGCGTCTCCCTGCCGGTGCTCAATCCGCACACCATTCTGAACAATGGATTCGACAGCTACAAGCTGATGCCGCGGCACAACGATTTTGCCGCCATGCTGGACGAGCTGACCTTTCCCGAAGACCGCCCCAGCTTCTATCTGCTGAACGTGGGCGAAACCCACTATCCCTACGCCCTGGCCGGGGAACCACCCGATCTGTGGCCGAAAATCAGCGGCGTGCACGGCGTCTTCCAACAGCTCGATTCGAAAACTCCCGCCGCCCGAACGCGCCCGTTCCAGGCCGCCAGGTTCGAAGAACTGCGCCAGCGCCAGATCGCCGCCGTGCGCTTCCTGGATGGCGCCATGGAAAAACTCTTCGACATGGTTCCGCGCAACACTTACATCACCGTCACTTCGGACCACGGAGAGTTGTTCGGCGAAGACGGCTATTTCGGCCACGGCCCCATTCAACACCCCAAAGTGCTGGAAGTGCCCTTCGTCGAGGGGAAGATCCGCTGACATGCCCCCCAGCGCCATGTACATTGGCCCCGGCGCGGGCTTCGCTCTGGGAGGCTCGCTTCTGGCTGTGCTGCTGGCCCTCGCCGCCAACGCAGCCTCGATTCTGTTCTGGCCGTTTCGCGCCGCCTGGGGCTGGTGGCGCTCGCGGCGCGCGCTGCGCCGGGCCTTAATCCGCAAATTGATCTTCATCGGTTTCGACGGCCTCGATCCGCGCCTCACCGAGCGTATGATGGCGGAAGGAAAACTTCCCCACCTCGCCCAATTGCGCGATTCCGGCGGCTACCGCCGCCTGCGCACCACCTTCCCCGTGCTCTCTCCGGTGGCCTGGTCCACCTTCGCCACCGGCGTGAACCCCGCGCGCCACAATATTTTCGACTTCCTGAGCCGCGGCCTGAAAAGCTATGTGCCGGAGCTTTCTTCGGCCCGGATCACGCGCGGTCCGCGCGGCCCCCAAGTGGAAGCGCGGCGGCGCAGCGAATCCTTCTGGGCCATCCTCGGCCGCCACCGGATTCGTTCCACCATCCTGCGCGTGCCCGTCACGTTTCCGCCCGAAAACTTCAATGGCCTGCTGCTCTCCGCCATGGGCACGCCCGATTTGAAAGGCACCCAGGGTTCGTTTTCCGTCTTTAGCGCCGAAAACAATACGAGCGAAGTCGAAGGCGGCTCGCGTTTCCCTCTCACGCGCGATGCGCACGGCTATAGCGGATTTCTGGAAGGTCCGGAAGCCGCGCGGCCAATTCCCTTCCGCGTCGTGCAATCGGAGCTGCGCATTCAAGGCCAGAGCTTCGAGCTGCGTCCGCACCAGTACACCCCGTGGATCCGCCTGAAGTTTCGCGTATCCCGTTTCCGCTCGGTCGCGGGAATCGTGCGCTTTCTGCTCACCGGGAACAGCGAACAGGTTTCGCTGTACTGCTCGCCGGTGCAGATGGACCCCGAAAATCCCGGGCTTCCCATCAGCCATCCGCGCGCCTACGCCGTCTATCTGGCCAAGCTGCTGGGCGCGTTCGCGACGCTGGGGATGGCCGAAGACACCTGGGCGTTGAACGAACGCGTGCTTTCCGAGAGCGATTTCCTCAGCCAGGCGTATTCCATTTTCGACGAGCGCCTGGCCATGTTCGAAGACGCGCTGCGCAAGACGCGCAAAGGCGTCGCCGGCTGCGTCTTCGATACCAGCGACCGCATCCAGCATCTTTTCTTCCGCCAAATGCGCGATGGCTTACCCGATGCCCAGTTCGGCGGCGTCATCGAAGAAATGTACCGCCGCATGGATCGCGTGGTGGGGCTGGCCCTGCAACATGTGGATTCATCCACCCTTCTGGTGGTGCTCTCCGACCACGGCTTCTGCGCCTTCGACCGCGGCGTGAATCTGAACGCGTGGCTGCGCGAGAACGGATACCTGAGCGTCGCGCCCGGGACCAACGGAAAATATTTCGCGGGCGTGAACTGGCAAGCTACCCGCGCCTATGCGCTCGGTTTGGGCGGCCTGTATCTGAACCTGCAGGGGCGCGAGCCGGAGGGCATCGTCGCGCCCGGCGAAGCGGCGCGCGCGCTGAAACAGGAGCTCATCCAAAAGCTCACGGCCCTGCGCGACGAGCCTCGCAGCGCGCAACCCATTCGCCACGTCTACGACGCCGATGCCATTTATTCCGGCCCCTATCTGGACCGCGCGCCGGACCTGGTGCTTGGATACGACGAAGGCTATCGCACCGCCTGGGGCGCGGCCATCGGCAAAACCTGCGGCGCGGTCTTCGAGGAGAATGACCGCCCCTGGAGCGGCGATCACTGTGTGGACCCGCCGCTGGTGCCCGGCATCCTTTTCGCCAACCGTCCCATCCATTCGCCCGACCCCGGCATTGAAGACTTGGCGCCCAGTTTTCTCCGTCTGTTCGGCGTGGATCCGCCCGCCTGGATGGAGGGGAAGAGCGTGCTGCCATGCGAGTAGGGCGGGATGGCATCCTGCGCTCCGGTGGGGTACCGGCGCTCTTCACCTGTCTCGCGCTTCTCCTGGCTTCCTGCGCGCCTCACCCTCCCTTGAACCTTCCCCGCGTCATCATCCTCGGCATCGATGGCATGGATCCCAATTTTCTGCAAGCCCATTGGTCCAGCCTGCCGAATCTCGACCGCCTCCGCCGCGCCGGCGAATTCCAGCGCCTCCGCACCAGCTTCCCGCCGCAAAGCCCCGTGGCGTGGTCCACGTTCATCACCGGCGCCGACCCCACCGTGCACGGCATCTACGATTTCGTGCACCGCAATCCGCGCACCTTGTTGCCGTTTTCCTCCCTGGGCGAAACCCTCCCCGCGCGCTACACCATTCCGCTCGGCGCGTACCAGATTCCGTTATCCTCTCCCACTGTTCAAACCTTCCGCCGCGGCCGCGCGTTTTGGGAGGGCCTCGCCCAGCGCGGCATCCCCGTCACCATCCTCCGCATGCCCATGAATTATCCGCCCCCCGATGAGGATGGCGATTTTCTCTCCGGCATGGGGGTTCCCGATATGCAAGGCGCCTTCGGCACGTTTTCGTTTTATACCGACGATCCGGCGGAGTCCACGCACGACGTCCCGGGCGGCCGCATCGTTTCCACGCCCATCGAAAACGGCCGCGCGCTGCTGCGCATCCTGGGACCGCCCAATCCCTTCCGCCGCGATGCCGCCTTCGCCGCGCTCGATCTGGTGGTGGATCTGGACGCCGCCGCGCCCGTCGCGCGCTTCACCGTGGGCGAGCAATCCTTCATCCTGCGCCAGGGAGAATGGTCGGGTTGGATCGAAACCGAATTCCCCTTGATCCCCGGCGTCCGTTCCGCCCATGGCATGTTCCGCGTCTACGCGCGGCAATTGGCGCCGGGCTTCGAAGTCTACGTCTCGCCCATCAATGTGGATCCCACCCGGCCCGCCGTCAAAATCTCCACGCCGGCTTCCTACAGCGGGCGGCTGGCGGATGCGGCCGGTCTTTATTACACGCAGGGCATGCCCCAGGACACCGCCGCGCTGCGCCAGCACGTTTTCGACCGCGGCGAGTACCTGGCGCAAAGCCGCACCGTTTCGCGCGAACATATCGCCTTGCTCAAGGAAGCCGTGAAAGAATTCAAAGGAGGCTTGCTCTTCTTCCACTTCTTCGGCGTCGACCAGGATTCGCACATGCTCTGGGGAAAATTCGATGCCGATCTGCTGGGCACCTACAAAATGGTGGATGATGCCGTCGGCTGGGTCCGGGCGCGCGAAAAAAACGCCACCCTCATCGTGATGTCCGACCACGGCTTCGCCAGTTTCGACCGCGCCGTCAATCTCAACACCTGGCTCATGAGCCAGGGTTTTCTTCGCCTGCGCGATTCGTCCAACATCGATTGGTCCGCCACCCAAGCCTATTCTCTGGGGCTGAACTCCCTATACTTGAATTTGCAGAGCAGGGAAGAGCACGGATTGGTGGCGCGCCGCGACGCCGCGGAACTCTCGCGGCAAATCGCCCAGCGCCTGATCGCCCTGCGCGATCCCGATACCGGCAAGCAGGTGGTCACCGCCGTGTGGCGGCCGCATCCCGAATTCGCCGGCGATATCGAATACGCCCCCGACCTGGTCGTGGGTTTCGCCGCCGGTTACCGCGCGTCCTGGGATGGCGCGCTCGGATCGGTTGCCGCCCAAACCATCGAGGACAATCGCGACGAGTGGATCGGCGATCATTGCATGGACCCGCGCGCCGTTCCCGGAGTCCTGATCGAGAACCGCAAAAGTCGACTGTCCGATCCCGGCCTGAAGGATCTCTCCGCGTCCATTCCCGCGCTGTTCGGCCTGCCTCACTGATCGATATGTTTCAACCCACCGTCAAATTCGACAAGGACTTTTGGGCGCGCATCCAGCGCATTGCCGCCGCGGCCGGCTATTCGTCGCCCCGGGAATTCGTGCTGCACGTAATCGAAAAAGAGCTGGCGCGCCTGGAAGACGCCGGCTCCCAGGAAGAGATTGTCGAAAAATTGAAGGGCCTGGGATATATCGAATAATCATGGCCGCCGCCGCGATTTTCGGAATTCTTGCGGGCGTCGTCCTGGCTCTTTCGTTCCGGCTGTTCGCCAACCACGCCGCCATCCGTACGCTGCGCCGGAAACTGTGGGCCCATGTTCTGGAATTGCGGCTTTTCGGCGAAGACCCGGCGCTGGCGTTCGGCAGCCTGCTGCGCATCTTCAAAACCAACGCCCTGCTGCTGGCGCATGCGCTCCCGCCGCTGGCCGCCGCCGCGCCGCTCGTGATTCTGCTGGCCCTTCCCGTGAAGAATTTCTGCACTCGCACGCCCCTCGAAATGGGCCGGGATGCGGTCTTGACGGTGCGCTTGCGCCCGGCCTTTCGCGCGCTGCCGGTGGAGTTGCGGACGCCCGCCTGGATCGCCGTGGACGCTCCGCCCGTGCACATCCCGCAGGCCCGCGAAATCAGTTGGCGCCTGCGCGCCAAAGCATCGGGCGCGCGTCCCGATGTGCTGCTCCGTTTCGTCCAAAGCCGCCTGCCGCGCGGCGCCATCGAGCGCGTTTGGATCTCGCCCCTTCCCGCGCCCCCGTGGCTCGAGTGGTTCGCCGCCGCCGCATGCCTCACCGCCTGGCTGGCGTCGCTGGCTCTCGCGCGCCTGCGCCCGCCGCGCCGCGCGCCGCGGCCATCCCCGCCCTCACTTCCGCTTCTCTTTGGCCGTCTGTAGCTCGCGCTGGCATTGCGCCGAGCCGGGCATCATCCGGCACGCGCTCTCCAGGTGTTGCACCGCATCCCCCGCCAAGCCCAGCCGTTCCTCGGCAATCCCCAGTTCCATCAGCGCGGTGGCATCGTTGGGCGCGATGGCCACGGCCTTTTGCAGCGCGGCGCGCGCTTTGGCGTAATCCGCGCGGCCCATCCACCACGCCCCCAACGCTTCCGCCGCGGGCGCGTAAGAAGGGTCGAGCTCGAGCGCGTTGGTCCACTCGCGGATGGCGCCATCCGGCTGCTTCGCGCGCAAGTACGCGTCCGCCAGATAATAACGCGCCAGCGAATTGCGAGCGTCGCGCGCCAGCACCTTCTGGAAATCCGCGATGGCCGCCTGCGCTTTCCCGGAATACATCGCCGCCAGCGCCTTTTCGTACAGGTTGTATTCCGCCAGCCGGTCTTTAGGATCGGCGCGCGAGCCGGCGCCATGCGCGGCGCGCCCCAGGTACCCCAGCGATTCCAGCGCGCGGCGCGTTTCCCTCGACGCATCCACGTCCGCCGCCGGGCGCTGGGCGGCATGTTGCGCCAGCAGGCTTCCCAGCCGCGCGCGCAGCTCCCGCGCCACGGGCGCGTTTCCGCCAATGGCGTTATGCAATTCGCCCGCATCGCGCGCCAGGTCGTAAAGCTCCGGCTTAGGCGCGTCGATATATTGCCACCCGCCCGCGCGGATTCCGCGCAGCGGCGCCCAGCCGAACGCATCGCGCGCGTACATGCTCTCGCTATAAACCGCGCGCCCGTCGTCCTTCGCTCCGCGCGCCGCCGCCAGCAGGCTGGCGCCTTCGAAAGTGCGCGGCGCCGGCAGCTTCAGAAAGTCCAGAATGGTCGGAGCCACGTCGATCAATCCGCCCGGCTGAGAGCAACGCGCCGCATAGCCCGCCGCGCCCTCCGGCTGGGTCTGCGCAACGGCCAGTGGCCAATGCACGATCAGCGGCACGTGCAGCGTGCTCTGGTACATGAAATATCCGTGGCTCGATTCGCCATGGTCGCCCAGGCTTTCTCCATGGTCGGAAAGCAGCACCGCCAGCGACCGGTCCCACCACCCGCCCTGCGCCAGCGCCTGCTGGAACTGCCCGAGCAGCCCATCGACATACGCGATTTCGGCATCGTAGCCGGCCGCGTTGGGCAGCCCTTCGCTGCTCCCCGCCTGGCTGTACGGCGCGTGCAAATCGAACAGGTGCACGAAGACGAAGACCGGCTGATGGCGATTTTCCGAAAGCCATTGCCGCGCCGCGCGCAGCACCCAGGCCCCGTCGCGCCGCACTCCCGCCGCATACGGATTCCCCGCTTCCCGCGAGCCTCCGTGAAACGGGCTGTCGTAGAAATCGAATCCCTGGTCCAGCCCCTTGTGCGCGTCCATCAGGACGCTGCCCACGAACGCGGCCGTTTTATAACCGTGCGCGCGCAATACCGCGGCCAGCGTCACCGCTCCCGCCGGCACATATTCGTCGTTCTCCTCCACCCTGTTTTCGAACGGATACATCGAAGTGAACAGCACCGTGTGCGAGGGAAGGGTCAGCGGAATCTGCGAATCGATGGCTTCGAACACCGTGCCCCGCCGCCCGAAGGCATCCATATTCGGTGTGGCCAGCTTGCCGTAGCCGTACGCGCTCAGGTGATCCGCGCGCAGCGTGTCGATGGAAATCAGAATAACCGGCGTGCGCGGCGCGGTTTGGGCGGTTGCCATTCCGGCCAACGCCAGCGCCAGCCATAAACTCCTCGTTCCCATGCCCCGCCTACTTCGCCAGCACCCGCTCCGCCATGGCGAACTTGAGCTGTTCAATGCCTCGGCCCGTCGCGCTGGAAATTTCGAAAAACGCCAACCCGCGCGCCGCCGCGTGCTCGCGCAGCGCCGCAACCCGCGCCGCGTCCTGCGCGATATCCAGCTTGGTCGCCACCACCATCATCGGCTTCCCCGCCAGGTCTTCGCTGAAGCTGGCCAGCTCCCGGTTGACGATCTCGAAATCCTCCACCGGGCGGCGCCCGCTGGCTTCCGAGACATCCACCAGGAGAGCCAGCAGTTTGGTGCGCTCCACGTGCCGCAGAAACTGAATGCCCAATCCCGCGCCGGTGTGCGCGCCTTCGATCAGCCCTGGAATATCGGCCACCACGAAGCTGCGGTAGTTGGGCAACTGCACCACTCCCAGGTTCGGTTCCAGCGTGGTAAAGGGGTAATCGGCGATCTTCGGCTTGGCCGCCGAGATGCGCGAAATCAGCGTGCTCTTGCCGGCGTTGGGAAACCCCACCAGCCCCACATCGGCCAGCAGTTTCAACTCCAGCCGCAGGCGCTTTTCTTCGCCCGGGCTTCCCGGAGTGTGCTCCGTGGGCGCCTGGTGCGTCGAAGTCGCAAACCGCGCGTTGCCTTTGCCGCCGCGCCCGCCGCGCGCCGCCACGAATCGCTGCCCCGGCTCGGCGAAATCGAACAGCCGCTCGCCGGTTGCCTCGTCGTAAACGACCGTGCCCACGGGAACCGCGACTTCCATCGTCTGCCCGTCCGCGCCCGTCCGGTTGCTGCCTTCGCCGTGGCGTCCCCGCTCGGCTTTGTGTTCGGGGTTGTAGCTGAACTGCAGGAGCGTATTCTGGTGTTCGGTCGAAACCAGCACCACGTTCCCGCCGCGCCCGCCATCGCCGCCGCTCGGACCGCCCCGCGGGACATACTTCTCCCTGCGAAAGGCCAGGCAACCGTTGCCGCCATCGCCGGCCTTCACCAGGATTCGAGCTTCGTCCAGGAATAACATAGAAAAGCCGCCGGTCCTACCCAACCGGCGGCCTTAGGGAAAAGATGAGGAAAACTATTCTACGGCGCTGATATTGACGAACTTACCCATCCGGCCGCGGTCCCTGAATTCGACCACTCCGGTGACCTTCGCAAACAGCGTATCGTCCTTGCCCCAGCCCACATTCAGCCCCGGCTTGATCTTGGTGCCGCGCTGCCGCACGATGATCGAACCACCCGGGACCAATTGTCCGCCGAACACTTTCACGCCCAGCCGCTGCGCGTTGGAATCGCGCCCGTTTTTAGAACTGCCTAAACCTTTTTTATGAGCCATACGCCACCTAAACCAAAATGTCGCCGACCTTCACTTCGGTGAA
>Ga0181536_10001056_pt1 | contig 32921 bp, 37 predicted proteins | sample PEATcosm2014_Bin_41_FD_121105 | JGI IMG/M metagenome (GOLD analysis project Ga0181536, IMG submission 121105) | Peatland microbial communities from MTU Mesocosm Facility, Houghton, MI, USA - PEATcosm2014_Bin17_60_metaG | ecosystem: Environmental > Terrestrial > Soil > Wetlands > Peat | place...
GGATTCAGTGAGTTTCTTCAGCTTCTGCATCACCGTGGTCTGAAACCGGAGTAAGGGAACATCGGAAAGAACCTGCACCGCGGCTAGCTGCACGATAGGGAAATCCAATTCCAGAAGGACCGTCTCATCTATTCGGCAACCTAGCTTGTGGGCCATCCAGTCCGCATGCCGTTGAACGAAAGCGCGAATCACACTTTGCCGTGTGGCGAGCTTAGCCGGAGAGAATTGTGCCAAGCTTTTTCCTTTCAATACGGTAAGACCACGAGAGGCTTGCTGCGAGGACCTTCTTGTACTTCTTAGTATACCACTTTCATTGAAGAAACCGATAGTTCCGTAGTCTATCCACAGTACAGTCATACAGTGCTTACCTTCTATTTGCTAATGGAAGCTCAAATTCTCGACTGATCGCGAGTAAGACTTCCGCCCCGACTTCGTTGCGCCCGTGCTCGATTGCAGACAGATAACTCTGGCTGACACCAATCCGGTTAGCAAAATCGGTCTGCTTCAGATCGGATCCTCTCAGGCCCATAACCGCTTCTTCCCGTACTGGATTGTGAGCACTCTAGCAGGAAAATCTGCACTTTTACCTAACGTTTCGATCCTCGACTTTGGAACGCGGTGAACGATTAGCTTCCTTGGCTGCCTTTTCCCGAATAGACCGATCGAGCATGAACTCTATTTGTCTGTTTAATGAGCGGTGCTCGCGTTCGGCCAGTTCGGCGAGCTTCGTCTTGAGGCTTGCTGGTATGCGCAACAGGAGGCGGACCGTCGGTTCTTTCATGCCGTAAGAATACTACTGGACAAAGGATTCGTCCCAGTTGACAAATGGGTGGTCATTATGATATCACTATAATATCATTATGATGTCGAGACCAGGAGCTCCTATGAACAAACCGACTGCGGCTGAGATATTGCGTCAGAATCTACGAGTAGTTAAGCTCCGTTATCCCACCTTGCAACTACGAGATCTCAAAGCCTTGGGCGACCTTACACGCACTCTTCGTCTTTCTGTGTTGCAAGGCGAAGTCCTATATATGGACGGAAAGTGGTACGTGACCCACGGGGGCCTTCTTCGAATAGCTCTTCGCCGTCGTTGCCTGGGAATCCGGACCACTCTGCAGGAGCGACAGTCCGATCCCATCGCGGGTCGATGGGTCTTCAAGGCCACTGTCTTCAAGAGTCCCTCTTCGAAAGGATTCGTCGGCTACGGAGATGCCGATCCCTCCAATGTGTCCTCTCTTGTTCTCGGAGCGGAAATGCGTGTGGCGGAGACGCGCGCCGTCAATCGCGCCCTGCGCAAGGCCTACGGGATCGGCCTCTGTTCGGTCGAAGAGTTGGGTGCATTCTCGAGCCCGTCGCGAGCTGCCTCCGTTCCATCCCCGTCAAAGGAGTCCCACCCCTCCAACGGTTCCAGTAACGGCCAACCCCGGCTCCGGGATCAGCTTTGCCTTCTCATCCGTCAGTACAACCTCGATCCGAACCTCGTAAAGGCCTATGCCGCCGATTTCTGTGGTGCCCAGACCCTCAGCGGCGCCAGCCGTGACCTGGTCGCGTCCTTCATCTCACAACTTGCCAAGTCGGCAAAAGAAAACCGCCCCGCTCTCCTCTGCAAACTCAATTCGTATGCGCACCCCCAGGAGGTGACTTCGTGATTCGTCCAGTCCCTGGGCTGCATTCCTGGCAACCCGATGACCGCAATCTACTCGAAGGGCTGTTCCTCGTCCGCGTTGATCGGGCGCTCTTTCGCTGGCAGCCGAAAAAACCATTTCTGGAACTCCGATTTGCCGTGTTGGAACCAAAGAACCTGGAGAAGAAGTCCTTTTATGGACGGCTGTACTGCACCGATAAGGCACTCTGGAAATTCAGCTGGTTTCTGCGGGATTTCGGCTACGATGCCGAACTCTTGAGTCATGACCAGGTCGACGTGAAAGCTCTCCTCAACCTGCAGGGAGTCGTGCGCGTCTCTCACTCCGTCATTAACGGTCGTACCTACCAAAACTTGGATGCCTTCGCACCGGCAGGCGAGTGGGAGGCGCCCTCCTGCACGACCGCCAGTGTGACCGCGGGGAAGGGAGGCACGGCATGACCTTTAGCCACACCCAGATCAGCCGCTACCTCCGCTGCCCGCGCAGCTACCGGTACCGCTATCTGGATGGATGGCAGGAAAAGGAGACACGGGCGGCGATGGTCTTTGGCCGCTGCTTTGAAAGAGCTCTGGCCGCCCTGTTTCGCAAAGAGGATTGCGGTGCGGCTCTCTTCCAGGAATGGAATGCTTTTCGGGATGCTTCCTTTGCGTACAAAAAGGGAGAATCTTGGGATCGCTTGCTCCACCAAGGAATCCACCTGCTCGAGCGGTTCGCCCAACAAGATCGCGTGCGCATTCGAGCCCCACAGCAAAACCTGCAAATCAAAATGATCCAGGGCCTTTCGGGAGGTCATGAGTTTATTGCCTACCTGGACGCGATCGGGGAAATCGACGGCAAGCGCTGCGTCATCGACTGGAAGACGACCACGAGCAGATATCCCGAGGATCCTGAGGGCTTGCTGTCGCTTGATCCGCAACTCGTCTGCTATTCCTGGATCACCGGAATTTCAGAGGTGGCCTTGGTGGTATTCGTGCGCAAGCATGATCCGGAAATCCAATACCTAAAAGCGACCATCTCTGAAGAGCAACGCCAGGAATTCGGCCACTTGGTGGAAACCACGGTTGGTCAGATCACATCGGGCGAGTTTCCTGCGCACAGCGGCATTCGGTTCCCGCAGAACGGTTGCGTGAGTTGCGCGCACCTTGGCCTTTGTCTGGATGACCAAAAGCTGATCGATTCCAGTCTCACCCTGACACCAGGAGCGAGCGACCTTGCTTGGCTTGACGAGCTTGTGGATTAGCCGAGGACCGATCGTGACTCCGGAGATCAATCGCCGCCGGGCCGTCTTCGTACTTGGTAGGATCGATGAGATTCTGTCCTGGGAGAAAAGCAAGGAACAGGAAAAGGACGTGCGGTTCGTCGAGTTGGGGGAGTACTTGTGCGAGGTGCGGGCAAAGCAGTATTGGCGGCTGGAGAAATTGAAGTCCTTTGACGAATTTCTTGACAAGCGCTTTGCCGATTCGCGGCGGAAGGCCTATTACCTGATGACGATCCACGAACATCTCACGCGAGTGCCGAAGCCACAGCTTCGCGAGATGGGTTGGACAAAGGCGCGGGAGCTCGTCAAGGTGGCGCGGAAAGATGGAGCGGAGTTTATTTGTGCACCCTGGGTGCACAAGGCAAAGGAACTCCCGAAGGAACAATTCAGGAGGGAGGTCGAGCGCCACCTGACGGGAAAAGAAACAGAGCCGTGGGAGATTCTTTACTTCAAGGTTTACAAGAGCCAGTTGTCGGTCGTTGAAAAAGCTCTCGAGACGGCTGCCCTGATGTTGGGAACGGACAAATCACGTGGATATTGCCTGGAGATGATCTGTGCTGATTTCCTGGCCGGAGCGCGGCTGGAGGAGAACGATCGGGAGAAGGCTTTCCCAAGCAAAGAGCCCGCGGATTGATTGTTGCGAAATCAGCCTCCAACCAGTCGATGGAAGAGCCAGAGGAACCGGAATGACCATACTGCGCCAGCGGAAGCCTCGCCGGAGGCTCGACCCCGACAACTACCGAGCTCTCCGCAAACAGGTTTTGACGAGAGACGGCTGGCGTTGTCAATTGTGTGGGTCTCTCAGAAACCTGCAAGTCCACCACAGGAAATTCCGCAGCAGGTTGGGAGACGACACGGCACAAAACCTCATCACCTTGTGCGTCGACTGCCATCGAGCGGGGCACGAATTTCAGAGATAAGCACCCCTGTCCCTCTGTAGAAGCCTCCGTGTCAACCATAGCAAGGTGCCATTCTTTGTGAGGAATCTCGGGACTCAAATCTCAGACGCTAAGTCTCTTTGATTCTGCGACTTTTGCACCCACCGCCCCCACCAAAAACTCGATACTCAGCCCCAGTGTTGGACTACAAATGGACTACGCGCTCACCGTGGTTTGAACCAAGGCCCTCGAGCTCGAAAAACTGCTGGGCACAGTGAACGACAGCGTTTCATGCCCAGCAGGCAGCACTTTACAAAAAGTCGCTCCTCGACCAACCGGGAGCAGCTTTGCGCGTCGACCCGCAGTTTGCCCGCGAATTACCCTAGGACTTTGCAGTCCGGCACCAGCTCGCAATCGCCAGCAAGAAAAAGAGCGCGGCACCGTGAAAGAAAGCCACGTAGTCAACGGCGTTGCCACCAGTAGCACGCATGTGGAGGAGACTGATGTTAAGAGCAGCGAAAATCCGAAAGATCAACGCGAGGACTGTGCAGATCAAGCCTAACCAATAACCTACAGATGAAAGTTGCTTTTCCATTCTTGTCTCCCTGGTTCGAGTTTTTTGTGGTCCTGTCCGTGTTTGCTTGTACCCTACTCTTGGCCAACCAGGGAGTCAAGCGTGGGTCTCCGGTTGAGCCAACGACCGGCCCCGGGTTTTAATCCAGAGAACGGAGATAGAGTGCCTGGAGATTGATGCGGCTTGATAAGAGCCGCCAGCAAAGAGGGATCTGGGCCGAGAGAAAGGACTGATTCGTGTTGGTTGGCTTTTAGCCGAGCAGTTTCCTGGACGTTGTGAGAACGAGAATCAGGAAACCCACTGGGCACAAGGGCAGAGTGGAAGGTTCGAGAGTTGAAACCAACGTCAAAGTAAAGGGAGTGCTGATAGAGTCGCTCGGAAACTTTCCGCCGCCAATATAGGTGCTCTGCAGGTAGCTCGAGGTTCCGGTCGAGTGGAGATTCACAGGCTGCGAGAGACCTGCAATCGTAACTAGCAACCCAGCATTATCGAGGATGGGATTGGAGGAAGGAAGGAGTAAATCGTCGTACGTGAAACCATCACCGTCCGGCAAAATGAGGAGATCAGAAGCGACAGTGGAGATCAGCCCAGTGACCGGGTCGCCATTCTGAGAGCCGGATGCGCTGGTGCCTAAGAAACTGCCCCACCCTGCGGTGTTGCGGTGAGGTTCAAAATTCCGGAGAGACCACCACCCGAGTACGTCAACTGAAAGCCGTCGGCGTATGCTATGAACGCCGATATTCCAATCCTCGCGGAAACAATCCAGGTAACAAACCTAACTACCCACGTAAGCCTTCTGCGCGTTGAACTGACACAAAAAGAAACATCAGTGATTTAAATCCATACTGGAATTGCGAGTTGATTGTTTCTGAAGTCGATGTGGAAATCATGTTCTTGGCTGTGTCATTCTTGCTCATGTGGCAAAAGCCATCCTACGAGCACCGCAAACACAGCCGAAAGCACCACGAAAGCGAGGGCCAAACAGTGTTTTAGGGGAAACGGATGCCAACCCAATTGGTGAAGACCAAGTAGGACCCCTTCAACCTTGTAGGCGAGGATGCCAAACCAAAAAACGACAACGTAGTCGCTGAACGCTATGGTCAGTTTGCTCGGAGAGTATCTTTTCCCCCTCCACAAACCTCTTCCAAATGTTTCAAGTAGCCCTTCCTTACTCCCCTCCCATACTTTCTCTTTTCCTGGGCTCCTGTACAGCGGCCCGGTTACCTGTTCTTCAGCTTCAATGAGTTTGTGTTTCCAATCCTCGTACCGGAATTTGCTCCCACGGTTGGCAAGTGTCCAAACAAAGGAAGCAACTAAGCCGAAACAGGCTATCGATGCTTGGAGAGAATGGCGATTTTCCTCAATAGCGGCAAGCGCCACGAAAGCCGCTCCGATGAACCCCCAAAAGAATAGGGACTGTTTCCAGAATTGCTCAAGTTCGAAGTTCAGGGCTTTGACGCACGTGTCATACCTTTTATCCAATTGGGCAGGAGTCAAAGTTGGGAATCTGTTTGGAGGAAGGGCCGAGTCTGTCATTGTAGTTATCTTATTTGAGAATGTGCCCCAAAGCTTAGGCGATGAGCTTATCAGAGCGTGGTCCGTCTATCAAGGGTAACATGCGCTATCTTTCGCACATTTGAGGAGGAGTTGGCAAGAAAAGAGGGTCCGAGGAAAGCCCAAAAGGAGCGGTGATGGCGCCCACCAGCCAGCAAGAAAAGCAACGCGAAGAAGGACCAGAGGAGTTACATTTCAATCCGGATGAAGATTCTCCATTGTACCGGTGAAGAAGCTACGCCGGACGCCCTCGGCAAACCGCGAAGAGATGGTTCAACGAATCTCCAGAGATTTCCGGCATATCATCACCATGAAGGATGAAAAACTCTGCTGTAAAGATAAGAAGAAGACAAGAAGCAACCTTCGTGCTTAACATGAAAGGAGAAAAGCTCACGGAGGAAGTTGCGAGGATGCTACGGCAGGAGTACCTTGTCACAGAAGGGCCCGCGGACAAGCGGCCCGGGGATGACATTCGCCTCTCGGCAGGATGTAGTCCCTTGCCCTTGGGTCAGGCGCAGAAAATCTCGCATAATTTTGATGGGATAAACGGGAATCAATCCTGCCTGCGCTATACGGTTGGAACGGGCTCGGGGACTTTGAGAATGCCGAGCGGGCACTGTAAGATTCAACTGCCCGCTGAGAAACATGATTGCGCTGCGTTGGTTGCTGTTGGCGGGTGGCTTTGTACTGATGTTTTGATTATTGGGAAGTTCGCGTGAGTTGGGAGAGAATGCAATGGAAATGACACGATCCGAAGAACTCTTGCGAATCGATCCTCCCGCCGTCCTGCGCCGGATGGAAGAGGTTTTGAAAGAGCAGGTTTTCCGGCAGTTGAAGAAACGCGGGGTGGTCGTTGGTCTTTCCGGGGGAATCGACAGCAGTGTCACAACCGCATCTTGTGTCAGAATCCTGGGTAGCGAGCGCGTGGTAGCTCTGCTGATGCCGGAAAGAGATTCTGAGGGAGATAGCACACGTCTTGGGCGACTCTTAGCCGAGCAGTTGAACGTGAAATCGGTAGTGGAGGACATAGGACCCCTGCTCGAAGGAGCGGGGTGTTATCGTCGCCGAGATGATGCCATTCGGACGCAGATCCCTGAATATGGACCCGGATATCGTTGCAAAATTGTACTGTCTGAGGCTGCGGATCGAAGAGGGTTTGATTTTTTTCATCTGGTAGTAGAGTCCCCCGAGGGAGTCCAGCAAAAGACTAGGTTGAGCTCAGAGGCCTATTTGGAAATCGTTGCAGCTACCAATATGAAACAGCGGGCACGGAAGTTCTATGAATACTTTCATGCCGACAGATTGAATTTTGCTGTCGCGGGTACACCCAATCGCCTGGAATATGACCAGGGATTCTTTGTCAAGAACGGGGATGGTGCGGCAGACGTTAAGCCGATCGCTCATCTCTATAAGACCCAGGTCTATCAGCTTGCCAAATACCTCAACATCCCGGAAGAGATCCGGCGCCGTCCTCCAACAACAGATACCTATTCTCTGCCACAGTCCCAGGAAGAATTCTATTTCTCCGTGCCTTATGAGCAGATGGATCTTTGTCTTTACGGGGTGAATCATCACTTGCCTGCTCGAGAAGTTTCTGAGGCCACGGGACTAACGGTGGAAAGAGTCGATAGGATTTACTCGCAGATTGCTTCGAAGCGCCGGGCAACCAAGTATCAACACATGAGGCCACTCCTCGTCGAGGACATCGAAGGGCCGGCTTTGGATTAGCCCCTGCTGCAAAAAGAGCTAGGATCCGGTGGAGTCTTCCTTCCCGAGATTGAAATCGGCACGGCTGACTACCACGCAGGTCCAGGGCCGTTGCGTAGGGGCCTCGAATCGGGAGCTCTGTTCATCGACACGGCGGAATCGTCGGTACCGAGACGATTATTCGTGAGGCCATCAAGGGAATCCGTGATCGTGTGTTTTTAGCTACAAAAGTGTCTCCACAGAATTTCCGCCGTGACGACCTGCGACGGTCTGTCGATGCTAGCCTCGAGCATCTCGGGGTGAACGTGATCGATCTCGTTCAGCTCCATCAACCTAATCCTGCGATCCCGATTGAAGAAACCATCGGGACCTTACCAGACATGGTGGATGCCCGGAAGGTGAAATTCATGGGGGTGAGCATTTTTTCTGTGGCACAGCTACAGGCAGCGCAAAGAGTGTCCGGCAGGCACAGCATTGTGTCAAATCAAGTTCGTTACCACATCATCGATCGAACGATCGAGAAGAATCTGCTGAAGTTCTGTCAGGCCAATCGCATCACGGTCAACGCATAAAGTAGCTTGGCTCGCGGGCTCGGGCGGTCTCGAGATTGCGACCCCAAGAATATTATCCAAAACCTTGTTAGGGAGACTGGCAAGCCCGCAGTACAAATCATCCTCAATTGGTGCCTGCCGAGATGGCGTAGAAGGTGCTGCACAACCCAGTTTTTACCCAATAGAATCAGTAACTTAGCGCGGTGGTGCAGTAGGTTCTAGGCCGTTATGCGCAAAACGAGCACGTCAGAGCATATCATTGAGAATTGCGGGGCATGGGACTGCAGGCTGAGCGAGGCCCAGATCGCTTTGCTGGCCACGAGCATTCAAAATCGGCAGCGAAGTGGCTTCGATGTGATGCTGAGGAAGTGCACCCCCAGAGTGGTCCAAGAAATTGGCCTCCGCGCACTGAAATACCTTCCAATATCCCTGCGCCGCCGACTGATCTGAACGGAAAGGCTCGTCGGTTTGCTCGCTTGTTCCTTGCCTGAAGGAAGAAACAAACCTGAAGACAGTCTCAAGCATATGTGCAGTAATGATGGTACTGCAGCTTTAAGCACACTAAATGGTTAGTAGTCCTCGTCCTCATTTCGGGAAACCCTGAATTGTGTCATGCTTTGAGTAAGAAGTACGCCTTGTAAGTCTCAATTCTGCCCTTCCCGCTCCGGAAGCAGGACGTGTGCCCATGATTTGGAATCTGATCCGACGTTTCTTTCACATCTTGGCGTTCCTAGGCCCGGGCGGAGGAACCTTACGCCCGTGGTTACACCGGTTGCGTGGTGTAAAGGTCGGACAACGCGTTTGGATTTCCCACTTCGTTTACATCGATGATGCTCGCCCCGAAGAGATCTCGATCGGTGATAACTGTACGATTGGGCTGAGGACGACGATTTTTGCGCATCTGTACTGGGGCCCGGTAAAACCCCAAAGTAACGGCAAAGTGACTATCGAAAAAGATGTTTTCGTCGGGCCACACTGCGTGATTTTGCCCAATGTACACATCGGGGAAGGAGCCGTGATCAAGGCGGGCACGGTGGTCAGCCGAAATGTTCCGCCGCACACCTTCTGGGGTGGCCCCTCTGCTGAGTCTTTAGGAACAGCGACGGTTCCCTTAACCGAGGAACACACCTACGAAGAGTTTGTCCAAGGGGTGCGGCTACGAAGAAAAACTTGAAGTGCGCTTGCGAGCAGCCGTTATAACACTAAGTTGACGAGCCCAAGAGCAGGAAAAAAATGTGTGGAATTTGCGGTGTTTTGAGTTTGGGATCAAATGGTACGGATGCCAGGCTGATCGAAAAGATGATCGGCACGATCCGGCATCGCGGACCTGACGAATCTGGAATTCATTGCAGCGGCAGGATTGGATTGGGGCATGCTCGCTTGAGCATCATTGATCTCTGTGGTGGCCAGCAACCGATGCCAAATGCGGATGGCAGCCTGTGGATCAGCTTCAATGGAGAAATCTACAACTACGTCGAACTGAGAAAGGATCTGGAACGCCAGGGACATCAATTTGCGAGCCATTCCGACACAGAGGTAATTCTTCACCTGTATGAAGAGGAGGGGGAGGAATGCGTTCGTCACTTCAACGGGCAATGGGCGTTCGCCATTTGGGATAGCAGGAAAGAACGGCTGTTTCTTTCTCGAGACCGCCTTGGCGTGCGCCCTCTCTACTACACCTGGAAAGACAATTGCTTTGTGTTCGGTTCGGAGATCAAAGCGATCCTGGCATATCCGGGTATGAGTCCTGAGATCGATTTGATCGGCATCGATCAGCTTTTCACGATCTGGTGCACTTTGCCTCCGCGAACCGTTTTCAAGGGCATAGAGGAACTGCCACCCGCTAGTTGTCTCACGGTAGAAGACGGGCGAGTGCGTAGGTGGACTTACTGGAAGCTGGATTACGGCGTAGGCTACGAGAATTGGGCCGAAGAGGAATGCGCGACAAAGCTTCTGGCATCCCTCACGGAGGCGACAAGGATCCGGCTGCGCTCGGATGTGCCCGTCGGGGCTTATCTGAGTGGAGGACTCGACTCGACGATCGTCACATCCATTATTCGGGGTTTCACCGATACACCGCTCAAGACTTTTTCCATTTCCTTTGAGAATGCGGAGTTCGACGAAAGAAAATTCCAGAACGAGGCCGTCCAGTTCCTGAACACGGATCATCACGAGATCAGGATCAGCGGCCAGGATATCGCGGAGGTTTTCCCGGAAGTAGTATGGCATGCGGAAAAGCCGCTGTTAAGAAGCGCACCTGCGCCGCTCTATTTGCTTTCCAAGCTGGTGAGGGAGCAGAGCTACAAGGTTGTACTTTCCGGGGAAGGTGCTGACGAAATCCTGGGCGGATACGACATTTACAAAGAGGCCAAGATCCGACGATTCTGGGCGGCGCAGCCGGAGTCGAGAATAAGACCGTTCCTCCTGAAGCGACTATACCCCTATCTCAACAACCTTCACTCGCAACCAGTGGCTTATTTGAAGGCCTTTTTCCATGTGAATCCCGTGGATTTACGCGATTTCCTCTTTTCGCACCTGCCAAGATGGGAGTTGACAGCCAGGATCAAGGCTCTCTTTTCCGAGGACGTAAGGTCGGCGATCGGCAGTTACAGTGTACTTGAGGAAATCCGCGACTCGCTACCGCCCGGATTTGCCAAATGGGATCATTTCGCTCAGGCGCAGTACCTCGAAACATCTTACCTATTTCCGGGCTACATTCTTTCCTCTCAGGGTGACCGCGTGGGAATGGCACACTCTATCGAAGGAAGGTTTCCATTTCTTGACCATCGTGTTGTCGAATTAGCCGTTCGAATCCAACCAACGCTGAAGATGCGGGTGTTAAATGAAAAGTACATTCTGAAGCGAGCTGCCGGGAATCTCGTTCCCGCTGGAGTAAGGACTAGGAAGAAGCAACCCTATCGGGCGCCGGACATCGAATCCTTCTTCGCGTCAGGAAAGCCGCGGGAGGCCTATGTTCAGGAGTTGTTGGAACCGGAACGCCTGCGAAGAAATGGAATGTTCAATTCCAATGCAGTTGGGAAGCTTTGTGAAAAAGTACGGAGTGGCGCCGCGATGGGGGTCAAAGACAATATGGCCCTGACCGCGATTCTCTCCACGCAATTGTGGATCGAAGAGTTCATCAACACGCCTGGACACCGCTCTTTCGGCCAAAGGGGATCGCATCATGCAACCATTTGAGAGTGAAGTTCGACAATTTGTCATCGATAATTTTCTCTTCGGAGAGAGCGGCGATGACTTATCCCTTGAGGACTCGCTGCTCGAGAAGGGGCTGATCGATTCTACGGGAATCCTTGAGGTCGTAGGATTCTTGCAGAAAACGTTCGGCATCAAGATCGAAGACCACGAAATTGTTCCAGCGAATTTGGATTCCATTCACAAGATTGCCGCGTTTGTTCGTCAGAAGTTGGGAGATGCAGGTGGGCAGGGCAACGAGAGTAAATGAAGTCATATCCCAAACGATCCAGAAATGGCCTGATAATCTGGCGGTGGTCGAAAGGGATGCGCGCTGGACCTACGCACGACTAGGTTACGAGTCCAGATTACTGCAGGAGCGACTCCAAAACGCCGGATTGAAGAAGGGCGATCGCGTTGTACTCTGGCTGCAAAACAGTGCTCTGTACATCGCGGCGTATGTGGCGCTATTTGAGGTGCATGGGGTGGTCGTTCCCGTGCATTCGGATGCAATGGTTTCTGACGTGCTAAAGACTATTACGCATGTGGGGGCCGTTGGCATTATCACAACATCCGCCCACTGGACAAAAAGCCGCAATATCCTTGAGCAGTCCGGTCTTCGATTTGCCCTGCTGCCAGAGGAAACAGTGGCCGTCAGCGACGGAACTCAAACGGAAGGGGCGCCTGACGGCCTAGCGCAGATCCTTTATACCTCAGGAACCACGGGCAAGCCGAAGGGTGTCATGTTGTCCCATGAAAATCTGATAGCAAACACCGAGTCGATCCTGACGCAGCTCTGCCTTACCCCCTCGGATGCCATTGTTGCAGTCCTGCCCTTTGTTTTTGCCTACGGCAATTCAGTTTTATTGACTCACGTCTTTGCAGGCGCAAAGATCGTTGTTGAGGAGAACCTGCTGTACGCGCGCTGTGTTGTGGAATCGATGAAGAAGGAGGCAGCCACAGGGTTTTCAGGAGTAGCCTCAAACTATGCGTTCCTGCTGCGGGAATCGAGTTTTCATGCGTCAAATCTGTCTTCGCTGCGTTATTTTACGAGTGCGGGTGGACCGATGCCTCAGGGGCTTCTCAGAAAGGTCCAGGAAGCATTCCCGAAAAAGCAGTTCCACGTCATGTACGGCCAGACAGAAGCAACGGCTCGGATCACCATGCTGTCACCCGAAGATTTAGAAAGAAAAGCAGGATCTGCGGGCTGTCCTGTACCTGGTGTTTCGTTAAAGATCATGAGTGAGACAGGGGAGCCTGTCCCTCCCGGCAAACCTGGTGAAATCGTGGTAGCGGGAAGCAACATCATGGGAGGTTACTGGCTGGATTCTGCCACCACCGAGAAAACTCTCAGAGAGGGATGGCTGCACACGGGTGATTTTGGTTATCTGGACGAGGAGGGATATCTCTTCATTACAGGAAGAAGCAGTGAAATGATCAAGTCGGGGGGAATTCGCATTAATCCTGAAGAAATCGAAGAAGTGTTGCTCGCCCATGAGGACATCTCGGAGGCCGGGGTTACGGGGGTAGTTGACGAATTGTTAGGTGAGAGCATCCTGGCGGGTGTGGTTTTGAGAACTGGAAGGCGGCTAGCAGAGAAACAATTGCTCACCTACTGCAGGAAGCATCTTGCTCCTTACAAGCGCCCTCAGGCTATTTATTTTCTGGAAATCGTACGGCGATCCGCCAATGGGAAGATCTTGCGGGCGGAACTACGGCAGCAACTAACCTCTCTGCACCAGCAGAGTCAAAAGCTGATGACAGACAGGGTCGACACCAACGAGAAGCTCAAGAAAATCTGCGAATAGGTTCACCGCGAGCAGTACGACGACCGTGAAAGCCACCCTGGTTGCGAGTGGATCCTCCACAAGCTCGGTAGCAAGCGTAACCTTCACGATCACGTTACCGGCAGCGACACCGGCGGTCTATGGAAATTGGGTGTGTTCCGCGCTTACGATAAAATTCATGCGTTCAATGAATGAAGCGGGGGTTCGCCGGCGCATTGCCTCATACCCGTGCCGGAAGGGTAGTTTCCGATTTCGAAGCCACTGTTTGCGCTGGAACAACGCTTCAAAATCCTTCTGAACCAGATGGGCGACCGAGCCGCTCAATATAAGGTCTTCCCATCCGCAGCAACGCACTGGCTGGTAGCCGCTGACAAAATCAAGTTGATGACCTTTGGAGCGTCGCGGTCCTCTTCCTTGCAAGAGCTGTAGGAAGCGAGAAGCGCTTTCTCTTTGTGGCGATGACAAAATCACCAGTATCGTTGCCACCGGCTAAGATCCCATCCAAACGAAAACATCAGCGGGGACAGTGGCCGCGCCTTTGCGTTTGATGGAAACAATTGTGAATAGACCCTCGAGCCCGATATTGCCTTGTGAATGGCCAACAAGGCGTTGGACGGGTCTCATTACTCCGTTCTGGAGAGTGTTCGCACTCGGAAGAGCACCAAAACAAGCACCACGAACGAGGGGTACAAAGGGAGACACCGCAGATGGATTACGCTATACGCAATCTACCACTGGTGGCTTAAACTCTTCACTGGCTTGTGTTGAAGATCGGCCTTAGCTATTGAAAGTGACTCAACCGCCCTCCAAACCAAATAAGCAGGGGCGCACCCATTTCTTCGTTATTCGAACAAATCGATCCGCTCACAGATTCCCGATGGGTGGAGTTTCTTGACCGACACCCGCGTGCGTCCATTTTTCACTCGCCTCAATGGCTGGAAGCTCTGCGGCAAACGTATGGATACGAGCCGGTGGTCTTCACAACGAGCCGGCCGGGAGAGCCGCTGCAAGATGGCGTCGTATTTTGCGAGGTGAAGAGTTGGCTGGTCAGGCCACGACTTGTCTCTCTTCCGTTCTCCGACCACGCAGAGCCCTTGGTCTCCGGACAAGAAAATCTGCTGCACTTGTTGACCTTCCTAGCAAAGGGCACGGCGGAAAGAAAGTGGACGAGCATTGAGCTTCGTCCACCCTATGCGTCCCAAAGCTTCGCGAATTGGTCCAACTTCCAGAATGGCCTGCAGTTTGTCCTGCATAGCCTGGATCTTCAGCCGAGTCTCTCGCGCCTCTTTCGAGGTCTAAACAAAGATTGCATACAGAGGAAGATCCGGAAGGCGCTCCGTGAAGGTTTGAAATATGAAGAGGGCCGATCCCAGGAGCAGATGCGTAAATTCTTTCGATTGTCCGTAATGACACGCCGCCGCAAATCGCTTCCACCTCCTCCGTTTGCGTGGTTTCAGAACGTGGCTCATTGTCTAGGGGAGCACGCGAAAATCCGAGTAGCGACGACCAGAAATGGGGAACTGGCCGGCGCAGTCTTCTCGGTCCAGTACAAGGACACCATGCTGTTCAAGTATGGTGCGAGTGACGCGAGGTTCCATAGCTTAGGTACTATGCCGTTTCTTTTGTGGCAGGCAATTGAAGAGGCCAAAAATGCCGGTGCAACGCAATTTGATTTCGGCAGATCGGAGATCGGGAACAGGGGCCTTATCCACTTTAAGGACCACTTCGGTGCGAAACAATCCGTGCTCACCCACAAGGTTTTTCCTGGGATGTCGTGGGAAGCTGGCGCAGACGGCTGGAGCTTGAGGTGCGCGAAAAAGGTTTTTTCGATTTTGCCGGAAAATGCGCTGGTTCTAGCAGGGAAGCTAATCTATCCGCATATTGGCTGACGAGGAAATCCTCCAACGTGTCGACGCTCTGTCCACTCCTATCGGCCGCCTTTCTCGGTTATGCGCTGGAGGTGACACTCAAGAATCTGCTGAAGCAGAGTGGTGCAGAAAACTCGCCCGCGCAAGCACTGAAGCGGCTGGCGGAGATCCACAGTCTCGACATCGCACTGCCCACGGTCGAAGGGCGAGAGATCTGGCTGCGGGGCATCGCGAAACTCGATCCGCTCTCAATTCACTCCCATTTCTGCTGATGTCGAACACTCCCCAGAATCGTCCGAACCATATTCGGTCGCGCAAGTACGGCACCCAAAGCGGCTCCTAGAGTGTTTGTGATAATGTCGGTTATGCCGGAATTTCGTTGCGGGATATAGGCCTGCAGCACCTCGATCACGAAACTCAGGATTCCTCCGGCAAGAATAGCGTACAGAATTGCCTGCCGTCGGCTTCGCGTCCTCGCCCAATAAGCACAAACAGTGAATCCCAGCGGAACAAACCCGGCGATATTCCTCATGAGGTCGTTCACGTAATCCCAGTTTGCCTCAAATTCTTTCACGGGGGACTTTAGCAAGGCCTTGTGTGGAACCCCGAACCTCTTCGGTATTTCCAGATCCGGTCCAGAAGCTACTGCGTTATGGATGTCACGGCCCGCACCCTCCGTAAAGGCATAGCGTGCAATGGTTCCATCCAGGTCCGGAGGACCGAGTCCGCGTACATCGGTCCAGTTCCTGTAGTGCCGGAGCACTTCTGCGGGTGTAAGTTCTTTCGAATAGATGGCCAGGCCGCGCACTTCTCCCGACCAAGGCTCATAGTCTACAGCCGAAGTTCCCATGATGATCTGCCCTGCCAAGTCGCTTTGCGAGATCCTGAATCTGGGAAAAAACTGCGTCTGGCTGCCATTCGTGTAGACGACCGTCCCATTTGGCCCGGACGTCATTGTCAGCAACAAGAGTTTCCCCTCTTGGAAAGCATGATCTACATCGAATTTCGCTGTTTTCACCTTGTTCTGTGCGTCCACAGAGTCGTGGGAAACCAGTAAGCCATCTGTCCATTGTCTCACCAGAAATTGTCCAGAGTTGTTTGGGACATAAAAGCTCAATATCGTATGGACAGATTCGGTGCTAGCAGGACGAAGCAGGATCTCCAGGCTGCAGGCTTTTCTGGAGTCGGTACTTCCCCCCCTCAAGAGCGCTTTGCTTACGACAAGGCCATCGCCGCCTAGTCGAATTCCATTTGCCTCTGGCAGCCAACTGACTCTGTTCGGAGGGAAAAAGTTGAACGGCCACAGGGTAGCAATCAGGAGGGCAATGATCACAATGCCGCAAAGGATTCCGAGGCTCTTCTCTTGCCACATTAAGTGCAATTTGTCGGTCACAAGCAAAGCCTGCGGAGGAGACCGCGTTGCTCAACTCAAGAGAACTTTATCGTACTGCCTTACGCTTGTCTTGCGTCCCGAAAAGTGGGCCGGGTACGCCGTTCTTAGTCCTTGATGCGAGAAATCATATCATGGTCGCTCGTTGCCGTGTGACGTGCCACACGTAATTGCCGTTCGCCTCTGCAAGATTCGTGGTGTATCGTCCCCAACTCGGCTTTTGTCTCTAGACCCTATTTGACAGACCGTACGTTGGATCCTTTTCGGAAAATCGCCTTGCCACTGGCAATCGGCCCCGGAGGCGGAGGGTTAACTCCCATGGAAGTCGCCTGCTCTGAAAATAGGCACAAGTCCTTTGCATTCATTGCGACGCTTCTAGGGAACGGGCCTATTTTCATGCTTGGTGGTGGGCCGAAGGCCCATGAGGTCTTACCAGAGAATTGGCTTCTAGCACTCCATTTGGCCGCTTTGCCTCGCCTCGCATGATAAGCTCCGCAGTATCGCTTCCACCACAAGTCTGGAGGATCCCATGCCGACTCCTGAATTTAGTTTAGAGGCACTCGCAAGCCGTGTCGCTGAACTTGAAGCCCAGAATCGCCGCCTCAAGAAAGCTGGAATCGCTTCTTTCATCGTCGCCGCTGCCGTCATCGCAATGGGCCAAGCACCTGCCAAAAAGGTTATCGAGGCTAATGAGTTTGTGCTTCAGGATGCATCAGGGAAAACGCGCGCCCGGCTGTCCATGGAGATGAAGGACAAACCCGCGCTTACCTTCTTTCGTGACCAAGCTACCCCCGCCGCATCGTTCGTAGGCGGGGACGAACCCTTCCTACTTCTAACCAGGGCTGGAACTACTGAACAAGTGCAGCTTGGGGTGAACAAGGAATTTGTCGGCCTGGCCATCTACGAGAAAGAAATCAGTGCTGGCTTATCTCTGCAAAACGGCGTTCCTGGCCTTGACCTCTTTTACGAGAATGGAAAACCTCACGTGACCCTCACTGCCTCTTCTACCGATTCGTATCTCACCATGTTTGACCCTGACAGTAAAACTTCCCTATCCATGGGTGTCCCTCCGTCGGGTGGGGTATTCCAACTGCAAGCGTCAGGCAAAAAACACGCAGTAACGCTCAACTGGAAAGGCAGCACTTCGCACGTAGCCGGATACAACGTGTATCGGAGCATGACACCCGGAGACAATTACGCGAGGATCAATACCTCACTTGTGCTGGGACTTACATACACGGACAACACTGTCGAGAGCGGCAAAACCTATTACTATGCGACTCGGGCAGTGGATGCCCGAGGCCACGAGAGTGTCAATTCCAACGAAGCTTCTGCAGCCATCCCGTAAAACATCTAAGAATCCGCCGGCCGATCACACCGACTGCCTTCTCTTTGGATTCGTCATTTCCCCGACGACCCTTTGAGATGCCCACCGGCGAACGCGCTCCCGCTCATGGGATGATCGAGCTGATGCCGTGTGCTTCAACCTTCCGAGGAGATGTATCCGTTCGAATCATTTTCGTTCGCGGGTGGTGGTGGAAGGGCTAAAACGGAACCGGGAAAGCGCTTCGCCCAGGTTTTGCAGGAAGGCCTCGGAGTTATAGACATCCGAATTCATCTTCGAACCACCATTCGGTGCGAGGGGCTCGACTTCGTCCAGCTGAAACTCCCTCGCGACATCTTCGACAATCTTCGGCTGGATCGGGCGCTGCTGTTCAACAAAAGCATTGACCAGGGAGTGCTCGCAGAGCAGATTGATGACGCGCGGGATGCCGAGAGAATAGAGATGGACGGTGTCCACAGTCCGGGTGCTGAAGATGGGTTCACCTACGGCGCCGGCAATTTTCAGGCGTTCCGCAACATACTGATGAGTTTGTTCTTTTGAAAGCGCGGCAGTCTTGCATCGGAGCATGATTCGTTGCCGAAGTTGGCGCAGCTGCGGCAGCTTGAGCTTTTCTTCCAGTTCGGGCTGTCCGGAAAGAACGATCTGAACGAGTTTTTCGGTCGACGTTTCAAGATTGGTAAGCAGACGGATCTCTTCCAGGACAGGAAAGGTAAGGTTCTGCGCTTCATCGATTACGAGAACAACGGTTTCACCCAAGCAATAACGATCCAGCAGCCAATGGTTGAGTTTCATCAGCTGCTGACTCTTCGATTTGGAATCACAGGGGATATCAAACTCAGCCAGGATGAAATCCAACAGCTGGTTTGAGTTCATTCGAGAATTAAAGAGGAAGGCGGTACGGGCCTTCCGGTGATGTAGCCAGTCGAGCAGCCGGTTGATCAGTGTGGTCTTGCCGGTCCCGACCTCGCCGGTCAGCGTGATGAAGCCTTTCCGCGTCTGGATGCCATACATCAACCCGGTTAGGGCTTCTTCGATCTGCGGCGTGAGGAATAAGAAGCGCGGATCCGGATTGACGTTGAAAGGGTTCTCTCTTAGTCCGTAAAAATTCTTGTACATTCGCTGGCGTATCGCGTTCCTATTCTTAAGTCTATCTGACTGCGAAATCAATCGCCGGTTCTACTTGTTTCTCCCGGTCTCTGCGTCTTGAGACTAACGCAAAACATATGGGCGCGTATGCCACTGAAAGCTCAACGTAATGTAATTAGACGTCTGGTTTGTACTGCAAGTCGTACCGGAACATCCGGACTGATTGGAGCCATAGATGTCAGCCGTGTAGGATATGGCAAAATTCAAATCCCTGCCGATGGGCCGATTCATACCGCCGCCTACAAACCAAGTATTGTAGGTCGGGATGCCAGCTTGCGTGGAATTCACCACGGCCCTGTTATGCGCGTAGCCAAAATTAAAGTTTGCACTCCAAACCCGACCCAGTCTCCGGGAGGCGACGAAATTCACTTGGTCCACGGTCGAACCGGTGAAGACACCGCTACCGCCGTTGACCCCATGAAAATAGCCGGCAGAAAGGCTGCCATCCTCAAAGCCGTAGGTGAGATTGGTGTTAGCGTTGCCCCCAAGCCTGGACGATTGCGTGCCGGTGGGTACACGAAATGTTGTGAATTCCGGCCCTCCGTAGAGCTGTAGGGCGAGGCGTCCGGTAATCTTTCGGCCGTAGGCTACGTTTACGATGTTATCGCCAAATGCTTGTGGTTGGCCTGGATACTGGTAGTTGCTGAACCGATATAAGACACCTACGGTATCCTCACGGCTGATCAGATAGTTGTAGCCTAGGCTACCTCCTACAGAATTGTTGTCAACGTTGCCTAGGTCGACAAAGTGCAGAATCCCATAGGAGCCGGAGGCAGTGATGGAACCGCGTGGAGAGATCTCATAGGTGCCTTGGATCACTCCAGCGTTACTGTAACGCGGACCGGTGGCCGCATAAATGCTTTGATTAGGGACGATATTGCCGCCCAGTCCTGGAATGGGAGGGTTGAGAACCCCCGCGACTCCCGGAATGCCGAGATTTGTACCCCCACCAAAACCGAACTGGCCTTGCGGCAAATAGGAGAACTGATCCAGGATTTGGACGAGCCAACGATTCCACTGAAAAGTCTGCGAGAGGGCCAACTGCTGATAGTTGCCATTTCCTACTGTACTATTCGTTGAGAAGTAACCGCCAGCCGAATAATTCACGGCAAGTTGCGAGCGGCTCCACGCTTCAAGCAAACTGACATTCCCGATCAGATAGTTCGTCGCATACCAACCAGAAGAACTAGGCTGATTGTACCCATTGGATTGAATGGTGCTACCGTATTGCAATCCCGGCACCCAGTAACTATGCCGCATTCCGGGAGCACCCAGGGTGGCGTTTTGGACGCCCGTGAGCGGGGTCATGTCCGGTTGGAGTCCATTGTCCCGAACACCGTTGTCGTCCTGCTGGTCGCCCAAGTCAATAATTGGAATGGGATAAGCGCGCGCAGCGGGCTTCGGCATTGTGTCAGCCGGTTCCTGAGGCACGTCCTGGGCACGCCCGATTCGCGCTCCACACAAGAGAACAAGCGCGAAGAAACATCCGCCGAGAATGACCTTAGAGTATTTCATTTCTGAATCCTTACGGGACTACGATAACGTCGCCCGGCTGAAGAAGAATATTCTCGTCTTGGTTCTTACCTTTAACGACTTCCTTGTAATTGAAGGGATACTTTACCTGTTTTCCGTCCTCGTTTCGGAGAACATAGATACTCTTAAGCTTTGCAAACTGCGTAAATCCGCCGGCACTAGAGAGTGCCTGGAGGACAGTCATGTTTGGCAGCAGAGGAAAAGCCCCGGCCCGAGCGACTTCGCCTGTGATGTAGACCCGGCGGCTGTTGATTTCGGTTACCGTCACGGTGACTTCGGGGCTGGTCAGGTATTTCGTGAGTCCGTCACGGATAGCCTTGCCAAGCTGAAGGGCGGTTAACCCGGAGGCTTGAATGTCATTCAGGAGGGGCAAGGAGATCTTGCCGTCGGGACGCACGGGAATGGTTCTGGATATTTCCGGTTCCTTCCAGACATCGATGCGAACCACGTCCTGAGGGCCGATTACGTAATCTGCATCGGTCGCTGTTGCAACTGGATTGCTTGCTTTACTGGCGGCGTCGGTCTTCTGGCTTGACGCACCAGTAGAAGCCTGTTTAGCGGTGTCCTCGGTGTGGGCCAGTGGTGGTAAAACCATAGTTGCGAGTAACAGAATTGGTCGGATGTGCATGATTGAGTTTTGTCCCTTCAGCGCTGTTGTTCCTCTTTTAACGCCCCGATCTGCTTGATCTTATATAGTAACGATTTATAGCTGATCTGTAATTCCTGAGCGGCTCGCTTACGGTTCCATCGCGTCCGTTCAAGAGCCTGCATAATTAACTCGCGCTCGGCTTCCTGGGAAGCAGCGCGAGCCGCCACTTTCAAAGAAGCCCATCGCCCGTTTTCCATTAGCCTGTGGCTGAAGATCCTAGCAGCCTGCAGGTCGTTCAGAGCCATCTGAACATCATCGAAGACCACGATTTTTCTAGCAAAATGTTCAAGTTCACGAATATTACCAGGCCAGTGGTAGGCGGCCAGAGTTTGGATTGCCTTCTTGCTGAGCGGGGGGACTTTCTTCTTCAAGACGCGGGAATGCTTGTTCAGGAAGTATTCTATCAGAATCGGGATATCCTCTTTGCGGTCACGCAAGGGAGGAAGGCGCAGGCTAGCACCGTTGAGGCGAAAATAGAGTTCGCGCCTGAAGCGGCCCGCCTCGACTTCCGATTCGAGGCTTCTGGTCGTTGACGAGATGAGCCGTGCGGGCAATGCGTCCTTGGAGCCAGAGCTTTCCCCATCTGGGAGATGAGAGAGCAAAACGCGCTGGCAGGCCAGATCCAGTTCATGAATATTGTCGAGGTAAATGCTCCCAGAGGCTTCATGGTTCGAGAACCTGCCCATGGCTTCATGTACTTGAGCAAGCAAATCTCCTGGATCGACTGCGGAGCAATTAATTTTCCATAGGTGGGAGTCACCTTTTTGAGAGAGGCGGTGAATCAGCCGGGCATAGGCATCCTTGCCTGTGCCGCTCTCTCCGAGGATGAGGACGGGGATATCTGTCCGGGCAATCTCAGCGGCCATAGCATTAAGGGTGAGCATGGCCGTGCCGAGTCCGTACACGAACCCCTGAGTGGCCGGGTCTTCCGTGACGCTCGTTTCGATTTGGCCCATGGTGAGTATTTTGTAGCTCCCAAAGCAAAGACCGACAACCTTACAGATATAAACAAATTCGCCCTTCTGACGAAGAGGGTGCAAGTCCCCTTCCAGAAGGGGAAGGAAATGACCGAAAGGATGACCGGCGCTATGCAGTCTATATTCTTATACTTAAGGGCAGTTTCATAGTATGGTCATGGATGGCATGGAAGAAGCCGAGTCCCGGAAAAGTTCCACGAAGTGGCAATTCTTTATCCCTTTCCATGCTGCTCTCCCGTTGGTCTCATGACGTTTGCAATTGACAGAAAATGAATGAGTTGAAGACGAGCCGCGAGGGTGATGCTCGGAGAGAGCCGCGAATGGATTAGGAATCGCAGGCCAAAGCGAGGATACCGGAAGGTGAAGGATCGGGTTAGGAGAGGTTACCAGTGGCCGGCTTGACAGCTTACTCGCGCCCCTAGCCTGCTCGTGAAAAAAAACCAACCAAATCTCCCGATCGAGTCGATTACAACCGAAGGCGCGCAGTTCTGCGGTCAACAGTACGGCCTTCTTGAATGGCGTGTCGTGGGTTCCACCACCTGTCCATTGCACAAATTGGCTGGAGTTTGTCCCGTTGAACGAAATGGTGATGCGGGAGCCACATGATTTGGAGAGCGCAGCGCATTGCCTACACAATCGGTGGTCGTTGGAATTCCCCGTGAGACAAACTCCTAGCACCGAATTGCAGTAGTAAAAGCAAGGGGTGCTCCGGAACTCTGGTGGCAAGATTTCGGTTAGTCAGAGACTGAAAACTTACCTCAAGGAGAAGCACTATGACTATCCAGGAAAATCTTATCAAGGCTCAGCCGGAAATGCAGGCCGAGGAGTTGCAGAACATCAGCCCCCCAGCGGTAACCAGTATCGATGTCTGAATCGTTGGCAGGAGAAGGAAACTCGAGCACCAGTGGCCCCTGGCTGGTGCTTTGAAGAGGCTCTCATTTCTGAGTTCTGTCAGCATGTTCCCATTCTCCTCTCTTTATCTCAGTTCGCATGGTACCGGAGCCGAGCACTATAACCAGACCGATGCCTCAGCAAAAATGCGAAACCCCTAGACGCTACCGCCGCCCCAGCTCCGCTTCAGCCATAGCCCGTCCAGAAACACATAGGGTGGTTGCCCTCGATTGGCCGGTTGCGCCGGGTCTCAATTTGCGCGTAGATCTTCTGGTTCGTCTCGCTTACCTTCCGGGGTCTTCAGCAATAAGCGTTTCAAAAGCACGGACGAGTTTGGCGCTCTGTGCTTCCCAATTTAACCCTTCCTCAGTTCGTTTACGGCCAAACTCTCCTAGTTTTCTACGTAGCGACTCGGAATCCAGCAGCTTCTCGATTTGATTTGCAAAATCTGTGGGATCGTCAGGACGAGCATACAGGGCGCCGTCTCCCACAGTGCGACGGCCCTCTTTCAGATCAAACATGACAATCGGCTTAGAAAAGGCCATGTACTCGAGGGTCTTGATCATCGTGGATTTGTCGTTCAAAGAATTCAGCGGGTCCGACGAGACGCACACATCGGCAACGGAGAGGTATGAGCAAACTTGCTTGTACGGGAGTAACCCCGTAAATTCAACGAAATTGCCAACACCCAATCGAGCTGCCAGAGTTTTCAGCTTTGGAAGCTCTGATCCGGAGCCGATCAATACAAACCGTGTGTCTTCACGGCGTATCTGCTTGACCATGTATTCAATCGACTCGATCAGCAGCCCGACTCCATCCTGGGATTCCATCATGCCTACGTATAAGACCATGTAGGGCTTGCCGCGTTTAAGCTCAAATATTTTCTGCGTACCATTGACTTCGGAAAGGGCCGCACAAGTCTGCACGACCACAACACGTTCGGGTTTCATTTTGCCACGTGCGATCGCAATGTCCCGGTAAGACTCGTTTGTTGCGATGGACATGTCGGCAGTTCGAAAAGTCAAGCGCTCAAGGAGGCTCAGGATCTCATAGATCAACCCCCGCCGTTTGAACTTGGCTTCATACAGCTCCGGACAAAGGTCGTGGTGGTCGAAGACGAAGCGCACGCCCATTGGTTTGAATGCCAAAGCAATAAGGAAAATGGTGTCCGGCGGGTTACATGCCAGCAGGATACGGAATCGATTCCGTGCGTACACCTTCCATGCGAGATAGAATTGCATCACTAACGCGAAAGTGTATTCAAATACATAACCAACAGTTCCTTGGGCCTTCCAAGTCGGGTACCGATAGATCTCAATTCCTTCCAGTGTCTCGGCATTGGAGTCGCTGCCGCTTCCCTTGGGACAAATAATAGAGACTCGATAACCTGCCCCAACTAAGGCACGCCCTTCTTGCCACACGCGCCGGTCAACGGGTACTGGCTCGTTCTCGACGACGATGCAGACGGCAGGCGAAGAATTTAGTTTCATGGTAAAAGATGGGAGACAGCCTCATAACCTGGCACTTTATTTACCCTCCCCATGATACGACGGGGAATCAGAAAAGCTCCAATGCCGAGTCCAAATCATTGAGTAGTGGCGCGCTTCGACACAACAAGGCTATCGTTAAACTGCGTGCGATGATGCATAGGTTGAACCGGTTCCATCGAACTGAACGCGTGACGGCACAGCCTACGAGATCGGCCAGCGTGAACTGCTGATTCAAGCGTTGCCGCGAGTCGCTCAAGTGTTCCTCGATGAGCTTCTCCAGACCCAGTCGCTCATCCAACTCGCGAATCAGAATCAGGCCTCCATCGGAAGTCACTCGCGACCCCTGGAAATCGACCTTCCAGGCACATTGAGCGAGAGCTGAAATGGCTGATTTTGTTTCTCACGTCCAGGGTGTGCACTTCCCCCGAGGGATAGGTTAGCACGCCAGTCGCATTTACATCTCAGCAAATGTGGCAAAAACTCTGGTCAGTAACGCTTTTCATCATGCGCGGCGGGCGTCGCTGCATTCTGCACTAAAACGTCACGAGGCATCCAACGAGTACGTGGACCGTCCACCAGTTACGCAAAGCCTTGCCATTTGCATCGGATGCGAGTCTCTGACTCTGGACGCGATGGCAAGTATAGGCTGGAAATCCGTTTTGCCTCACCTCGCCGATTGCGGCGCTCTGATGAATGAAACAAGACTTCGACGCCAGTCACGTGCTATGGAAATTAGCGGACGGATTTTGGCTCGGATTGCGCGATTGCTTGGAGAGAAGAATTGCGATTCTCGTAGTACTTTTCGTAATAGGACTGATACGCGCCGTCGCGAACCCCTGCCAGCCACTGGGCATGGGACTTGTACCATTCGATTGTCTGACGCAAACCCTCGTCGAGCGAAATCGCTGGTTCCCAACCAAGTTCGTTTTTGATTTTGTCGCACCTAAGAGCATAACGACGATCGTGGCCGGGGCGGTCCTTCACTGATGTCAGCAGAGTCTCAGGCTTGCCCATCAAGCGGAGCAGGCGCCGGGCCATCGTCAAATTCTCTTCGATGTCGAGGCCACCGATATTGTAGACCTCGCCGATTTTCCCGCGCTCAAGAACGGCCAGGATTCCACGGCAATGGTCTTCCACGTGCAACCAGTCGCGCTGCTGCTTTCCGTCACCGTAGATCGGGAGCGGTTTTCCATCCAGCGCGGTGGTGATCATCAAGGGCAAGAATTTTTCCGGAAATTGATACGGGCCATAATTATTAGACGCGCGCGTTATCAACGCCGGGAAACCAAACGTGCGAACGTACGCTCGGACGAGGAGATCCGAACTGGCTTTCGACGCTGAATACGGACTATTGGGTTGCAAAGGCGTATTTTCATCCGCAAAGGCTCCCGGCGGCATGTCGCCGTACACTTCATCCGTCGAAATATGGACGAAACGCTGAATTTGGAGTTTCCGGGCTACCTGAAGAAGAACGAAAGTTCCCGTGACATTGGTCTCGATTACGGGGGCGGGCTCGTAGATGCTCCGGTCCACGTGCGACTCGGCCGCAAAATGGACGACCGCATCACAGCCATGCATGGCCGACTCAACGGCGGCCGTGTCGCATATATCTCCTTTAACAAACCGATAGCTCGGATCTTTCTCGACAGAATCGAGGTTTGTGAGGTTCCCAGCGTAGGTCAGTTTGTCGTAATTGACGATGAAGTACGTTCTGTTCAATCTGAGAATATGCCGGATGAAGTTGGAACCAATGAAGCCGGCACCACCGGTGACAAAGATTCTCATCGATTCACAGCCTCACCGGTGGCCGGCTCCGTGCGATTCATGCCAGTCATCTTATTCGCACCAGTATCCGCAACGAGATTATTGGCGCGGAGAAGAGATTCAAACGTGCCAGCGTCGGTCCACCAACCATCGAGGAACTCATAGGAGAGCTTGCCTTCTTCGATGTAGAAGTTGTTGACGTCGGTGATTTCAAGTTCACCTCGCCCCGAAGGCTTCAAGCGGCGAATTTTTTGAAACACGGTCGCGTCATAGAGGTAAATCCCGATGACAGCGTGACCCGATTTGGGAACTTTGGGCTTCTCTTCAATTCCGACAACCTGGCTGCCTTGAATCTCCGCCACGCCAAACCGTTGAGGGTCGGTCACTTCCTTGAGAATGATTTTCGCGCCTGCTCCTTGTTTTTTGAAATTTTCAACGGCGTGGCAAATGTTGTTCTCGATGATGTTATCGCCAAGGACGACACAAATCGGTTCCCCGCCAGCAAAAAATTCGGCCAGGCCAAGCGCTTCCGCGATGCCGCCTTCACCTTCTTGGTATGTGTAGTTCAGGTGCTTCAGGCCGAAATCGCGGCCGTTGCCGAGGAGACGAAGAAATTCACCGGCGTTCTTGCCACCTGTCACGAGAAGGATCTCTTCGATCCCGGCATTCACAAGAGTCTGGATCGGGTAATAGACCATTGGCTTGTTGTAGACGGGAAGGAGGTGCTTGTTCGTCACCCGTGTAATAGGATTCAGCCGACTCCCCGTTCCCCCAGCAAGCACAACACCCTTCATGTATTCTCCGCTCTACCCGGCAGGAGAGGGACACTTCTCTGGCGCCGGATCTTTGAGATTGCAGTCCCGGATCGAAGGATACTCGAAGCCGCCCTGGAGTGAGTGTACCGAGTCGTCGGGCGAGGAGCAACCCTCCGTTCTGCCGATGAGCAGTTTTTGTGCCAATTGCTCAAAAATGACTTCCTTGATTCTTTAACCTTCTCATTTTCAAAGTGTTGGCCACTATTTTGGAATTCCCGTGATCGGAAGGCTATTGCCAGGTAATGATGGAAAAAATTGTCTCGCTGAATTCTGACGTGCTTCCATTCATTGCCCGGGTGGAGAGCAGGCTTAACTCCTGCGCTCTTGTCTCCCCCGAGTCCAGCGCACAACCTTCGCGCTTTGGTTGCACTCCGCAACCGAACGCATAAAAATCGGCCTGCCGAGGAACGTAGTTTTTGACGGCCTGCCAGATGGTAACACTGCCCATGACATCCGATACGTTAGAGCATCAGGCCATCGTAGAACGCTTAGGTCAGCTGGAAGCACGGGACCGAAGACTCAAGGGGGCCAGCGTTACAATCCTCGCCGGATCCTCGGTTCTCGTCTTGATGGGCCAGACGGCGGCCTTGTCTCAACTCGTCGTGGCACAGAGGTTCGTGCTGAAGGACGCTAAAGGGTATATGCGGTTGGATGGAAGTCATCAGGAAGAAGGATTGGAATTAACCTCTGGGAACATCAATCGAGGGCCTGGTATGATAATTCAGGGGGGTGGACGCCAGCGAACTCCACTTTTTCGCGATCAGCTCCCGACCAGCGCCGGTCTGGAGCGAGATGTCGATGAGCTTCTTGCCCTCCTGGTGAGGCCGCCGACCCGTAAACCTACTTGTAAGGAGCAGTGCCCGAGAAACGGCGCCAAGCCGAGGCCGCTCCGTAAGTGAGACCGGGGAGAGTGGTGTGGTTTGGGCTTTCCATCGGCCAACGGGACTGGGAGGCTCAGAATCGGGGCACGTCGTGAGGGGCACAGTCAAGTCTGCTTGAGGAGTCAACATTGGAATCCCCTGATTAAGAAGCCGGAGAACATCGATGGGTTGCCGGTTCACAAATCTGGGCTTGAGCACGGCTCCTCGCGGCGGATGGAGTTGGACGAACTGCCTGCGAGATTCACTGCAGTTGCTACTGCTCTCTGCAGCTTTGGCAGTCTGTCTCTTAGGATGCGGAAGCGCCCCCGGGACATCAACAACCATAACGTCGCCGGACATCACGAGCCTTAATCCAAGCTCGGGAGCCGTGGGCACTTCGGTAACCGTCACGGGAACGAACTTTGGAGCCACGCAGGGCACGAGCACGATCACCTTCAACGGCACCGCGGCCACACCGACCAGCTGGAGTGTCACGAGCATCGTGGCTCCCGTGCCAGCCGGCGCGACCACAGGAAACGTCGTTGTGACCGTGGGAGGTCAAGCGAGCAACGGCGTCAGCTTCACGGTGACCACGGCGACTCCCAGCATCACGAGCCTTAATCCGAGCTCAGGCGCCGTGGGCACTTCGGTAACGATCACGGGAACGAACTTTGGCGCCACACAGGGCGCCAGCACGATCACCTTCAACGGCACCGCGGCCACACCGACCAGCTGGAGTGCCACCAGCATCGTGGCTCCCGTGCCAGCCGACGCGACCACAGGGAACGTCGTTGTGACCGTGGGAGGTCAAGCGAGCAACGGCGTCAGCTTCACGGTGACTACGGCATTGCCGGAAGAGCCAACGCTCATTCAGCACGTCAGCGGCTCAAACACCAGGAACTGGAGTCTTACACCTCCATTCTGCTATTACCAACTTCTTCCCAATCCAACAACAGCAGGCAACGCCGTCATTGTTGGTTTTACGTTCAACGGATCTTCGACAGTAACGGTTACCGATGACAAGAGCGATAGCTACGCGGTCGAGGAAAACTATTACGGCACCACGGGCGCGCAATCCATTGCAATAGCGGCCACCTTTGGCGTAGCGGCTGGCGCAAGGCAAATATCGGTATGCTTTCCATCTAGCCCAGGACCGGGCGGAGCTTATCTTGCCGTAGTAGCCTCGGAGTTTTCCAACGTTACCGCCGTCGACGGAACCGGATCGGGCGCGAACACGACCGGAACTTCAGTAGCAGCCGGGAGCTTGACGCCAACGGTTACGAACGACCTCATCTATCAGCTAACTTTTCTCCCCATTATGACTCAGGAAATCACTTATGCCGCAGGCTCGCAGAGCAACATTACTTGGAATCTCCTGAGTGCCGACCAACTGGACGCGCTGGCCGCCCAGTATGGTGTCTATGCCTCGACTACCGCCATTAGTCCCACGATGACACTGGGTGCTAGCGAGCAGTTTGTTACCGCCGCCGTGCTTTTCAAGACCGGCACTGCTGGAAGCGTCCCGAATGGCATGAGAATCGTGCATCTCCAGCACGAGAACATTCCGACAACTGCCGCTGGAGGCGGGAACGGAACCAGCTTTACAAATCCATTGACCCTGCAATTTCCTTCAAGCGGGAATCTTTTGGTGGCCTTGACAGGAGGAGGTAACGCGGGGGGCTGTACTTCTACTATAACAGACTCGAAGAGTAATTCTTGGGCACAGGCTGGGTCTGTTTATGCTTACGGCTCGGGCAGTGACAACACCGTTCAAACGCTGTATGCAGGAAATGCGACCAGTGCATCCAATCTCAGTTTGACTTTGACTTTTGCTAAGAACACTTGCGATTGGAGCATATTTTTCTACGATGTTAGTGGCGCTGCGACATCACCATTGGATACAACAAAAGGAACAACGGGCGACCAAAGCTCGACCAGCGGGACGCTTGCAGTCCCCTATACCATCACCCCCGCGCAGTCAGGGGAACTGATTTTCACCAATATCATCTGGGACTACAACACAGCCACGGCACTAAGCTCCAACACAGGGACTTCCTATTCCGATGCGAATATGTTCTCGGGCGAATCGATTTCTGGCCCTGAGCCGGTGGACCAAAACAACGGTTGGGGCCACGCGATTTCTACATCAACCGGCGCTATTACGTTCACATGGTCTCAGGGTAATGACACCTCCCTCGCTGCTGGCCCTTACGCCTCTATGGCAGTAGCCTTTAAGTGACCGTTCGGCCTAGAGCGGTTCACGCTCAAGCGACCGTATCAGGGCGCTTTCTGGCTTGTGCCGGCGTACCTGTGTTTCACGGCAGAGATGCAGGAATGGTCGCTGGCTCTTAGACCGGGGCAGGGACTAACACCGGGCTGCGTGGGCCAAAGGTGGGCGCATCCAAAATCCGGCAGTTCTCGCGCAGTCTGATTTCACTTTTCGGCAACCCCATCCAGGTGGTAGAACATGGCTTTAGGCAAAATGGGGAAACTGAGAAAAGGCACCAGTAGCGAGAAAGGATGGAACCATCCGACAAAGCCGCTTCCGAAAAGCGCCACAATCCGGGCGGCAATTTAGGATGTAATGTCGGTCCTCTGCCAAGGCTTGTAGCGGGTCACGCAATGAGCTGTTTACCACGCGTGCTCTTGAATTTGAGGGCTGCCAAAGAAGTGGTTCAGCGTGTCCGGGGGGCAGATCCAGCCGCGAAAGAAGGGGACGAAGAAAGGGTAGGAATGTGGATCAGAAAGCTCCAGAACATTCCCTGATATAGCGGCGCGGCTCGCGAGCGCGTTTGAGATGGCGAGCGGTGGATGCAGTTGAAAGAACAGCTGGGTCAGGATAGGGCAGACAGCTGTAAACTGCCCTCCCTTGTGGCGAAGCGCGGAACTCCATGCGGAGCAAGAGCAGCACAAATAGGATCAGGAAGAGGATCTGCGACAGGCGCCGTAAACTGCTCAGCGTCACATGCTTCACAGGGATAGTGTCAGAACCTCGTGGACAGTCGCGACGGGACCGCAATCACCACGCTGAGAGTAGACCAGGAACTTTCAGGCACGCGCCACTTCCAATACCACACCTGTTCCGATATCACTGATCCGCAGCTTTCCGCATGACCTGGCATTGATTGAATTACGACGCTCATATTGCCTGAGGGCAAGTTTCGTACTGTACCAAAACTGTCCCCCCCACCAGTATATTAGCGCAGCGATTACGATTACTCTGTAACCGCATGCAAGTCGTGAATGACTGACGACGGCGCACACGGTCCCCCCTCCCCGACCAAGAGATGCCAGCCTGTGATGGCCAGTGTCCCGAAGTGAACAGTAGGGCCTCTTGCGACTCATTAAGATGCTATATCGGCGTGGATGGCTCGATCCAAAAGTCTTTCTGAGACCATGCCCGTCACCCAGCCACGAGGAGAAACTGATGAAATCGGCCAAAAGGTCGCGGCTATTTGTGTGCCTAGTAGTGATGTTGATCCTCGGAAGTCTGTGGGGAACAAACGCTCAAGCGAATTCAGCAGTGAGTGAGAGTCCGTCTTCCCTGAGTTTTGGGTCGGTAAGCGTAAATACATTAAGTGCCCCCCAAGCGTTCACGGTAATGAATATGGGGTCCCACAAGATAATCATAGAGAGCGTTGCGAGCAGCAGCAATCAATTCACGGTCACGGGCCCTTCGCTGCCGCTAACAGTGAACCCTGGGCAAGGCGCGTCATTTCAAGTCGTGTTTGAACCGACAACCGTAGGGACTTCTTCTGGGACCATTCAGGTCTCCCTCAATGGGTACTCGCGCGGGGTGCAGTCGGTTGCCGTGTCGGGAACCGGCCTGGCCAATGCCCAAGACCCACCGCCACCTGTGAGTCCGAGCATCACGAGCCTTAATCCGAACTCGGGCGCCGTGGGCACTTTGGTAACGATTACGGGCAAGAACTTTGGAGCGACGCAGGGCACGATCACCTTCAACGGCACCGTAGCCACACCGACCAGCTGGAGCGCGACGAGCATCGTGGCTCCCGTGCCAGCCGGCGCGACGACAGGCAATGTGGTGGTCACGGTTGGCGGGGTGGCGAGTACTGGAGTGAGCTTCACGGTTGGATCCGTCGCCCCCCTCGCCTTCGTGCAGGTCAACTTCGCGACTCCCCAGGCACCGCAGACGACGGTGGCGGTGACCTATACGCAAGCTCAAACAGCTGGTGACTTGAACGTGGTGGTGGTCGGTTGGAACGATTCCGTGGCGAAGATCAATTCCGTAACAGACTCAAAAGGCAATGCCTACTCTTTGGCCGTTGGACCAACGGTGCAGAGCGGTACCGCGACCCAGGCAATTTACTATGCAAAGAACATTGCCGCGGCGGCGGCGAACAGCAACACAGTGACGGTGACGTTCAACACGGGAGCGGCTTTCCCTGATATTCGCGTTGCGGAATACAGCGGAATCGACACGACGACTCCTGTCGATGTGGTTGCGGCTGCGCAAGGGAACGGCACACCAAGCAACAGCGGCTCGGTGACAACGGGGAATGCAAACGATCTGCTGGTGGGGGCGAACTTGGTACAGCAGACCACGACGGGACCGGGGTCGGGGTATACGAGTCGTGTGATCACGACGCCGGACAGTGACATCCTGGAAGACTCAATTGTGACAACAGCAGGGAGTCGCAGCGCGACGGCACCGATCACGGGGGGCGCATGGATCATGCAGATGGTGGCCTTCCGAGGAGCGGGCAGTGGCGCGGGGACGTCACCAAGCGTTACGAGCCTTAATCCAAGCTCGGGTGCCGTGGGCACCTCGGTAGCGGTCGCGGGGACGAACTTTGGAGCCACGCAAGGCGCCAGCACGATCACCTTCAACGGCACCGTGGCTACACCGACCAGCTGGAGCGCGACGAGCATCGTGGCTCCCGTGCCAGCCAGCGCGACCACAGGAAACGTCGTTGTGACCGTCGGAGGGCAAGCGAGCAACGGCTCCAGCTTCACAGTGACCACAACGACTCCCAGCATCACGAGCCTTAATCCAAGCTCGGGTGCCGTGGGCACTTCGGTAAC
>Ga0181536_10001057_pt1 | contig 32905 bp, 33 predicted proteins | sample PEATcosm2014_Bin_41_FD_121105 | JGI IMG/M metagenome (GOLD analysis project Ga0181536, IMG submission 121105) | Peatland microbial communities from MTU Mesocosm Facility, Houghton, MI, USA - PEATcosm2014_Bin17_60_metaG | ecosystem: Environmental > Terrestrial > Soil > Wetlands > Peat | place...
CACATCGCTCGGATACTGCTTTCTCGGCTTCATCCTTCATAGCTATCGCCTTTGCCTACCCTCTGCATATATCCACCTTGAGACCTCCCTCGCCCATGTCGAAAGATCGTGAACAGGCTCTAATAGCGCGGCGACCAAGCTCAAGGACAAATGGTTGTTGGGGGCCCTGTCGTTAAATCATGGCTCCTATACTTGAGTTTGGAACGTTCGTTCTTCAACCGGTCCGCGCAGCCGCGCGAGCCACAAACGATTGGGCGGAGATCCGAGGAGCGATGGAAGCCGACTGGGAGATCGAACTGGGCGGCGGCGCGCCGGTGATCGAGGCGCTTTGGCCGGGGTTCGTCGATCTGCGCGGCAGCCCGGAGCGCATCGGGGAGATTGCCGAGGCGGCGATCTTCCCGGCGCTTGCCGGTCTGCTCGTTACCCTGAATGGGGCCGATTCCCCGGTGTGGAGCGCGAAGTGCGACCTGTGGGAGCCGGAGCCGGACGACGGGACTGCTTTCGATCCAACCGGCACGGCTTCCGCCTGCGCGAATCCGGCTGAGGCTCGCGCCCAGGCCGAACTGGCCTGCTATGTGGACCTGCTTCCACGCGCGGGTGAAGTCTTTGCGCGGCGGGAGCAGGCCGAGGAGTTTTGCCGGGAGTGGGTGGCGCGGCTGGCTCTCGCGCCGCTGCCGGATTGCCGCGCGGAGTTGATCGCGCGGCAGGCGATTGCGGGCGACGCGGAGGGCTTTGGCGTGACCGCCTACCTGAGCGCAACGGGCCTCGATCAAGCTGCGGCCGGGGATGCTCTGGCTGCCGCGCTAGCTGCTTTTGCGGACGCAATTGCGCCTGCCGCGACTCCCAGCAGTAGCGGCGGAAGGTAGCCTTCGGAGGTAAACTCCGGGGATTTGTTTGCGATTTTTCCTGGTTCGCGGCCTATTGAGCCCGTACATAGGTTCAATGAGATCAGGCAGATTAAACGAGTTTTGATACAATCAAAATAGATATTAAGACATACAAAGAATTTCAGCGCAATTGTGCGTTATTGATAAGATTTTCATTGTGCTTACGTGCTAAATCGGATTACAGTTGACATTCCACAGGTTTTTGTTGTATTGCGTCGCCTTGTTGTACTTTTTCCGAGGATTACCCATGATCTGTCCGAAGTGCCAGTCTGCTTCGTTGTCCATTATTCCGGCTGAAATCCGGCTCTATCGCAACAGTCTCCGTACTCTGAGCCATCCACCCATGACACCGTCTCCGGATGTGCGGGTGTGCTTGGATTGCGGCTGGTCGGAGTTCTCGATTCCGCGTTCCTGGCTATCCGCCGGGTGGTTGCGTTCCATGCGGACGCAGTCCGTCCCGAGCATAGCCGCCGTTAGAGCATCGAACGTGGCCACAATTACCTCCTGAGCCGGCAAACCCGTAAAGCCTGGGCTCGAACGGTTAACTGACCTCGCAAGGCGGGGCGGTTTGCGGGAGTGTTGCCGGTTTCCGGTCCATGAACAGTCGATCGCGCATGAAAAGGCCCCCAGCCGAAGCTGGAGGCCTTTTGCATTTGTGCCGAAGACGCGGCTGCCTGGACGGCCAGTCCTAGTACATGCCGTCCATGCCGCCGCCGTGGCCGCCGCGAATGAGATTTCGCAGATATGCGCTCATTACCGCAGCAAGCAAAATGAGAGGTCGCGTCTATTGAACAATTGCACAGAGCTATGACATTCTCGTTATTGTTTACTCGCAAGGAGAATTATGGACGCGAAACGGAAGATATGCATCGTTTTAGAGGCTTTTGGCCTTCTAATCTTGCTATTTGCTGCTTGGCAATTGTCAGCACAACAAGCAGTCGCCCCGAGCGACAGTGGAAGGCTTCAAGCGCAGAATGATCCACTCGCTGAGTTGAGTCCGGAAAATCGCGCTCTTTTGAATGCGCTGCGCGAAGCCGTTAAAAGGGACGACCTCACCGATATATTGGCAAACGGTAGAATTCTTCTCCCCGCTCTGAAGCCAGGCACTGTACAGACTGACGCCATCATGAAGCTCACTGCCCAAGCGGCCCTTGAGACCGGCGATATGAATTATGCTTTGACGCTCATCAAGCCATTGGCTGAACTCCCCCCCACCGACTGGGTTGCGGCCGAACTGCTGGCGCGCCTCTACGCTGAAAGCGAGAACAAAGAACTCCGCGATAGACAGATCACACATCTCCTTGACTTGCACAGCCATACAAGTGACAAGCAATTCGCCGAATCGCTAACCTTTACGATCCAAAGGATTAAGCTCCATTCCGGCTATGCAGTCCTTCTCTATCCCTTCAAGCCGCTGAAACCATACAACACCTATTTGATTGCTGAGATATGGACCGGCGAAGGCAAGATGGATTACCGTATCGAAATCGGTAGCGAGCGCGAGGACCAGATTTTCTTCAAAGCCAAGCACCCCGGCGAGAGACGCTTCTCCATCGATTCATATCGAAAGAACAACAAGAACCCTAATGGGCCCGAGTCGCAAGCTTTGCATGGTTTTGTGGATGGAGTTTTCGACTACGACTATATGCGGGATTGCATGATGAAGATCGCCAACGGTGAGGAATCCCCGAGTAAATAAAATTCGGTCAACGCAAAAGGCCCCCAGCCGAAGCTGAGGGCCTTTTGCGTTTGCGCCGAAGGCGCGCCTGCCTGGACGGCCAGTCCTAGTACATGCCGTCCATGCCGCCGCCGTGGCCACCGCCGGCAGGAGCAGCCTTGGGCTCCGGAATCTCGACGACCAGAGCTTCGGTGGTCAATAGGAGACCGGCGATCGAGGCCGCGTTCTGCAATGCTGTGCGGGTCACCTTGGTGGGGTCGATGACGCCGGCCTTGACGAGGTCCTCGAAGACGTTGGTAAGAGCGTTGTAGCCGAAGTGCGGGTCGGTAGATTCCAGCACCTTGGCCACTACCACGGCGCCCTCTTCGCCGGCATTGGCGACGATCTGGCGCAGAGGCTCTTCGAGCGAGCGGCGAACGATTTGCGCGCCGATCTTCTCGTCGCCTTCCAGCGTCTTGATAAGCGCATCGACAGCCGGAATAGCGCGAACCAGGGCCACGCCGCCGCCGGGGACGATGCCTTCCTCGACTGCCGCGCGAGTGGCATGCAAAGCATCCTCGACGCGCGCCTTCTTCTCCTTCAGTTCGGTCTCGGTGGCCGCGCCTACCTTGATGATGGCCACGCCGCCGACCAGCTTGGCCAGCCGTTCCTGCAGCTTCTCCTTGTCGTAGTCCGATGTGGTCTTCTCGATCTGCGTGCGAATCTCCTTCACGCGGCCCTCGATTTCAGACGACTTGCCGCCGCCGTCCACGATGGTGGTGTTGTCCTTGTCGATGGTGATGCGCTTGGCCTTGCCCAGATCCTCGAGCTTCACGCCTTCCAGCTTGATGCCCAGGTCCTCGGTGATGGCCTTGCCGCCAGTAAGAATGGCAACGTCGCCCAGGATCGCCTTGCGGCGGTCGCCGAAGCCGGGAGCCTTCACCGCAGCCACATTCAGGGTGCCGCGCAGCTTGTTGACCACGAGAGTCGCCAGCGCCTCGCCCTCCACGTCTTCCGCGATGATGAGCAGCGGCTTGCCGCCGCGGGCAACCTGCTCCAGCAGGGGCAGCAGGTCCTTCATGGCGCTGATCTTCTTCTCGTAGATCAGGATGTAGGGTTCTTCGAGAACCACTTCCAGGCGCTCGGCGTCGGTAACGAAGTAAGGGCTGAGATAGCCGCGGTCGAACTGCATTCCGTCAACGGTCTCCAGGCCGGTGTGCATGGTCTTGGACTCTTCGATGGTGATAACGCCGTCCTTGCCCACAACCTTGACCGCCGCGGCGATAATGTCGCCGATCTCCTGATCGCCGTTGGCCGAGATAGCGCCCACCTGGGCCACGGAACCCTCGTCCACGGGCTTAGACAGCTTGCCCAGGGCGCCGCCCTCGGTCCACTTGCCGTCCTTGTCGCGGGTGCCGATAATCACCACCACAGCCTTTTCAATGCCGCGCCTCAGGGCCATCGGGTTGGCGCCGGCCGCCACCGTCTTCACGCCCTCGCGGAAGATGGACTGGGCCAATACAGTAGCCGTAGTCGTGCCGTCGCCGGCCACGTCGCTCGTCTTCGATGCAACCTCGCGGACCAGTTGCGCGCCCACGTTCTCCATCGGGTCTTTCAGGTCGATCTCTTTGGCCACCGTCACGCCGTCCTTGGTGATGGTGGGCGATCCAAACTTCTTTTCGATCACGACGTTGCGGCCCTTGGGACCGAGCGTCGCCTTGACGGCGTCCGCCAGCGTGTTGACGCCGCGCAGAATCGCCTGACGGGAATCCTCACCGTGCAGAATTTGCTTTGCCATTTTTGTAAATCTCCTTAAAAAGGGTTCAGGGGTCAGGGATCAGGGGTCAGGGCCGATACTGCTTGCTCGCTGACTCGCTCGTTCCGTTAACCGTGCTAGTTACGCTAACTCCGCTAATGCGCGGAGCGCCTACTTCTTCACGATGCCGAGGACTTCTTCCTCGCGCATGATGAGGAACTCTTCGCCGTCCAGCTTGATCTCGGTGCCGGAATACTTGCCGAAGAGAATCTTGTCGCCCGCCTTTACGTCCAAGGGGAAAACCTTGCCTTCGTCGTTGGACTTGCCCTTGCCCACGGAGATCACTTCGCCCTCCTGGGGCTTTTCCTTGGCGCTGTCGGGAATGATGATGCCGCCACGGATGGTTTCGCCCTCTTCCAGACGGCGGACGAGGATGCGGTCATGAAGCGGGGTAAATGTGGTTGCTGCGGTCGTTGTTGCCATTGTTTTGCTTCTCCTTCGCACACGGCGCGGGTTGAGCCCAGGCCGAGGGATTTGTGTGGTATTGAGGAAAAAAACCTCGAAAGGCCGGACTGCGGCCCAAATATTGGAGCGCAGATCCTAAAAGGAGTAGTGCCGAGCAGTTTCAGCAGCGGTTTGCTAGCACTCTCGCCTTCCAATTGCTAACGATAGAGAAGGCCGGGCAATTTGTCAAGTGAAAATTATTAAAATATGAGTGCATAATGCTCATAAAATCTTACTTCTAATAAGAGGGTTCGCCTCGCCCGATCTGATCTGTACGAATCGCAGTAGCCACGCCCCAAACAAAGTATTGCTATGAAAGGCTTTACCGGGTAAGAGGCAGATTTTTGCGTGACATTATGAGGATTTCTGCGCATAATGGAACTGTTAAACATTTTCGGGATTGTGCCGATCAGGGAACTTGCAACCAGAACCAATCGGGAAGCGTAAACAATCGCTTGTATTCGCTTGCCGAACGTGGAACGTTTCTGTTATACGTTTTGGTTGCAACAAATTTGTGTGTTTGGAGTTGTGAGAGAAATGCAGATCAAGAGACGGAGCCTCCCCACAATCGTGGATGTCACCCGACAGATGGAAGCGTTTGAGTTACGGTACAGCATCAGCACAGGAGAATTTCTGCGGCAGGATTTTGCTGAAAGCCGGGTCAACGAAGACGATGCCATGCGGTGGCGGTACCTTCACGAGCAGCTTTCTGCTCTCCATGAAGCTGCTATTGAGAGGATGTACTCCACCTTGCCTAAGGGAAGCGAAGCTCGACTGAAGAACTGTGAGAACTCTTCAGAGCTTCTTGCGGCATGAAATGCGTTTCCTCGAGTATGAGAGGTGGCTTGAGGAAAGGGTAGCTAACGCTTCCTTTGAGGATGGGTGCGTCCATATCGGGCCATGGGCTACCCCAACCGTAACACCCAACAAGCCACCCTGGGATTTAGAGTGGGTCATTCTCTTCAAGGGCGACTACTATCTCCGCCTTGTCGAACACTGGTATCGTCGCGGTTCGCATCTCGGTGGCGGCGGCTATCGCAAGACTTTCTCTTTTCACTATGGCCCTACGAACCCCAACAGAAACGCAGAAGGCGTACCACTGCCGAGCGATTTGTATCCTGCCGTGCTCCGGATCGACGATGACGATGATTGGAGAGGAGCACACCTCCATTTTGACGGGGAGAATCATATCATCCAAGCTAGGGTGAAGAATTTGCGAATATCGGATGTTGATTTATTTGACTTCATCGAGGCTGTGCTGGAGCACAGAAGAACCGGCAAAAGATTTGACGAGATCATGGATTTTGAGGTGACAAAGTAATGCCAAACTCCTACAGTGGCGTTATTGAGTACTTCTTCCATGAAGGCAAGGAGAATCTTGAAGATTGTTTGCGAATTGCCTTCGAGACCGCAATTTCGCGCGACGTAACAACGATCATCATTTTTACGGGCGTCGGCGAGGGGCCGCGAATGGCAATTGAGAGATATCTCTCCCGGCCCATGTTCAAGGAAATACAACTAATTGCTGTCACCTTTCCATACGGTCAACGATTCAAGGACGGCGCTCGTATTGAAATTAGTCCGGAAACGGTTGATTTTCTTCTAGAAAACAACGTTCCCCTATTGAGGGCACACCTCCCGTTTGCTCCTATCACTCCGCATTATCGGCAACATGGGCCATTAGGGCAGGATTTAGCATTGATTGGGAATGCTCTGAGTATTTTTGGCGGCAGCATGAGCCTATGTGTACAGGCAGCTCTGGTGGCTTCTGATGCTGGCTACTTGGAATTGGGGCAGCATGCGATTTGCCTGACCTCGGATACGGCGATCCTTGCAAGGACTTCTCCCACTCAGGACTTCCTCACCGACTTTATTATTCGAGAAATCCTCTGCAAGCCGATGACGCTAACAGTCATGAAACACGAGAAGAGGCTTACGCCGCTTCCAGAATCGACCACCACTGAAATCGAGGGTGATGCCGCTCCTAACCTACTGCCTCCCGAAGCTGGCAAGCAAATGAACTAGTCGGTTCGTATCCACGCTCACCACTACAAAAAGTGCGCCCACTTCATTGCAAGTTCTCAAAACCATTTACAATGGACAGCATGCTTCACCGCTCTCTCTTTCGTCTCAGCATCTTCGTGGCCGTATTCGGCCTGATCGCCGGTTCTCTCGCCGCGGGCGCGCAGCAGGACTCCTCCAAACGCGGCCGCAAGTACAAATCTCCCCCGCCGACGGCGCGCATCGAGGTCACCGTCCTGCGCGACTCCAGCGGCAAGCCCATCGAGAATGCCGCCGTCATCTTTCACCCCATGGAGGGCGAAAGGGACAAGGGCAACATGGAACTGAAGACCAACGAGGATGGCAAGTCCATCATCGACGTGCTGCCTATCGGCGATACGGTGCGGCTGCAGATCATCGCCAAGGGCTTCCAGACCTTCGGCAACGATTACAAGATCGATAAGCCGGAGATGGCCATTGAGATCAGGATGAAGCGGCCCGGCGAGCAGTATTCGATCTACAAGGATCACGGCGAGACGGCTGCGGCTGGAAAGAGCGCCGATACGAACAAGACGGCTCCCGCAAAGGATGCAGGAGCGGCGGGCGACAAGCCGGCCAGCTCTGAAAGCCAACCGGCGGCGCAGCCCAGCCAGAGTCAGCCAAAATAGTCTGTCATCTATTTTCGGACCAGCCTGAAGAAGCGGAGGGGATAACTTCCCACTTGTTTCGTAGGCAGGTCTGCATGGATGAGTTTCAACAAGGGAACCGGCGAATTGCATTCTTGCTCCGGTGCGCATATCATTCTCCCGATAGCGAAGCTAGGTAGGCGGCTGTCCGAAGTCCGGCCAGTTCGATTCCCGCGAGAAATCCCGAAGGGCGGCCGACCAGATTACGGTTTGTCCCGGCATCACCGAGGAGGTCATCATGAACGGCAACTTTGCGAGCAATCTATTAGAACTTCTGCTCAGCGTGGTTGCCGTCGTCGAGGCTGTCCGTAGATTCTTCGAGTGGCTATTTCGGATCCATTCAAGTCGTTTGCGGGTCCTTATCCATGCAGCCGCGGCTTCGACGCTTGGTGGTATCTTGTGGAATGCTCTTTGTCATGTCATGGTGGCGCTAAACCATTGCGAATGGCATCATTACATGGGAGGGAGTGGAAACGAGCCGCACGGGATGCATGCATTTATCTGGGGAGTCTTGACACTCACGCCCGTAGCTTTGTTCGCCGCGCTCTTCATGCAAAAACCTGAGATTATCAACTGGCGAGCAATGATCGAAGGGCTGGGCGCAAGGTACCTGATTTGCATAGCGCTCTACGGACTGCTTGGCGGGCTTGGGGCTCATCTCTTCTATGATTTTGGCTTGCGCCCGGGAATCGAGGCGGCTAAGTTGGGAGGCGACCAACAGGAACTCATCATCGTCGTGCTTTGGGCAGGGATATTGTCAGCGGCGACGTACTTGGCGTTTCCCGGAACCTGGCTGGTTTTCAGGAAATTAGATACACCGTTCAGTTCAATGCTGCAAATCCCCTTCGCCATATATCTTTCGTTTTTCTCAATCCTGTTCTTTCTGACTGTCTTCGACTATACGCATATATTCGATATGCTTCGCGGCCTGGTTGCCGGCTGTGCGCTCAGGCTTGGCCTGTATTGCGGATTGATTGCCGCGCCGCTCCTCCATGAAAGACTGTTGCGCCAATCTCCGAAGTAATTTTTCCAGGTGTCAGCCTATGGACGAATCGTAAGATGGTACGATGAGCAACCAACCCCTTCTCGGCAAATCGGCGCTGGTCACCGGCGGCGCGCGGCGCGTTGGCCGGGAGCTTGCGCTCACTCTGGCTCGCGCCGGCGCGGATGTGACCATTACTTACCGTACTTCGCATTCAGAAGTCGCCGAGACAGTTCGCTCTATCGAAGCTCTGGGACGCCGCGCACTGGCTGTCGAGTGCGATGTGCGCACCGAGGCCTCGGTGCGAGCCGCCATTGCCGCCTCCATCGCCAGCTTTGGGCGGCTGGATGTTCTGGTAAATAACGCCGCCGTCTTCGAGTCCGCGCCTCTCGACCAAATCAGCCTGGCGGAGTGGGATGCGGTCTTCGAGACCAACGCGCGCGGGCCGTTTCTGGTGGCGCGGGAAGCACTCGCCTCACTTCGCGCCGTCGAGGGAAGGATCGTGAATATCGGCTCGTTAGGCGGATTGTGCGCCTGGGCCGGCCACGCCCACTATTGCGCCTCGAAAGCCGCTCTGCATTCGCTGACCCAAAGTATGGCCAAAGCCTTTGCGCCCCAGGTGAGCGTGAACTGTGTGGCGCCTGGTTGGATCGATCTGGAAGGGCAGCCGGGCGATGCAGCCGCTCATTTCGCGGCCAAAACGCCTATGCAGCGCAACGGCACGGCGGAAGATGTGGCCCAGGCGGTACTCTTCTTTGCCGCCGGTCCGCGCTTTGTCACCGGCCAGGTTCTGGCCGTGGATGGCGGGCTGGGGCTGTAAGGCAGCTATTCAAACATGGAATCTGTTGCATCGACAGACGAGTAACAAGCCGCCTCAACGCTATTGCCATTGCGACTTGCACGATTTGTAATTATTTGTATATTCCTGTTCGGCTGAAGTGAGGAAATGCAACTGATAATGAACCGGCGCCTCGGGACACTTGCTCGGAGGCGTAATGAACTTTCTCAGGTAGTCTCGGGTCTCTATGAAGTCCTCAAGCGAAGGCGAGCCGCAACCACCACTTTTTGCGGATAATATGTATGACATTCGTCTTTGACCTTCGCTGTCCAGCTTGGGAATTACCTTGATGTCTTCCTGCCGGACGCCGCAGTCACTGAGGAACTTCACATCATCGGCGCTGAGGGTGATTGCGGACTGGCTGCGCAGAGCGGGGCAACACAGCAGGATTGCGCAGAAGGCAATGTACGAAACATACTTCATCTGAAAAATCCTCCGTTTCATCTCAAAATCTACAACAGCCGCCGGCCGCTATGCTGTCCAGGCAAGGCGCTCGGGCAAAACCAGATCATTTGAACTGTAATTAATGCCAAGTCTTTAGAATCCTATCCAGAATGTCTTGGTTCACCTTGTATACATAGTCGGATTCAGCTTTAGTCAGGAAATCGGTGTCATACCCTTTTGGAGGCTTGGGAGCCTCGTTCGGAGGCGGAGTGTACTTTCTCAGGAAGTCTCTGGAATCTATGAAGGCCTTAATGTCGCTGCATTCCCTGCCGTCTTTACGCAATATAGCCAGTATCTTGGCTTGGCCAGCGTTTGGAAGGTTGGGGATCACATTAATGTCGCTCTGGAGAACGCCGCAAGTACTGAGGAACTTTACATCATCGGCGCTGAGGGTAAGGGCGGACTGGCTGCGCAGAACGGGGCAGCACAGAAGGATCGCGCAGAAGACCAGATACAGAATATGCTTCATAATTCTCCTTTCCATCCGAAATTCAGCGAAAATCCAATCCACGGCGAACAGTACGACGCTGCCGCTTTAAGCCTGAATTTCCATTTTGCTTTCCCAGCAAGCAAGTATACTCCCGGTCGCCCCCGGGTCCGTTACCGGGCGAACAGACGCCCCCAAAAGCCCTTTGTTATTGTCTTAGCATCAACGGCGACGGATTTGAGAGCCGCGGATCGGGGCGATTCGGCGAACTTGCGGGCATCGAACTTGAGCGGCACGTGCTCCCACAGGCCGATGGGTTTAGGCTGCGCAGGCCACTCGGCGCCTTCGACCGCGGCCTGCGGATTTGTAACGCACAGCCGCCGCGCGGTCTCTTCGCCGGCCTTTTGCGCCACGTACTCATAACCCTTTTTAAGATGCGGCGGACGCCATTCGGGATGGTGCGCGTCAGTGGCCAGAAAGTGAATCCAGTTACGCTTCAGCAGTTCGTTGGAGAAGGCCTCGGCCATCTTGCCGAAGCGCCCGTACAAGGAAGCGGAGGTGATCTGAACCAGGCACCCACGGCGCATCCACTCCGCCAAGAGTTCGGGATCGCGATGCAGCGCCGCATACCGTTCCGGATGGGTGACGATCAGCGTATAGCCCGCTGTCTGTAGTCTGTACATGGCTTCGGCCATCTGCGGCGGAATGGACAGGAAAGAAAATTCGATCAGCAGGTAGCCTTTGCCCGCGATCGAGTAACGCAGAGGATTGGCTATCGCTTCGAGGATATTCTCCGCGTTCAGGTGAAAGTCGCAGCCCAGGCTCAACTCAACGACGCCGTCCAGCAGCCCGCGCAACTCAGCAAATCGCTCTTCAATCAGCGCCGCCTGCCAGGGAAACTCGTTGCTGGCGTGCGGGGTGCAGACAATGTGCGTCACGCCTTCGGCAGCAGACTCGCGCGCCATGGCCAGCGAGGTTTCCAGATCGGGCGCGCCGTCGTCCACTCCGTAGATCAGATGATGGTGAATATCGATCATTGCGTTCCGGCCTCCGGCTTCCGCCGCAAGAGCATTCTCACCGTACCTGTAATGTCGGTATCGTGCCATCCCACCCTAGCCGCAAAAACAAGAACGCGGCGAGGGTGGGGCACCCGTTACTCGTCGATCGAGTTGTGCTGACGGTCAAGGTATTGCATCAGCCGCGGGTTCAACACAATGAGTCGATGAAGCCCACGGCACATCTGCTTCGAGGAATGCCAGTGGGTTTATCTGGCACAAAATCATCATTTCATCTGTCATTTCTGCTCACTTCTGGAAAACATTCTGTTTTAGCTTCCCTGACCGATCCCCTAGATGGGTGCTCTGACCTGATCCCCTAGATGGGTGCTCTGACCTGATCCCCTAGATGGGTGCCCCACCCTCGCCGCGTTTTTGTTTTTGCGGCTAGGGTGGGCTGCCGCGAACCTTCGCCAGCCAGATTCAACCTTGCCCCGGCATCTTCAATCCTAGCCGTCTACCTGCGGTCCATGACGACTCAATCTCCACAATGCCCGGTTCTCCAGTAAGATAGTGACGAAAGCTGGACCATTTCCATTCTTCGGGGCGACATGCCAATCCTCTCGTAACCGGGTTGCAGTGCATATATCGGAGCTTTTCGACCCTCTTCTCTTCTGAATGAACATTAAAGTCGTAATAGCGCGCCAGCCAGAACGGCCGCTGATCGGATTGTTTGGAGACGGAAGTTTTCAGGGCTTGAATAGCACGGTCCAGCATTCTCCTCCCTGGTTCCGAAACCAACAAATGCACGTGTTCCGGCATGACGACATAACCGAAAACGTGGAAGACGTATCGCTTGCGCATCTGCTCCAATGTTCGTTCGAAGAGATCGCAAGCTGAGGCGGTGGCCAGATAAGGAAGCCGGTCGTGGCAACTGAAGGTGAGGAAATGAAAGTCTCCGGCGTGTTGAAATCGTGCAAGCCTATCGGGCATAGCGAGGACATTCTACTCCCACCCTAGCCGCAAAAACAAAGACGCGGCGAGGGTGGGGCACTCAACCTTGCACCCAAAACCTTGCGCTCCCACCCAAAACCTTGCGCTCCCACCCAAAACCTTGCGCTCCCACCCAAAACCTTGCACTCCCACCCAAAACCTTGCACTCCCACCCAAGACCTTGCACTCCGTGAAAATGCTCTGACAGTTCATTGGGTTGCGAGAACCTCGATCATCGAGGCAATGATCCTCCAGCCGTCGGCCGAACCGAGCAATAGTTCGCTGGAGCGGTCCGGATGGGGCATCATTCCTAGCACGTTGCGCTGCGCGTTGAGGATGCCCGCGATGTTTCCCAGCGACCCGTTGGGATTCGCCTCCGGCGTGATTTCGCCGGTCGGCGTGGCATAGCGGAAGGCGATGCGGTCTTCGGCTTCCAACTGGCGCAACTGCTCCGGCTCGCAGAAGTAATTGCCTTCCATGTGGCCGATGGGAATGCGCAGAACTTCGCCTTTGACGAGCCGGTTGGTGAAGGGGCTGTCGGCGGTTTCGACGCGCAGATGCACATGCTTGCAGATGTACTTTAGTCCGGCGTTGCGCATCAGCGCGCCAGGCAGCAGGCCCGACTCGGTGAGGATCTGGAAGCCGTTGCAGATGCCCAGCACCAGTCCGCCGCCGGCGGCAAAGCGCTTGACCGCCTGCATGACGGGAGAAAAACGCGCGATGGCGCCGGTGCGCAGGTAATCGCCGTATGCAAAGCCGCCGGGAACCAGCACGGCATCGACGCCGGCGAGGTCCTCGGAGTCGTGCCAGAGAAAGGCGACAGGCTGATGGGCCACTTCGGCGATCACGTTGTATGTATCGTGGTCGCAGTTGGAACCGGGAAAGACCAGAACCCCAAATTTCATGCTTCTAGGGTATCAGCTTTTTAATCTCTTCCTCCGCCATCGGGAGCGGATCGAAGAACTCAGGCCCGGGCTCAAACTGTTCTTTTGAAAGCCAAATGGTATTTTTCCGTTCTTGAACGCCAGGAACGGGGCGACGCCACTGTTGAGATTCGATTTGGAGACGATAAAAAAGTTACGGAGGCAGAAGTTGTTTCAGGCCAGACAGACCCGCCCGACGGGGTTCAGGGAGGATTCGTGAGCAAACTGTGGAACTTCGGGGCTAGCCGGGAGGTGGAACTCACGGTGGGGGCAGATTTGCGCATCCTGGAGGTCAATCGGGCTGCCGCGAAGGTTTGGGGTTTCCCTCTGGATCGGTTTGAAGGGATGGAGTTTACCGCCTGCTTCACGAATCCGGATGCGGCTCGCGACCTGTGCGCGCTGGCGTTCGCCAAAGGCGAGGCGCAGGAACATATTCTGGAGTTGACCACCCCCGCGGGAGAGTTCTCCTACCTGCAATGCCGGGCAGTCCGTCTTGAAGGCGAAGACGTTCGCGTGCTGGTAACGGCCCAAAATATAACCGAGCGAAAGAGCATGCCATCGGCTCTGTTTGAAAGCCGGGAGATGTTCCGCAACGCCTTCGAGTGCGCCAATATGGGCATCGGACTGGTGGACCTTCAGGGAAGGTTCTTCGATGTAAACAATAAGTTGTGCGATCTGCTGGGCTTATCCCGTGGAGAACTGATAGGGGTGGAGGTGAAGGATGTCGCCTCTCCCGACAGCGAAATGCCGGACAGCGACTTCCTCAGCAAGGCGCTGGAGGGCGATGCGTCCCAAAACGCCTATGAAAAATGCTATGCGACCCCGGAGAGAGAGACGCAGTGGGTCGAGATTTCCTTCGGACTTGGCCGCGGCCAGACCGGGAAACAACTCTGCGTCATCGCCTGCTTTCGGGATATCAACGAGCGCAAGCAGTTGGAGGCGATACTGGAGGAGCAGGCCTCCATCGACCCGCTTACCAAGGCCCTGACCCGGACGAGCTTCGAGGAACGGGCCAATATCGAAGTGTCGCGATCGGGCCGTCATGGGCACAAGCTGTCGCTGCTGCTCATCGACCTGGATTACATGAGGGTGGTCAACGACAAGTACGGCTTTGACGCCGGCGACCAGGTGTTGAGCGAACTCTGCGGCGTTGCCCGGAAGTGCCTGCGCATGACGGATATCTTCGGACGCTGGGGCGGCGAGGAGTTTCTCGTCCTGCTGCCGGATACAGGGACGGCTGGGGCCATGCGAGTTGCGGAGCGGATCAGGGCCTCGATTGAAAGATTCAACTTTCCGGAAGGCGTGCAAATGACCGTCAGCCTGGGAGTGACCGGATGCCGGGAAGAGGAAAGTTTCGCCTCCGTGGTGGACCGCGCGGACGATTGTCTATTCCGCGCCAAGCAAGGCGGCCGCAACCGTGTGGTTATCGACGAGAAGGACCTGGCAAGGGAGAACGCGCACAAGACGGATAAAGGTCATTTCCTCGAACTGCCGTGGAAGAAGTCTTACACCTCCGGCAATTCCGACATCGACGCCGAGCACCGGAAGGTATTCCAGATTGCCAATCACATCATTTCCGCCATGACCTCGGAGGAGACCGGAAACGAGTTGATGTCCCTGGTCGACGACCTGCTCGTCGAGTTGGTTTTGCACTTTACTCATGAGGAGGAGTTACTGGAAGCTGCCGGCTATCCGGAGATCGAGGCTCACAAGGCATCTCACCGCAGGCTGTTGGCGCAGGCCGTCGATCTGGCGGACGGGCTGAAGCGGATGGAAGGGACAGCGCGCGATTTTCTGGGCTTTGTGATTCATGACATCGTGTCCATGCACATCCTCCAGGAAGACCCGGAATACTTCCCCTGGTTCGGAAAGACTGGACCGCCGGTCCAAGAGCCTGTCCAGGAGCAGGGGATGGCGAAGAGCGGCATCCAGGGTAATCGCATTTGAACTTAGAGCAAGAAATGAAGGGTACGGGCTTTAGCCCCTGAGGGACAGCCATTCGCCCATTTTGCCGCCGATTTCAGTGTTTCGTGTGGCGCCAATTCCATCAACAAGTCAAGCTCGCTTATACATTCTCTTTCCTCAGGGGCTAAAGCCCCCTCGATTTTTCAGAGCATGAACGTACGGGCTGAAGCCCGTACCCTTCAAATGCTCAAATGCGATTGCCCTGGAGCGGCATCCGCGCCGCGTAGAACCTCAACCGCGCCGGTGATATACTCACAACGTCAGGCGCGTGCCCGCGCCGGTATTTTGTTTTTCCGCAGAGGTTTCCATGTCCGGCCACTCAAAATGGGCCACAATCAAGCACAAGAAGGGCGCGCTGGATGCCAAGCGCGGCAAGATATTCACCCGCCTGCTCAAGGAAATCGCGGTAGCCGCCAAAGGCGGCGGCAACCCCGACACCAATGCCCGGCTGCGCACTGCCGTTCTGGCAGCCAAGGCCGAAAATATGCCGCAGGATAACATCAAGCGCGCCATTCAGCGCGGTACCGGCGAGCTGGAAGGCCTCAGCTACGAGGAGATCACCTTCGAGGGTTATGGCCCCGGCGGCGTGGCGATTATCGTCGAGGTAACGACCGACAACCGCAACCGCGCGGTAAGCGAGATCCGCCACGCCTTCTCGAAGAACGGCGGCAACCTGGGCGAGTCCGGATCGGTGCGGTTCATGTTCCACAAGAAGGGCCTCATCGCCGTCGAAAAGGACGCGGCCACGGAAGAGCAGTTGATGGACATCGTGCTCGAACATGGCGGCGAAGACCTGAACGACGAGGGCGATACCTGGGAGATTGTCTCCGATCCAGCCGACCACGAGGCCGTCGCCGCGGCCATCAAGGCTGCCGGCATTCCCACGGTGATGAGCGAAGTGACCATGGTTGCTTCAACCTACACCAAGCTGGAAGGCAAAGAGGCCAGTCAGATGATCCGTCTGCTTGAGGTTCTGGAAGACTGCGACGATACGCAAAACGTTTATTCGAACTTCGATATGGACGCAGAACAGATGGAAGCGGCAGCCGGTTGACCCCGGTTCGAGGCAGGCATCGAAAAGGCCGCCCGGTAGTGGCGGCCTTTTTATGAAATACAGATTTTCTCGCTCCAGAAAAGGATAGAATGTTGACCAGAACTCTAAAGACGTTATCGTTTGTCTTGTTGGCAGGGACCCTCGCGGGAGGAACAGGATTTTCAACCGCCCAGACTCCAAGCGATAGTGCAGCTTCAGCAGGCAAATTTCCGGTGACGTCCGTGATAAACGGTACCGGTTTGTACGCAATAAACCCGGTGGAGAGCGTTCGTTACAACAAGAGCTGGGAGTATGGCCCATTCGTCAACTGGGGCACCGGCGTGGGCAACCGCTCGGACTACAAATTTTTCTGGGCCGGCGCACAGTTGAGCAAGCCGCTTTCGCCGGTTCTCCATGCCGGGTTTCTCTCCGGCCAGTTCGAGTTCGGCGGCAACATCATGCCGCTGTGGCAGGCCTATACTCCGGCTCCGTTTACGCAGACCTTCACCAATCCAGGGGGTGGGTCCAGCACTACTTTTGCATACGGCGGCGGTACTTTTCGCGGCGTCAGCCTCACTCCGGTGATCTTTCGCTGGAACTTCCTTACCCGGTCACGGCGCTTTCAGCCCTGGTTTCAAGCGGCGGGCGGGTTGATCTATACCACCCACAAGTTCCCGCCGAATTTTCAGAGCAATCCGCTGCTCGGAGTCGATGGCGGAACCAGTGTGTGGAACTTTTCGCCGCAAGGGGGGGGCGGAGTTCACTTCTTTACCCGTCCCAAGCGGTCGATAGACCTGGGAGTAAACGGCGTGCATATCTCCTCGGCCTCGCTGGGCGACCGCAACCCCGGCGTGAACGCCAGCATTCAGATTCAGGTGGGCTACACCTTTTGGAGGTGACCATCGGCGGACCGTTGGTAGAGTGCGTTCCCAACTTCTCCGAGGGCAGGGATGCCCGGCGGGTCGAGGCGATTGTGGCCGCGATGCGCGTCGAGGGAGTGCGCCTGCTCGACTGGTCGATGGACGCCGACCACAACCGCTCGGTGGTGACCATTGCCGGCGATCCGGCTTCGGTCGTCGAGGCGGCGGTGCGCGGCGCGGGCAAGGCCGCCGAGTTGATCGACCTGACTCGGCAGGAGGGGGTGCATCCGCGCATCGGAGCGGCGGATGTGATTCCGTTTGTGCCCATATCGGGCATCAAACTGGAGGATTGCGTTCTGCTGGCCCGGCAGGCGGGACTCGAAATCTGGCGGCGATCCGGCGTGCCGGTGTTTTTCTATGAAGCGGCAGCGGCGCGGCCCGACCGGGCCAACCTCGAGGATGTTCGCCGCGGGCAGTTCGAGGGGCTGCGCGACGCAGTCAACAAGGAAGCGGCTCGCCGGCCCGATCTGGGCGGTCCTGGCCTGCATCCCACTGCGGGAGCCTGCGCCGTGGGAGCGCGCAGATTTCTGGTCGCCTACAACATCTATTTCAACTCCGCCGACGTCTCTATAGCACGCTCCATGGCCCGCGAGATTCGCGCCGCTTCCGGCGGGCTGAAGGGCGTGAAAGCCCTGGGTGTGCTGGCTCATGGGCGGGCGCAACTCTCGATGAATATCACCGACTTCGCGGCCACGCCGGTTTCGCAGGTTTATCGCGCGGTCTCGAATCTGGCGCTCCGGCACAAGATCGCTCTCGCCGAGGGCGAGGTGATCGGCCTGCTTCCCGAGGCAGCTTGTGAGCGGGAGAGCGAATGGATGCGTCAGTTGATTGAGTTCGATCCGCGGACCAGGATTCTGGAGAATCGGCTGGCCGATCCCCTTCCCTGGCCGGGAGAGTAATGAGCGATGGAATGGGAGAGCGTTTCGCATCGGCGGAACGCTAGCTAGTACAATGGAAACGCAGGACATGAGGGCGGTTATCGGTTCATAGGCCGGCAATGGTTGCTGAATTTGAAGTAATTCCCATGCGGCAGGATCGAGAAAGCGCTCGAATCTCGGAGGGTGAAAAATTGTTGAAGAACATTCTTAAGGTTTCGATTCCGGCAATGTTTATAGCCGCTGGTCTTTCAGCGCAGGCGGCGCAGTTGGCCACCGATGCCCGCACGGCGGTGCCGCATGAAGTGCAGCAGTTGGTGGTGATCGACTATCGAGTGATGCAAGACTCGCCTACCGCGACGGATCTGAAAGAGCGCGTGATGCCGCCCGAACTTAAGGAGTTCGACGAGGCGCTGCGCAAGTCGGGACTCAACGACAATCACGACGTGGACGAACTGGCCTTTGCCCTCTTCCGGCCTTCTACGGCCAGCGATTCGCTGATAACGGTAGGCATCGCTCAAGGCCAGTTTGCATTGCAGGATATTCTCGCCAACTTCAAGAAGCAGAAGATAGCGCCCACCAAGGTGCGGACCAACAAGGTCTATCCGCTGGCCAAGAGCGGCATGGTCCTCTGCTTTGTCGATCCGTCCACCATGGTCTTCGGCGGCAAAGACGCGGTCGAGAAGGCTCTCGATGCCCGCGACGGGGTCTCGCCCAACCTGCTGTCCAATGCGCCCATGATGGATGCGATGAAGACCGTGGACTCGGAGCCTCTGTGGAGCATTCTCGACGAGAAGGGCACGCGGACCATGATGAGGCAGGTGCTGGGCGAGGCCGGTCCGCTCACCGACTTCGAGACCGTGCAGAAGCGTTTGCAGGCCTCGTGGTACTCGATGAACTTCCAGCACGGCGTCAAGTTCGACCTCACCATCGCAACCGGGGATTCGTTTTCGGCAGCCACCATCGCATCGCTGCTGACCGCGGCGGTGGCCTTGCGCAAGATGAGCGGTTCGGAGGCCGAAAAGAAATCGCTGGCCGACACCTCCGTTGCCGCCGACGCAGGGAAGCTCTCGGTTCATTTTGCCGCCAACGACGCGGAGTTCACCAGCCTGCTCCAGTCGCCGCTGTTCCAAAGCATGGTTCATTGACAGCCCGTGGTGAAAGTCGGGGTTTGAAAGGGAACGGCTTCAAAGCCTGCCCTGAGCTTGTCGAAGGGTGCCGTAAACGGTTGATAAGAAACGAGGGGCTTTACAGGCTGCGGAAAAACTCTGCTTTGTAACAGGGCACGACTTTAGTCGTGCCGGAAGTGCAACAAAATCAACGCGGGCTTTAGCCCCTGAGGGATGTTTTTCGGGATTTTCGCCCGTCATGCCCCTTTTTTCGCAGCCCTCGAAAGGCCATGCCCTTTCGAGGGCTATCTTGTGTCGGGGTGGAAACCCCGAACGACCAGCCGCGCGCTTTCAAAACAGCCAAAGCCTCTCACGACTGCCAGGTCTTATCCTTCGACGCGCAGAGCTGTTCCAGGTTGCAGCGGTTGCACTTGGGTTTGCGGGCGTCGCAGACCTGGCGGCCGTGGTGGATGAGCTGGTGGGAGAAGCCGATCCAGCGGCTTTGCGGCAGAATGCGCATCAACTCCCGCTCGACCTTTTCGGGTGTATCGCCTTTGGCCAGTCCGAGGCGGCGGGCAATGCGGAAGACGTGCGTATCCACCACCACGCCCTCGGCCTTGCCGAAGCATACGCCGAGGACGACGTTGGCCGTCTTGCGGGCCGCGCCGGGTATGGTGATTAGCTCGGCCAGAGTTTGCGGAACCTGGCCGCCGAACTCAGAGACGATCTTGCGGGCCGCGCCCTGAATCGACTTGGCCTTGTTGCGGAAGAAGCCGGTGGTGCGGATGAGGGTTTCCAACTCTGGCAGAGTCGCCCGCGCCATCTTCTGTGGAGTAGGGAAGCGGCGGAAGAGCTCCGGCGTCACCAGGTTCACGCGCACGTCAGTGCATTGAGCCGAAAGAATCGTCGCCGCCAGCAGTTCCCACGAGGACGAGTGGGTGAGCGCGCACTCGACGTTGGGATAAGCTTCGTCGAATGCTTTGAGAATGGCGGCGATGCGGTCGGGGGCAAGGTCGCCGCGCGGTGGTTTCTTTGAGGGTTTTTTGAGCGATGGTTTGGTCATAGGCATGACTGATTTCTCTTGGGAAGTTTCGTGCTTTCCCAGGCGCGGGGGCGCGCAAGGGAAAGAGATGCGGCGGGGGTTTGTGTTCAAGTTTTGGGTTTGTACCCAAGCCGGATCGCTTCGATTTCATCCTCGCGCGCGCCGTCCTTGTCGCCCATGGCATCGCGTGTGATACTCCGGTTATAAAAGGCTTCGCCGTAGTCTGGCTTCAGTCGGATTGCTTCGTTGCAATCCTTGATCGCGTGCTCAAGATCGCCCATATGGAACCATGTCTCACCCCGATTCGAGAGGGCAAGGGCATAGTCCGGCTTGAGCCGGATTGCCTCGTTATAATCCTTGAGCGCACCCTCCAGGTCGCCTTTGTCGTAGCGCGCGTTGCCCCGGAAGTTGAAGGTGCCGGCATCGTCCGGCCTGAGGCGGATTGCCTCGTTGTAATCCAGGATCGCGCCCTCAAGGTCGCCTTTGTCCGAGCGCGCTACGCCCCGGTTGCAGAAGGCGCCGGCAAAGTCCGGTTCGAGCCGGATCGCCTCGTTGTAGTCCTTGAGCGCGCCCTCAAGGTCGCCTTTGGACTGGCGCACAAAGCCCCGGATGTTGAAAGCCTCGGCAAAGTCCGGTTTGAGCCGGATTGCCTCGCTATAACAACGCAGCTTTTCATCAATGTCGGCTGCGCCAAGTCCTCGCTCGAACCATTGCTGTGCCGTCAATTCCTTTTCCTGGACCGGCGGAGCTGCGTCGGCTACAGCCTTCTGTTCCGTGGCGGCTACCTGCGCGGCCGGCGATGCCGGATGCAGCACCGCTGTCAGCGGCACATTGAGGAATCTGTCGCGCAAGCGGCCCATGGCCTCTAGAAAGTACTCCGGAGGGATGCTGAGCCCGTTGTAGCGTTTGAGCGCGGCCAGCTTGCCCGTGAGTTGGCTGGCGATCTTCGGCGAGCCAAAGTCGAAGCCTTCCAGCATCAGCGGCACGATATTGCGCTTGCTTTCCAGAGCAGTCTCGATCTCGCGGCGCAGCCAATCCCCCGGTTCGCCGCAGCGCTCCAGCGCGGAGGGGGTAAGCAGGACGAGGAAATGCGCCCGCGCCATGATGTTGCCGAGGATGACCTGCTCGAAATCGCCGCTGGCGATGCCGCTGTAGTCGAAGAAGACATCGTACCCGTGCTGAGTAAGATTCTGGAAGATGGCCAGCGCCCAGGGGACATTGGTGCGGCGATAGCTGATAAAGACCGTCTTCTCGATGCGTTCCATGCGACCGGCCCTTGCTCCTCACTTGGTGGGGATGACTTGAAGAGTACCAGAATAGCGCCTGTTGCGGACTGACGCTCCGCCATGTGGCCAGGGCAATCGCATTTGAGCATTTGAAGGGTACGGGCTTCAGCCCGTACGTTCATGCGCTGATAAATCGAGGGGCTTCAGCCCCGGAGGGAAGAGAATCTGTCAGCGAGCTTGACTTTTTGATGGAATTGGCGCCGAACGAAATACTGAAATCGGTGGCAAAATGGTCGAATGGCTGTCCCTCAGGGGCTAAAGCCCTGCTGGATCTGCTGTTTTCATGTACGGGCTAAAGCCCGTACCCTTCATTTCTTGCTCAAAGCTTAAATGCGATTGCCCTGGCTATGTGGCCGACAGTCGCTGACTCCAATAAGAATCTGGCCGAAGTAGGCGTGGATGGCGCCGACTTCGTCGAAGCGCATCTCAGATCATGGTTCAGGCGAGAAGGCGGGCTCGCTTGCCTTGCGACTTGAGTACGGACACAGCCTTCTTGTCGAAGCTGACAAACTCTGCCGCGCCCAGCCACTCCCCTTCGTAGGCGATGACGCCGTCGGCAAAGTCTCCGCCTTTATCGAGCAGTTCCAGTCCGGCTTCAACAGCAGGGCGGTCCATCTCGACGTTGTCGCCGCTCATCAGTAGACGAATGGACAGGGCAATTTCCGCGGACGATCTTTTATAGAGCCGCTGCATCACCCATACAAATTCGCAGAGCGCCGGAGTGGGCACGATAACAAGTTCGGCGCGCTGTAAGGTTCTTGAGGCTATCGGCGATTGGCGCGGGTCGTCTTGTAATGCGTCGCGGAGCAGCACGTTCGTGTCAACCGCAATCTTCACCGAATTCCTGCCCAGCCGTCGGCGATGGCTTCATTGATCTGTTCGATTGTCAGCCGGGGCGTTCCCTTCTTGGCAAGCGATCCGCTGAAGGCAGCTATTGAGCCCATTTTGAGGGCAGGCCGCACTGTGAGCCGCCCATTCGGCAGCTTATCCACCTCGACCTTCTGGCCGGGAGCTACGTTCAGATGCCGGAGCAGTTCCTGCTTCAGGGTGATCTGGCCTTTGGCGGTGACCGTTAAAGTGGGCATAGATTAGCCTCCGTATTCATAGTAAGGCAAATCGTCCTTACCGTCTAGAGCTTTCCTTCCAGCCAGCCAGATTATCCATCGGCAGCCGGACGCTGATGTAGAACTGCCCGAAGAGCGCGTAGACGGCGCTGACCTCGTCAATGCACATAGCGGCAGCATAATCGAAAGGCCCGTGGCTAAAGCCGCCCTGATTGGACCAGCTAATTCAGTGGCCTAAAGGCCACTGCTCCCTCCGAAGAATAACTCAAGCGTTACCCAGCCGGAGTCACAGTTCAGGCGAGAAGGCGGGATCTCTTATCTTGCGCCTTCAGCAAGCACACAACCTTCTTGTCGAAGCTGACAAACGCCTCCGCGCCTAACTACTCCCCATCATAGACAATGACCCCGTCGGCAAAGTCTCCGCCCTTATCGAGAACCGCCAATCCTGCCTCGACCGCAGGCTAGTTGGTCACTACGCTGGCGCTACGCAGAAGCCTGCGAATCGCGTCGGTAATCTTCTCCAGGTAAAGCCACGCCAAAGTCGCCGAAGCGTCAAGGACCAGATTCATCGGCGCCCCTCATCGCGATAGCTCTTCCATTCTTCCCATTCATGGTTTATTCGCCTTATTCTTCGATCGGGACGGTCTACGGCCGGCTCAACGGATGCTTGGCTAGCAGCCTGTGGTGAAAGTCGAAAACTCCGAAAACCGTCCCTCGGGGGCTAAAGCCCATCGTTTCTTATCAACCGATTACGGAACGGCTGAAGCCGTGCCCTTTCAAAACCTGACTTTCACCACGGGCTGCTAGGCTTCCTTCGGCTGCCGGAAGGCGCGGAATCGCCCGGAGTCTCTTCGTTGAGGGAGGCGATTGGCGGTTTGGCGGTCATTTTCTAACCTTGCTGTTGCAAAAAGGCGGAGAGTAGCGTCTAAATAATGGAGCGAAGCGGGGCAGCGCCGGCGTTGCGGGCGCGGCTGCCTTTGCGCTGGAGGTGGGGTCATGTGGACAGATTGGATAGGTTTGAACCGAACGGTACTGGCGGCATTGGCACTGGCTGTGGCTGCCTCGGCATGGGCGCAATCCACACCATCGAACGCCTCAGCGGCCAGCCAGCCCACGGCTACTGCCACTCCATCGAGCGCGCTTCCAGCGAGCCAGCCCACGGCCAGTGCGCCCCAGACCAGTATGCCCCAGGCGAGCGCGCCAGCGGCACAGACCGCGCCGGGAACAACGCCGGTTGGAGGGGATGCTCCCGCGCCCGCTCCCTCAGCTACGCCCAGCAAGACGCCTGCGCCGGGAACTGCGCCGGTGGGGGGCGACGTTCCCGCTACGGCAGTCAATCCGGACAAGGTGGTCGAGCCGGGCAGCCAGAAGATCAACGTGAAGCCGGGAAGCATCGACGACGTGAGCGCCGTGGGCAATCGCGACATCGGCGGGCGGGGAGTGGGCAACTGGTATTCGACCGACTATGAGATCAAGATGGGCAAGAGCTACGCAATGCAGATCGAGAAGAGCACCCGGTTCATCACCGATCCGGTGGTGACCGAATACGTGAACCGCATCGGGCAGAACATCGTGAAGAACTCCGATTGCAAGGTGCCATTCACGATCAAGGTGATCGATTCGGACGAGATCAACGCCATGGCGCTGCCGGGCGGCTTCTTTTATGTCAACTCCGGGCTGATCCTGAACGCCGACGAGGAGGCCGAGTTGGCCGGAGTGATGGCCCATGAGACGGCGCACGTTTGCGCCCACCACGCGGTGCGCGAAATGACGCGCATGAATTACGTCCAGATCGGCATGGTGCCGGTGATGATTATGGTTGGCGGATGGACGGGCTACGGCATCTACGAAGGCGCCCAACTGGCCATACCCATCACCTTCCTGCAATTCTCGCGCGACTTCGAGGCGCAGGCCGACTATCTGGGTGTGCAATATATGTATCGCTGCGGCTACGACCCGCAGGCCTTTATCAGTTTCTTTGAGAAGATTCAGGCTCTGGAGAAGCGCAAGCCGGGGCTGGTCTCGAAGGCCTTTGCCGACCATCCGCAGACCCCCGACCGGATTCTGCACTCGCAGGAGGAGATTGCCCGCATCCTGCCCGCCAGAGACGAGTACACGGTGACGACCTCGGAGTTCGACGACATCAAGGCAAGGCTGGCGCGCATTGAGAACAAGCGCCGCTTGACCGACTCGAAGGACGCCAAGAAGCCGTCGCTGCGCAAGGCCGGCGCCGGGTCGAGCGATCCGACCAGCCCGTCGGACGGCTCCGGCTCTTCGACCGGCAGCACTTCCAGCGACGACGACAAACCCACGCTGCACCGGCGCGACGATCAGAATTAGCGCCGAAGCGCACCATCCGTCGTAATAGCCCAAGGGCTTGGGTCTGGCTTCCACGGTGGCCCAACCGGATGGGCTTTCAGCCGGACCTCGCCCATCGAAGCTCCTGGACCGGGAAGCGGAACGCAGATGAATTTCCGGTAACTCTCTGAAATTCCTTGAAATTGTGGGTGAAACCGCGTTATATACAAGACTACCGGCAGGCTTGCCGGAATCTCGCCGGAAGCAACCCCCTCTCAGGAGGCAATCGTGCGCAACGCCGCCGCCCGCTCCAACCTGCTGGTTCCCGAGGTGCGCGAGGTCATGGACATTCGTCAGGCCTCGGACTATCTTGGCATCTCTCCCGACACGCTCTATAAATATGCGTCGGAAGGCTTCGTGCCCGCCTTCAAGCTGGGCAACCGCTGGCGCTTCAAGCGCTCACGGCTGGACGAGTGGATGGACCGCCAGTCCGATATTCACGCCGCCGACGCCGAACTCGACCCGCACCAAAAGAAGCCGGTGCGGCCGGCGTTCTAAGCGCAAAAGGGCCACATCAATTCAATTACCCGCACAGCGGAGTCGCGCCCATGCCGGATCGACGCCAGCCGCGTTAATCGCAGACCATCGCCTCTTCGGGAAAGCCTTGCGCGCCTTCGTCTTCCGGCTCGGGAGCGGATTCGACGCCGCCCGCGAACTGGGCTTGAAAGAATGCGTCCACCTCGGCCAGCACCTCGGTTCCGGCGCGCGCGTCATAGATAGATCGGCGCAATTTGGCTCCGCCCGGCACGCCGTGCGTGAACCAGGTGGCGAATTGCTTCATCTTCCCGGCGGTCTCGCCCATGCGGGCATCGCGGGGCAGATCCTTGGTGGCCTCGGCCTCGTCCAGCAGCATCTGAAAATAGGCGCGAATCATGCGGTAGCGGTCTTCCACTGTAGGCCGCTCATAGCCGCCGGTGGCGGTGTACTGGGCGATCTGCCGGAAAATCCACGGATTGGAGGGCGCGGCCCGTCCGATCATCACCGCGTCGCAGCCGGTCTGCGCGACCATCGCCGCGGCATCCTCCGGAGTGCGAATATCGCCGTTGCCGATGACGGGAATCCTCACCGCCTGCTTAACCCGCGCGATCCACTCCCACTGCGCCTGACCAGAGTATCCCTGTTCTCGTGTCCGCGCATGCAGCGCCACAGCGTTCAGCCCTTCGGCTTCGGCCATGCGCGCCAGTTCCACGCAGACAATCTCCCTCTCGTTCCAGCCCACGCGGAACTTTACTGTGAAGGGAATTTTGACGGCCTTGCGCACCGCGCGAAAGATTTCGCCGATGCGCGGCAGGTCTCGCAACAGTCCGGAACCGCCGTTCGAGCCGACCACGCGCTTGGCCGGACAGCCCAGGTTCAGGTCCACCAGGTCGAAGCCGGTCTCTTCTACGATCCGCGCCGCTTCGGCCAGCGTCTCTGGATTGGCGCCGAAAAGCTGCGCGCCGATGGGGTGCTCGTCGTCGTAGAAGGTGAGATAGCGCCGCCGCTTGGACTCCCGCATCCGCGAGAGGCCATCCGCCGAGGTAAACTCGGTCATCAGCAGCCCGCAGCCGGATTGGGCATTGGTGACCGCAGACTCAACGGACGAGCCATCCTCCGGGGATAAAGCCCTCGTTAGTTCTTTCGGCTTTATGCGGGGATTAAAACCCCCGCCTCCCTCCGGATCGTGTTTTTCCGCAGACTGCGAGGCCGTCGTAAACAAGCTGGCATGGCGAATGAACCGCCGAAAGACCGTATCCGTAACCCCGGCCATCGGCGCAAGCACAGTCGCAGGAGTCACAATCACCGTGCCCAGGCGCACCTCGGCGGGCACCCGCGCCTCGGCGGGCATCGCGTACTCGATGGGGTTATCCCATTCCTTCTTTACAGTGAAGCTTTTGCCCGCCATAGAAGCCTCTGGGGATCATTCGCTGAACTCCGATTTCTTGTAAATCCCTAGATTCTTACATAGATATCCGGACCCGGACGGCTCTTCGAGAGCAGCTTGGTTTCGATGGCCTTGAGCTTTGCCGGGTCCACGCGAAAACGTTCAGGGACGACAGCCAAATCGGCTGTTGGAGGTTCCTCCTGCCTATCAGTGATCAAAATAAAACCAAGGCGTCCGACCCCGTCCTCGGGAAACACGCCGAAATGACCGAGTTCATGGTAAACCATGCCGAAACTCTCTACTGGAATCGCTAGATATCGATAGTGAGCCGGCATCGACATCAACTGTTGATGAATGCCATTCAGCTTCTCGCCGAACTCCGCAATCCATTCCAGCTGATCGGGCTCCTTTGGGTTGGATGCCTCCCACCGTTGGCATTCGGAAAGATCAATATCGTCGGCAAGTTTGATCTCTACGCCGTGCAGGTCGCCCGCGCCGCCGCGATCCACTGCCAGTACGTCCGCAGAGATCAGAGAAGATGGCGGCTCCAAATAGATATTGGGTACGGACAGTTCCCGCCGCAGCAGTTCCGCGACCGCATTGATCGCGCGCCCATGCCTCTGGCGTAACGTCAACTCTCGTGTCTCTTCCTTTACTGTCATGAGGATACCCTTCCTTCCCGTCTTTGCAGAATCCGTTCCGCCCAAACCTGAAATCGCTCGGCAGCTATGCAAAGCGCCGCGATCCTTTCATGATCGACCTGCTTCTCGCCGTACGAGATGTCTGTTTTCGCGCTTAGAAGCCTATCAAGATGCTTGATCCCCTGATGATCGATTCTCGCTCCAGAACACGTCCGCTTCAGAACTGCGATGGCCTCACGATGGTTCTCACCGCGGGGCTTCGCGCCGCCAAGTCCTATCAATAAGGCATCGCTATAGGAAATGGCGCTATGCACCGCCAGCAATGCCGCAGCAGAAGCGTAAGCCGACAGGTCGTCCTGACAGAGCTTCATAGCGTCGGCAAGCTGCGTAGCACGGCGATAATAAACGGTGAAACGCATCTCGACCTTACACCACCATCGTCGCACGATGAAAGGGCCTCCGCCGCGGCGGAGGCCCTTTCCTGCTGGCCGATTGCCGTGCGCCGGTTACTTGGCCGCGGCCGCTGCCACGGCCCCGTCGGACTTGGCATATTTGCGGCGGAAGCGCTCGACGCGGCCGGCGGTGTCTACCAGGCGCTGCTTGCCGGTAAAGAACGGGTGGCAATTCGAGCAGATTTCCACGTGAATGTCGCCCTTGTGGGTCGAACGGGTCGCAAAGTTGTTTCCGCAGGCGCACTTGACCTGCACCGCGTCGTATTTGGGATGAATCTTTTCCTTGGGCATCGCTGAAGTCGGACCTTTCCTGCAATTCTTCTATTGTAGGGGGATTTGCGCGGTTTAGCAATTGCGGGTACGCCGCCGCCGTGACGCGGTTGCCTTACTCGATCGGAATCTCGATCTTATCGCCGGGGAGCGGGACTTGCAGATTTTGCTCGCTGGGGTCGCGCGCCTGGCCGCCGGGGAGCGGGTGCAGCTTGAAGAGCACCAGTACATTGCGCTCCGGATCGTCGAAGGCGCGGAAGCCGGCGACCTGTTCGAGCGAGAAGTGAGTGTGGATGTCTTCGAGGGTGCCTGGGTCGAGGTCGTTCCAGGCGGCGTACCAGCCGGGCCGATAGGCGGCCATCTTCGAGGCCGGATACTGCGTGCCGCCTTCGTTGAGCGTGGGCAGGTGGGTAACCAGCGTGATCTGGTCGCCGCTGGCGGAGACCAGCAGCCGGTTGCCGTTGGGGTGGTCGTCGATGTAGCGGGTGAGCCGCCGGGCCGCGTTGACGAAGGTGTACTCGGGATGAGCGGCGTAAGTCAGGATCGATGCGCTAGCGCTGGCCACCGCCAGCGCGGCCAGCGCGAGGACAGCCCAGCCGAGCAGGCGCAATTGACCGGATAAGTCGAGCAGCGCCTGCGTTCCCTGCGCCACGACAAAAAAGCTGAAGAAGGCCACCACGGCGTAGTAGCGGGGCTGGGGATGGTTCTGGTAGGTCATGAAGAAGATATAACCGGCAACGGCCAGGACAGAGGCTCCGAAGACCGGGTCCAGCAACAGGTTGCGGCTCCATGCGCCGCGCCGGGCCAGCACGGCCGCAAGCGCGCCCAGCACCAGTAGACCAGCCAACGGAATCAGTATGCGGTCCACCCACAGTCCGCCGTGGAACGACCACCAAAAGCTGACCAACGGCCAATAAAACTCCGGCGGCTTGACGTAATTCTGGGTGAAGAAGAAGTAACGAAAGTCGCCGAGCAGGCCAGCGTGAACGACCAGCGCCATCCATAGGCCAAAGGCGAGCGCAGATGCTCCAGCGGCGCACACGGCGCAGCGCAGAGCCAACTTGCGATTATGCCAAAGCGGCGCGAGCAGCGCCCACCCCAGCGCCGGCAACAGGAAGACGGCGGTGGTCTTGGTGAGCACCATCAGGGTAAAGAGCAGGCCGATGCAGACGGACACAAGCAGCGGGCGGCGCATCCGGGTCAGCCGGACGGCCAGGTTCAAAGCTCCCAGCGTGAATGCGGTCAGCAACGGCTCCAGAATGGCCAGCCGGCTAAAGCAGTAGAGAAACGGGCTGGTAACCAGCAGCGTGAGCGCCAGCAGCGCCATCCAGCGCGGCCCCCTCGCGCGGAGCAGCAGGTAACTCAGCAGCAAATTCAAAAAGAAGATGGCGACGGCCAGCCCGCGCGCGGCCTCGACTGTGACCCCGGTGAAGAAGAACAGCACCCACTCGACAAACGGCCACACCGGCAGCGCGGGCGCGAGATTGAAGTCTCCGGGCAGATACCAGTTGCCGAACAGGTGAGCGCGAATGGCCGCGTTCCCATACCAGCCCTCATCGGTATACTTGGCCCAGTCGCAAAACCACGGCGTGTGGTTGGGAAAGTCGGCGCTCAGATGGAGCGCGTGCAGCACCGCGAAGCCGCCGATCAGAACCACCCAAACGGCGAATAACCAACGTTTGGACGATTTCATCTTTGGCCGTTTCTCCGCGCGGGAACGATTCTCATCATACGATTGTTACAGGGGGGATTATTCGGAGTATACCTCAACAACCGCGATTTACCGCCGGTATGAAATCAGTATGCCTGGCAACCGCGTTTGCGCATTTGAAGGGTACGGGCTTCAGTCCGTACGTTCATACTCTGAAGATTCGAGGGGGCTTTAGCCCCTGAGGAAGAGAATGTATCAGCGAGCTTGACTTTGATGGAATTGGCGCCGAACGAAATACTGAAATCGGCGGCAAAATGGGCGAATGGCTCTCCCTCAGGGACTAAAGCCCTGCCGGATTGGCTGTTTTCATGTACGGGCTAAAGCCCGTACCCTTCATTTCTTGCTCAAAGTTCAAATGCGATTACCCTGAATCGGTATGCCTAACTGGATTCTGGACGGCGCTGCCGCACAGGACGATTCTGCCTCAGGCAAGGAGACCCATAACGTGCGGCTTCAACGTTTCATCTTCACATTGACGCTTCTGGCGGCAATCGCATCCGCTGCCCTTTGCCAGAGCTTGATTCCCGCCGCCGCATGGCGCATCCCCATCGGCGCGCCCCCCGCCAACCCCGGCGCGCTCAGGCCCGGAATCAAATATTGGATGATCGACGACGGCTACTGGCAGGGAGCGCCGGTGGGCGGCTTCGGCGCGGGCACCTTTTCGCGCAGCTATCGCGGCCACTTCGAGCGCTGGCACGTGAAGGCAGGCATACACAAGTACCAGGACGTTGCCGCCAACCAGTTCGCCGTTTTCGCGCAGCAAGAGGGCGGCGCACCGGTCTCGATGGCTCTGGCCGTGGGCAAGCCGCAGGGCTGGACGCTTGCCAGTTGGAACTGGAGCTACCCGGCCGGCGACGGCGAGTATGCCGCGCTTTACCCCAAGAGCTGGTTTGTCTACGAGACCAAAGCGCTGCCGGTCAAACTCACCGTCGAGCAGTTCTCGCCCGTTTTGCCTGATAACTACAAGGAAACCAGCTATCCGGTGGCAGTCTACCGCTGGAGCGCGGAGAATCCCTCCGACAAACCCGTAACCGTCTCGATTCTGTTCTCGTGGACCAATATGGTGGGCTGGTTCCGCGACCGGTTGCGTACCTTTGACGGCGCGCTGAACAATCAGAATATCGACCGCTTCGTGACGGAAAAGGCGGCGGGCGGGCAAATCAGCGGCATCGTCTTCGACCGTCTGCGCCAGGGCCCGGTCAGCGAGGAATGGGATGGGCAGTTCGCCATCGCCACAGAACCTGGCGACGGTGCCGAAGTCACCTATCAGGCTACCTATGCCGCCAACGGCGACGGCGCCGAGGTCTGGACGCCGTTCTCGAAGGATGGACGCCTGCCCAACCAAGCCCCGACGATAGCCTCGAGCGACGACGCGCTGGCTGGCGCCATTGCGGTGCGCTTCACGCTCGGCCCCCATGAGAAGCGGCTGGTGCCGATGGCGCTGAGTTGGGATCTGCCCGTGGTCCAATTCGGAGGCGGGCGCAAGTGGAACCGCCATTACACGCATTTCTTCGGCGCCGAGGGCACCCATGCCTTCGAGATCGCCCGCGCCGCCCTCGAAAATCACGAGGAGTGGAGCAAGGCCATCGACGCGTGGCAGAAGCCGATCGTCTCCGACGAAAGCAAGCCTCTCTGGTACCGCGGCGAACTCTTCAATGAGCTGTATTACCTGGCCGACGGGGGCACGCTCTGGGGCCGCGAACGCGAGGGCTTCGGCAATCCCGCCCACCCCTCGGCCAAAAACAACGATAGCTTCACCTATATGGAATGCTTCGACTATTCCAACTATGGAAGTCTGGACGTGCGCTTCTACGGATCGTTTGCGCTGCTGCGCTTTTGGCCGGAGATCGAGAAGCAGGAGATGCGCGAATACACCGATTCCATTCCCGAGTCGAACCCGCAGCATTATGACTGGGTCTGGAAGAGCCGCCGCGAGCACCGGCTGGTCGAGTATACGCGCAAGACACCCGGCTCCGCGCCGCATGACCTCGGCAATCCGCTGGAAGACCCGCTGGTCAACCCCAACCAGTATAACTTTCAGGATGTCTCCAACTGGCGCGACCTGAACTCGAAGTACGTGCTGATGGTCTGGCGCGATTATGTGCTGACCGGCTCGAAAGACGATGCCTTCCTGCGCTATAGCTGGAGTGCCGTCCAGCAGGCCATGGAGCGCCTGAAGCAGTACGATACCGACGGCGACGGTCTGATCGAGAATGGCGGCTTTCCCGACCAGACCTACGACGAATGGATCGCCGCCGGCGAGAGCGCCTATACCGGTAGCCTCTATCTGGCCGCGCTCAAGGCCACGGCCCGCATCGCCGAGAAGCTGGGTGCGTCGGCCGCGGCCAGGGAGTACGACGCTCTCGAAGAGCGAGCCGCGGCCGCCTATGTGAAGAAGCTGTGGACCGGCAGCTACTTCCGCTATGCCATAAAAGGACAGGACTCCGAAGCGATCATGGCCGAGCAGTTGGCCGGTCAGTGGTACGCCAGCCTCACCGGCTTGGGCGAGCTGGTGCCCAAGCCCATACGCCTTTCCGCGCTGCGCAAGGTCTACGACAACAACGTGCGCAAGTTCGGCAACGGCGAGATGGGCGCTGTCAACGGCATCGGACCCAACGGCGAGCTGTTGCACTCCAACTCGCAGATCGAGGAGGTTTGGACCGGAACGACCTTCGGAGTGGCCAGCCACATGATCGCCGAGGGACTCGTCGATGAGGGCTTCGCTACCGCCAAAGGAGTCAACAACGTGGTCTGGCGCGACCGCGGCTACTTCTTCCGCACTCCGGAGGCCTACGACATCGACGGCCTCTTCCGCGCCGGCATGTATATGCGCCCAGGGTCGATCTGGTCCATGGAGTACGCGCTGGAAAAGAAGTGATTTTTTCAATCGCGGGGAGGAAGCTCAGGCTAAACAGGGTAATAATATACTTGCCAAACTGGCTGGATTAGCGGGGGTGGGCTACTTTGAATCTTTTCTGCTCGGCATTAGCAGCCAAACCAATAAGGCAAATGCCGTAGCGGAAAGGATCAGAAGCCACCAGGGGTGAAACAGGATCGGGAAGAAGATCAATAGAGCAACCAGCAACCACAGACGCCAACCTGTCGGCATACCATTCATGCTTTCCTTTCTGCTTTCAGCGCCGTCTACGAACAATCAATCGCTGACGGCCCGGGTTTCTTACTCTTCTGCGTGCGCTGCCATTCTGCCTCACGGCTGGTAAA
>Ga0181536_10001060_pt1 | contig 32878 bp, 16 predicted proteins | sample PEATcosm2014_Bin_41_FD_121105 | JGI IMG/M metagenome (GOLD analysis project Ga0181536, IMG submission 121105) | Peatland microbial communities from MTU Mesocosm Facility, Houghton, MI, USA - PEATcosm2014_Bin17_60_metaG | ecosystem: Environmental > Terrestrial > Soil > Wetlands > Peat | place...
GCCCACGCGGCCTCCGGTTCCCCCGCCGGCACCGCCGGGCCCAGAGGGCACCCCCACGCTCAATTGGAAACGGGCGCTGGCGATCGGATCGATGGCTGGTCTGGTGGTTGCCCTGGTACTCGGCTTTTTGGAGGTGCATCAAGCTCGCAAGCGCCACGCGAACAACGCGGCGGCCGTGCAGGTCAACATTGCGACCACTCCTCCGGGTGCGTCCGTGAGGGTGGTTGCGGAACGGTCCGCGGGGGTGCCCCCTGGGCCCGGCAGCAACGAGAGTACCTGCACATCCAACTGCCAGCTAGCGCTGACGCCGGGCACTTACCAGGTCTCCGTGTTTCTGGACGGGTACGAACCCGCGGCGGGCGCCATTACCGTGACAGCTCGGCAGCCGGCGGCGGTCAGCCTGACACTCCAGCCGCAGGCACAATTGGTTCGCCTGCTGACCGATCTGGACCAGGGCAAGGTCGTGGTGGACGATCGGCTGCCGGTCGATCTGCAAGAAGGTCAGTTGGTGCTCGACAAGGTGGCTCCGGGCACACACACCGTGAAAGTCATGGGGCAGAACGGGGACGCCTCGTTCTCGTTTGAGATCGCGAATGCGCGACTGCCGGCCGTGGCTGGCCCCGTCAGCGCGCGGAACATGATGGTGGTACTGGTGGCCAGCTTCGGAAAGCGGGCGCGCGTCGAGACCAACGGGGGACCGTGGAAGCTCGCGGTCAACGGCCAGGCGCAAAGCGATGCCGGTCCGGCCGGGACGGACCTCACGAGTTTTCAGCCGGGTGTGAATGAGATCGTAGTGGGCGAGGGCCGGGATCAGCGTAACATGAGCGAAAGCTTCGGTGCCGCGCCCATGCTGACCGCGTTCCTGAAAACGGACGTCAATACGGGCACGCTGATTGTCTCGACCGGCCAGGACGACGTGCGCGTGTTTCTGAACGACAAGGAGTACCGCCGGCGCACCCAGCGTGGCCAGGTGCGCGTCCAGACCCTCGGAAAGGTCACGGTGCGGGTGGCCAAGAGCGGCTTTCAGGACGAGCCCGCGCAAACCGCCGAAGTGAAGAAAGGCGCGGAAGTGCGCCTGCAGTTCGACCTGAAACCACAGCCGCAATTCGGCTCGCTCGAAATCCACGGCGCGATGGCCGGCACCGAGGTTTTGGTGGATCAGAAAAATGCCGGCACGGTGGGGCCGGACGGATCGTTCAGCCTCGGCGCCATCCAACCGGGCGACCACACCATCGAACTGCGGCGCGAACAATTCGTTCCGAAGCGCGTGCAGCGATCCTTCCATGCGGGCCAGACGGTGGTGCTGGCAGGCACGGAGGTGGCGTTAGCAGCCACCAGCGGCACCATCCGGCTCACACGCAACCCGGCATCGGCAACCATCACTTACCGCCGCGGCGACGAAACGGAGCCGCACGAAGCACGCGGAAACCAGATTGAATTGCCCGCGGGGAGCTACGCATTTTCGGCGACCGCGCCGGGATTCGCCGAATCTACAACACGGGTGCAACTGGCCGCCGGCGAGAACCGGGAAGTGGACTTCACCCTGGCTCGCGAGCGGGCGGCCGCGCCTCCACCGGTGGTGGCCAGCGGAATGGCGGAGTTCGAGGACGCGCAGAGCTGGAAGAAGGAGGGCGACAGTTGGGTCCACAAGGGTGGCGGATTTGTGCCCTATAAGCTGCCGCCCAAAGGCGTCTTCACCTTCACGGTGCAACTGCTCAAAGGCGGCGGCGTATTCCGGGCAGGCCAGATCCGCTGGTGCCTCCAGTATCTCGACGCGAAGAACTACCTGCTCTACGAGATGGATCGGAAGAACTTCTGGGCGGGGGTGATCAAAAAGGGCCAGCGGCTGGAGCGAGTCAAGGCGCCGCACAATCCGGGAAATCAGAAGGCGTACACCATTCAGATCGAGGTGACACCGGATCGCCTGGTGCAGAAGGTGCGCGTGGGCGACCAGTGGAAAGTGCTCGATACTTTTGTCGAGCCGGGCCGCGATTTCACCCAGGGCAAGTTCGGGTTTTTGATCCAGGGAAACGACGAGATCGCGATTTCCGATTTCCAGTTTCTGCCGCAGTGAACAAACACCCGAGGCTGCGAGTGGCAGGAGTGTAGTCGTCGATGTTCTGTGGGCGTACCGCGTATTCGGGGACTGTCCGATCGGCAGTATATGAGTTGCGCTTGCGCCTGAGCGATCGAGCGACGTCTGCTCCACCGAGCGTTATGGGTCAATATCGGTAGCTCCACGGCTGGCCCACCGGGAAACTGTCGTATCATGAAACCAACCATGAAGATAGTGGATATCCGGGCCACCACTGTCACCGTTCCGCTGGAGGCGCCGTTGCGCCATGCCAACGGCTGCCACTGGGGCCGTTTTGTACGAACCATCGTGGAGGTGGAGACCGACAACGGCTTGGTTGGGCTAGGTGAGATGGGCGGAGGCGGGGAAACGGCCGAGGCCGTATTTCGCGCCATGAAATCTTACGTGGTGGGGCACGATCCGGCGCGCCTGGAGGAGATGCGCTTCCTCATCGCCAATCCAACCGCCTCGCTGTACAACAACCGGACCCAGATCCTGGCCGCCCTGGAATTCGCGTGCCTCGACATTCTGGGGCAAGCTTGGGGCGTCCCTGTGTGCGAAATCCTGGGCGGGCGTCTGCGCGACCGCGTGCCGTTTGCCGCCTACTGCTTTTTTCGTTATCCCGATCCGCGCACCGGCGGCGGTGAAGTGCGCACCATCGACCAACTGGTGGAACATGCGCGCTCGTTGAAGCGGCGCTTCGGCTTCACCACCCATAAGCTGAAGGGCGGCGTTTTTCCCCCGGATTATGATCTCGACGCGTATCGCGCGCTGGCCGCCGCGTTCCCCCAGGACGCGTTGCGGTTCGACCCCAACGGCGTCTGGTCCACCGAGCAGGCCATTCGCTTCGGACAGGCCATCGAGGGCTTGCGCAACGACTATCTGGAGGATCCGGTCTTCGGCCTAAACGGCATGCGGCGCACGCGCCAGATGGTGCGGGTTCCGCTCGCCACCAATACCGTGGTGGTCAACTTCGAGCAACTCGCCGCCAATGCGCTCGATACCGCGGTGGACGTGATTCTCCTCGATACCACCTTTTGGGGCGGAATCCGGGCCTGTGTGAAGGCCGCCGCGGTGTGTGAGACATTCCAACTGGGTGTCGCCGTTCACTCGTCGGGCGAGTTGGGAATCCAACTGGCCACCATGCTGCATCTCGGCGCGGTTCTTCCCAATCTTTCGTTCGCGGCCGATGCCCACTACCATCATTTGACGGATGACATCATTGAAGGCGGGCGCATGCGATACGAACAAGGCGCCATCCGCGTGCCGGTGAAGCCCGGGTTAGGCGTCAGGCTTGATCGTGACAAGCTTGGGCAGTACAGCGAACTCTACCAGCGGCTGGGGAGCTATCCATACGACCAGGATCCGGGGCGGCCCGGCTGGACCCCGATCGTCCCCAACGACCGCTGGGCCGATCCGAAAGATGGCCGGCCGGTGCCGATCCCCTGCTGAGATCAGAGGCTGAGGAAGATGGCGCCGTTCTCGACGGTGAGCTCGATGCCCGCGGCCTTGGCGGCTTCCTGCAAGGCCGCGTCGAGCATGACCACCGGGTCCGGACTTACGTCGAGCCTGCGCAGGAGTCCTTCACCCTTCTTGCCGCCCGCCGTGAGGGTGATTTTCAAGCCCCGGCGTTTGCATTTGACGGGGGTTCCGTCCTCCAGTTTGGTGTTCATGGGCTTGAGGTAGGCGTCCACGTAATGAACGCCAACACCCGACCGGTCGTCCGTGTGCTCCGGAAGTTTCTCCCCGGCGACCGCGTTGATGTCACAGAGCTTGGTTTTCATGTTTCAGATACTCATCCATGGCTTGTCGGAACGCGCGGATATGCTCCGGCGCGCTGCCGCAGCAAGCGCCAATGACGCTGGCGCCGGCTTGGAGCAGCGGAGCCACGCCTTGGGCCATTTGTTCCGGGGCTTCGTCGTAGACTACCTTCAGATCCACCAGCTTCGGCTGCCCCGCGTTGGGCTGGACCATGACCGGCAAGTCAGTGACCTGCCTATATCGCAACACGGCTTGGCGCGCGCGCTCCATGTCCATGCCGGTGCCGCAGTTCAGGGCGACCACATTCCCGCCGTGCTCTTCGATAAACTCCGCGGCCTCATATACGTCATGGTGGTGGTGAGAAGAGCGCTCATGCCGATGATGGTGGGCTTGCATTTTTCGGCGGCGGCCCTGAATTTCTCGACGCTTTGATCCACCCCCGATGTCGTGCACCTCAAAACCGGCGCCCTCAGCCATCATCGAGACCAGGTTCTTGCCGATGTCGTGAAGGTCGCCCCGCACGGTGCCCATCAGCAGGACGCCGACCGGCTTTACGGTGTTGGACTTGGCGCTCAGCAAAGGCCTGAGGACCGCCATGCCCGCCTTCATCGCCCGCGCGGCGATCAGGACTTCCGGCACGTACAGCACGTTGTGCTTGAAATCCTCGCCGACCACGCTCATGCCGGCGATCAAACCGTGCGTCAATACTTCCTGGACCGGCCGCCCCTCGGCTAAGGCATCCTTGGTCCTCTGCTCAACTTCCTTGGCGTTGCCCTCGTATAGATACTGGTTCATCTGGGCGTAATCGGCCATCGTGGATTCCCTCGCTCGTCAGACGCGGCTGGCGGCGCGGCTGGCGTTGAATTCTTCCAGCGCGTTCAGCATGGCAACCACATTCTCACGCGGCATACCGGGGCTGACGCCGCCGCCCACCGAAAGAATGATGCCCTCGCCGCCGGAACCCTCCAGTACCTCGAGCGTTCGATCCTTCACTTCCTGGGGGGTGCCGCGGACCGCGATTTCCAGCGGGTTTACGTTGCCCATGAGGCACATCCGGCCGCCCACCCGCCGCTTCACCTCGGTGATGTGCTTCTGCTTGCCCCAGTTCAGCACGTTGAACCCCGCGTCCGGAAGGTGGTCCAGGCAGGCATCGATTTCGGCGTCGTTGTGGTAGAGCTTGATCCAGTCTTTCGGAAAAGCGTCGCAGATGCGTTTGAGGTAGGGATGCGCGTACTCCAGGTAGTATTCCTCGTTGATGAATCCAACGATGTCGTCGAGGATGAAAATGCTCTCCACCGTGTCGCCCATCACCTTGTGCTGCGCCTTCAGCCAGTCGATGACCACCCGCGTACACAGGTCAATCAGCTTGTGGGCCCCCTCCGGGTTCTCCACCAGGTCGATCATGAAGTGGGTGGTACCGCGGACGAACCCGGCCGTGCAGAGGGGACCGCGCGAGGTAACCATGGGGAGGATATAGCCGTGGTCCAAGATGCGTTGCTTGATCATGCCGATACGATGCAGCGTCAGGGCTGCAAAGGCATCCGCCTCCACCTCGTACTCGGGAAACTGGTCGATGTCTTCCAGGCGATAGAGGGTGTGATACTCGCTAGGCGTATTGCCCTGCCAGAACTTGATCTTGGCGCCCAGCACCGAAGGTTCAGCCGCCATCCCGTACTCCATCCACCACGAAGGGATGAAGATGATATCCGGGAACTCCCGCATAATCTTGAGGTTAGATTGGAACCAAAGCTCCGGATCGAGGTAATAATCCAGGTGCTGGATCCCCAGATACCCGGGAATCCACGGGCTGTCGACGATCAGGGCCATGGGGATCTTGTCCATTTTCTCGCGGCGCGCCGCGCGCTTAAATGTTTCCCATTGTTCCGGCAACATGGAGGTTCCTCTCGTCCGCCGGCTCCAGCCGGCAGCCAGATCCGAATGGCCCAACCCTCCTCTCCCGGCGGACCGTGCCGGGGTGTGGCCGGCGCCCTGAGTTTGTCCGCATGGCGAACTATATACCGGTTTACTAGTTTTCACAGCCTCTGTCAATGGCATTGCCTCCGGGAGAAGCGAGAAATTGTTGTACCATGAAACCAATTACGCAGGTCGTGGACATCGGGAGGTAGAGTGATGCCGGCAAAGCTGTGCGCGCTTTTGGTCTTGGTAGCGGCCGCCGGCCTTCACGCCGAAACCGGCCGCGCCGCCTGGCTGCGATACGCGGCGGTGGGCGATGCCTCTGCCCGGCAGTACCGCGAGACCCTACCGGCGGTGGTCGTCACCCTGGGCAACGCCGCTCCTCTCGAGAGCGCTCGGCGGGAATTGCTCCTCGGCATCCGCGGCATGGTGGGCAGGACGCTGCGGGTAGAGTCCCGAGTGCCGGGCGAATCCGCCATCGTGCTCGGCACGCTGGGCGCGATCCGCCAGGCCTTTCCGCAGTTGGATGCGGCAGCCAACCTGGAGCCGGACGGATATTGGCTCAGGACACTGCGGGCCGGCGCCGCCCGCTACACCGTTGTCACGGCGGCCAACGATCGCGGGGTTCTGTACGGCACATTCGCGCTGCTGCGGAAGATCGCTCTGGGCGAGCCGGTGGGCGACCTCGATGAGAAACAGTCGCCCTACGCTCCTATACGGTGGATCAACCAATGGGACAATCTGGATGGCTCGATCGAGCGCGGCTATGGCGGCCGCTCCATTTTCTGGGAGGACGGCCGGGCGCGCGAGGACCTCACCCGCGCCGGCGAGTACGCCCGCCTGTTGGCGTCGCTGGGCATCAATGGCTGCTCCATCAACAACGTCAACGCCAACCCGCGCATCCTGGCCTCGGATTTCATTCCGCAGGTGACGCGCATCGCCGCGGCTTTTCGCCCCTGGGGAATCCGGGTGGCGCTTTCGGTCGATTTCGGAAGTCCCCAAACCGTCGGCGGCCTGGATACCTTCGACCCGCTCGATCCGCGCGTGGCCGCGTGGTGGAAATCTAAAGCCGACGAGCTCTACCGGGCCATCCCCGACCTGGCCGGTTTCGTCCTGAAGGCGGATTCCGAGGGCCGCGTGGGCCCTTCCGCCTATGGAAGAACCCACGCGGATGCCGCCAATGTGGTCGCTCGCGCGCTCAAGCCGCACGGCGGTCTTCTCTTTTACCGCGGCTTTGTCTACGACCACCACATGGACTGGCGCAATCCCAAGAACGATCGCGCCCGCGCCGCATACGACAACTTCAGGCCACTCGACGGCAAATTCGACGACAACGTCGTCATCCAGATCAAGAACGGCCCTATCGATTTTCAGGTGCGCGAGCCGGCGTCCCCGTTGTTTGGCGCGCTCGAAAAGACCAACCAGGCGGTCGAATTGCAGATCACCCAGGAGTACATGGGACAGGCCCGGCATACGGTCTTTCTGGTTCCCATGTGGAAGGAAACGCTCGATTTCGACATGCACGCCGGGCCCATAGGGCGCCCTGCCCCCACACCCGTCAAGGCGCTGGTGGCGGGCAAAGTCTTCCACCGGCCCACGGGCGGCTTCGTGGGAGTCGCCAACGTGGGGCTCGACGAAAACTGGGCCGGCAATCACCTCTCGATGGCGAACCTCTACGGTTTCGGCCGATTGGCGTGGGACCCCGATCTGAGCGCCCGGCGCCTGGCCGAGGAATGGACGCGTCTCACCTTCGGAGACGATCCCAAAGTGGTCGAGACTGTTGTTGGAATCCAGCTCAGCTCGTGGCGCACCTACGAGAACTACACCGGACCGCTGGGGCTGCAGACCCTTACCGATATCACCGGCGATCATTACGGCGTCGCCGTGGAAGCCTCCGAGCGCAATGGGTGGGGACAGTGGCACAACGCCGACGAAAAGGGCGCCGGCATGGATCGCACCGTGGCCACCGGCACTGGCTTCATCGGGCAGTATCGCCCTGCCGTGGCCCGCCTGTACGAATCGCTCGCCACCTGTCCGGACGATCTGCTGCTGTTCCTGCACCACGTTCCCTACACTTACAGGCTGCACTCCGGCCAGACCGTTATCCAGTACATCTACGATTCGCACTACCAAGGGGCGGACGCCGTCGCGGGTTACGTGGACGCCTGGAAGCCGCTCCAGGGTCGCATTGACGACCAGCGGTATGGCGAGGTGCTGGCGCAACTGGAGTACCAGGCCGGCCAGGCCCAGGTGTGGTGCGACGCCGTCACCATGTGGTTTCTGCGCGCCTCCGGGATCCCCGATGCGAGGGGTCGCGTGGGCCACTACCCGGGCCGGTTCGAGGTGGAGTCGATGGCGCTCGAGGGCTACACGGTCAGGGATGTCGTGCCATGGGAAGCCGCTTCCGGCGGGAAAGCCGTCGCCTGTGAGGTGGCGCAATGCGCGGCCAGCCTGCATTTCGACGGCGCGCCCGGCTGGTACGTGCTTCACGTCCAGTATTTCGACCTGCCCGCCGGCATCGCCCGCTTTCGAGTGCTGGTGGCGAACCAGGTTGTCGATGAATGGGCTGGCGCCGACCATCTGCCGGCACGGAAGATCGACGGTTCGTCCTCCGTCCGGCGCGTCATCCCCGGCATCGCTCTGCGCCCGGGGGATGAAATCCGCATCGAAGGCGTGCCCGATGGCGGCGATCCCGCGGCGCTCGATTACGTCGAGATTCTGCCCGTCTCGGTTCCGGCCGATGAACCCGCTTCCCGGACCGACCAGAACTCGCTCAGCGCCCATGCCCAGTTGTTGGAAAAGGCCAAGAAAGGCCGCATCGACATCTATTTTGAGGGCGACTCCATTACGCGCCGCTGGGGGGCTGCCGATTATCCGGATTTGCTGGCCAATTGGAACCAGAACTTTTTCGGCTGGAATGCGGCCGATTTCGGCTGGGGCGCCGATACCATTCAAAACATCCTCTGGCGCCTCAACCACGGGGAACTGGACGGAGTCAATCCGAAGATCATCGTTCTGCTCGCCGGAACCAATAACGTCGGCAATACCGTTCCCCCTGGCGGCGATGAAGCCAAAGTGGCGGACATCACCAGGGGCATTCAGGCCATATTGAGAATCATGGAAGCCAAGGCCCCCGACGCCACCATCGTCTTGACCGGCATCTTCCCTCGCAACGACAACCTGGCAGTGATGCCTGGCATCAACAAGATCAACGACCATCTCTCCAAGCTCGCCGACGGCAAAAAGATCCGGTATCTCAACGTCAATGCCAAGCTGGCCGATCCGGACGGCAGGCTGTTCGACGGCATGATGAACGCCGGCGACCAGCTCCATCCCACGATCAAGGGCTACCAGGTCTGGGCGGATGCCTTGAAGCCCATCTTCAGCGAATTGCTCGGCCCTCCCGGCAAGGAGGACCACGCTCCGCCACCCACGGGTGATCCGAGCGCGCGGCGCTAGAACGAGGAAGCGGCCCTCGCGGGAAACTGCCCTAATTGGATACTCTTGACTTTTTCGGGAGAAGGTGTATATATAGTTTGAAGCCCAAACGAAGTCGGTCCTCGCGACCGAAAGAGGTTAGCAAATGAGCAAAGGAGTCTTGTTTGTCATCCGCTACGCCGTGGCGCTGCTGGTACTGGTATCCGCTTGCGGCGTCGCCCACGCCCAGGTTCTTTATGGATCGCTCACCGGAAACGTAAACGATCCATCCGGCGCGCCCGTGCCCGGCGTGCATGTGGAAGCAGTTAACCAGGGCACCAACGTCAAGGCTGAAACCGATACCGACGTACGTGGCATTTACCGTTTCACCAACCTGCAAGGCGGTATGTACAAAGTCACGGTCACGGCTAAAGCGTTTCAAACCTTCGTCGAAACCGACGTTCAGGTGCAGGTAAGCGCGATCCGGCGCGTGGATGTGCAACTCCAGGTCGCGACCATCAACCAGGCGATAGAGGTTTTGGCGGACCAGGTGGTGCTGCAAACCGACAAGGCCGATATCCATGCGGACATTACGCCGACGGAAGTGGAGAATTTGCCGTACAACGGCACGGAAGGCAAAAACTTTCAAGCTTTGCTGCTGATGCAACCGGGCGCCAACACCACGGCGGGCACGGGCGAAGCCAATTCGACAGCGGGCAACCCGCAGCGCGCCATTACGGTATCTGAGAACGGCGTTTCGTCCCAAGCCAATAACACCCGCCTCGATGGCGCGATCGATGCGTATCCATGGCTGCCGGTTAATGTCGCGTATGTGCCGTCACCGGAAGCCATCGAGACGGTCAGCGTGAGCACCAACTCGTTCGACGCCGAGCAGGGCGCGGCAGGCGGCGGGGCGATCAACGTCGTCATCAAATCGGGAACCAACAATCTGCACGGAGTTGCGTTTGAGCGCAATACGAACCAGCATTTTGACGCGATCAACAATTATTTCAGCCACCCCGGCCGCCTGGCCAAGAACATCCAGAACCAATACGGATTCGCGATTGGCGGCCCGGTGTGGATTCCCAAGATCGTTCATGGCAAGAACAAGCTGTTCTGGTTCATGGATTTTGAGGGCACCAAGCAGGTCCAGTATGCGTCCGATGTGAACCTGACCCTTCCCACCGCGGCCATGCGCACGGGCGATTTCAGCGCCGCCCCCACGGTCATCTACGATCCTTTGACGGGCAATGCCGACGGAACCGGCCGGACACCTTTCTCCGGAAACATCATTCCGGCCGCGCGTATTGCTTCGGCGTCGGCCACACTCGCCGCGCTTCTGCCGGCGCTGACCAGGCCGACTCAGTACTTAACCAATTACGATGCCTACGGTACCACGTCGTACGGCGTGAATCGCTGGGATTGGAAGGTCAACTACAATCCCAACGAGAAGGCGATGATCTGGGGCCGGTACAGCATTTCTCCCATGGACATTGTGGCCCCGCTGGTTCTGGGACCGGCGGGCGGCGACGCCTTTAACGGCGGCAACCCGGGTCATGCGGGCGGCCGGGCACAGGTGGCGGCAGCGGGCCTCACGTATACCATAACCCCCACGCTTCTGGTGGACGGCAACGCAGGCTACACGCGGCAGAACATCGGCGCCAACGGCGACCCGCAGGATGGCGATTACGGAACGGACGTGCTGAAAATCCCGGGAACCAACGGCGTTGGTCCAAACTACGAAGGCATTCCGGGCTTCCAGGTCACCGGTATGGCCAACATTGGGAACACCAATACGGGCAGCCCCTTCCAGTTCCGCGACAACCAATACACCGGCGTCGTCAACGTGACCAAGATCAAGGGCGCGCATAACATGCGTTTCGGTTTCGAATATGATAAGTACGCGCTGAATCACTTCCAGCCGCAGGGCGGAACCTTTCAGACGGCCCGGGGCACTTTCGGTTTTGATGGCACATTGGCGTCCCTGAAAGGCGGTCCGGCGATTAATGCTGGCAGCCCGTCCAACTCGTGGGCGCAGTTTCTCCTCGGTTTTCCCTCGGAGACCGGCAAAGCCACGCAATTCGAGGATCCCAACGCGCTGCGCTTCGCCAACTGGGCGATGTACGCGCGCGATCAGTGGCAGGTATCGCAGAAGCTCACTATCGATTACGGCCTGCGTTGGGAATATTACCCGATCTACTCTCACGACAGTTTCGGCGCGGTCCGATTCGATCCTTCTACGGACAACATTTTAATCGGTGGCGAAGGTGGCGTGCCATGGAACACCGGTGCAGACGCCAGTAAGAAGGGCTTCGCTCCGCGCCTCGGCGCGGCCTACCGCGTCGACCAGAAAACCGTGATCCGCGGTGGTTACGGCATCAGCGTCGATCCCGACAACATGCGCAACCAGCGGAACCAGTACCCAAACGCTTCCGTCACGGCTTACACACCGCCGAACTCGTACCAATTCATCAGCTATGCCGGCGTTGCGAACTCCGACGGCGCCGCGCAGGTGAAGTTGTCGGACGGCATTCCTGCGCCCTCCTTCCCGGCCATCTCAACGGGCACTCTCAAGCCGTCGTCCACGGCGTCACTGACTACATATCTGCCGAGTATCAGCACGGTGAGTCTCCCGGCCTACGTCAACCGTGGATATTATGAGAGCTGGAATGTCACCGTTCAGCACGACTTTTCCTCGACCCTGACGGGGCAGGTCGCGTATGTGGGCACGCACGGTGTCCATATAGACATGAACGTCAATATCAACGGGTCTGCTCCGAACACGGGCAATGCCGGGCGCCAGCTTTCTCCGTACCTGACGACCGACTTGAACATGGTTGAGCCGTTCGGCGATATGACATACAACGGCCTGCAGGCTACTTTGAGGAAGCGCATCGGCAGTTCGCTGATCGGCGCCAGTTACGCGTTCTCAAGGTCCATCGATAACATCAATGGCGACAACGACGACGGCAGTTTGTGGCGCGCGTACCCGATGTCTTTCTCGCTGGACAAGCAGTTGTCCGGCATTAACCGCCAGCAGACACTAAACATTTACTGGGTGTATAACCTGCCCTTCGGCAAAGGGCATACCATGTTCAACAGCGGACCGGCAGCGTGGATTGTCGGCGGCTGGCAGATTTCCGGCATCCTCAGCCGGTTCAGCGGTCTCCCGTTTACCGTCGGGACCGCTTCCTCCATCAACGCCGGCGGACAGGGGACCAGCGCCACCCAGGTCAATCCGGTCGTGGCGATTCTGGGCGGCCACGATGCCAATGATCCCTATTTCGACGGCTCGGCCTTTGTCAACCCCCCGACTGGCGTCCTGGGCACCACAGGCAGGAACCTGCTGATCGGGCCAGGATTCTTCCAGATGAACGCGAGCATCAGGCGCACCTTCGCTTTCAAGTCGGAGAAGATCAAGTTCGAGTTGGTGGGCGAGGCATACAACCTGACGAATACGGTGGTGTTTTCCAACCCCAGCGGAAACTGCTGTTGGGTGACGAACGCGACCACCGGCGCCATCAGTTACAACAACTTCGCCGTGATCACCGGCACACAGTCCACCCCGCGCTATCTGGAGGTGGGCGGATACCTGCGGTTCTAGGCGGGAACACGCGACGGCCCCCTCGAGCAGATTAGCTCCCGTCTTAGTGACACTGGCCTGCCTCCTAGCGCAGGCCAGGGGGGTGGGTGGTGCCCCGGCGCAGCAACCGCCCAAGGCGGCCCGCGACGCATTCGAGAAGGCCGCGAGGGCCGCCCGGAATAACAAGACCAGCGAGGCCGTAAGCAACTACCAGAAAGCGGTGGCTCTCTATCCCGGCTATGCGGAAGCCTGGTGCGAGTTGGGCAAATTGCAGTTGGCGCAGGACCAGCTCGATGACGCGCGGAGTTCCCTCGCGGCGGCCATCAAAGTCAACCCGGACTCCGTCGAGCCTTACAAGTCCCTTGTGGTCCTGGAGAATCAGGCGAAAAACTGGAAGGAGCTGGTCAACGTCACGGACCGGCTGTTGAAACTCGACTCGGCCGGCAACTGGCAGGCCTACTTTTTCAACGCCGTCGGCAACTACAACGCCCAGAACTTCGAGGCCGCCGAGAAGAGCGCGCGCGAAGCTGAGCGGCTCGATACCCAGCACAAGTTCCCCACCACCTGGCAATTGCTGGGCGCGGTCCTCGCGCGCCGCGGCGATTTTGCGGGCGCGGCGGAGCAATACCGCGAGTACCTCAAGTGGAAGCCCGACGCCCCGGATGCCGAGGCCATCCGCGCCAGGCTGGCCGATATGGAAAAGCGCGCCGGTCCCGGTGCGCCGCCCGCGCCCTCTTCCGCCACTTTCCGCGTGGACGCCAACCTGGCGCTCGTCCGCTTCCAGGTGATTCCCCGAAAGGGCCAATTCGTCACCGACCTTCGCCCCGAAGATATCGAAATCCGCGAAGACGGCATCCCGCAGCAGATTGGCCTGTTCGAGGGCGGGCGTTTCTACCCGCGCACCGTCCCCCTGGAGATTGCCCTGCTTTTCGACTGTAGCGGCAGCGTGCAGTTCGCCGGCACCCTGGATCCTTACGTATTCGACGAAAACCTGCTGAAAGAATACGAAAACGTGGCCATTGCGATTTACGCATTCAGCGATGATCTGGTCCGTCTCACCGGGCCGACTCGCGATGGGCCGGCGCTGCTGAAGGCCATGGAGGCCGTGCGCTCGGTTCCCGCCGGCGACACCCCCTTGTTCGGGGACATCGCTGAAACGGCGCGCGACGCCGCCTCCATTGGCGGCAACGCCACTCGCATGATGGTGATCTTCTCCGACGGTGAATCCACCAGGCAGGGCGATTCCCTCAGAGCCGCGGAGGCCATCCAAGTGGCGCAGGAACTCGGTGTGGCCCTTTGCCCGGTGATGCTGCCACAGCCCACCGGCGCCCAGGTCGACACCGCCTCGAATGGCGAGTGGGAACTGCGCAAGCTGCAGTCCATCGGCAGCTTCATGAAGTTAGCCTCTGATACCGGCGGACAGGCTTTCAACGCGGTTAGTACCAAGGACGTGATGCCCACCATCCTCAAGTCCTTGGCGAACCACGTCCGCTACGACTACGTAGCGGGCTTCTATCCGTCCTCATCCGGCGGACGGAAAAGGCACAAGGTCGAAGTTATCCTGCGGTCGAAGAACCGCGGGGAGATGGTCGGCGGAGTTCGCACGCTGGTGCACTAAACTGAGTTACACTACCGTTGCGTGCCCGCAAAACGGAGGTACCCGGCAAGTTGAAGGTTTCGGAACCAAAGCGCATTCAGGCCGCCTCCAGCGAGGTGGTTCGCGATATTAACCGGCGTATCGTCCTGAACCTCATCAGGACCCGTCACCCCATCTCGCGCGCGGACCTCGCCCGTCTCTGCGGGCTCCAGCGAAGCACGGTTTCCTTGATTGTCGAACAATTGATCCAGGAATCCTGGGTCATCGAGGGACCCACCGGCCGGTTGCCGCGCGGCCGCCGGCCTACCTTCCTGCGCCTGAATGACGAGCGCGTCATCATCGGCGTCGATATTCGCCCCGTGCAGACTACCGTAGCCCTGGCTGACGCCAACGGCAAGTTCACCTCGCGCGAAGTGTTGGCCACGCCTTCCGACCCCAAGACGGCGGTGGATGAGCTGATCCAATGCATCCACCGCATCATGGCTTCCTGCCGTGGGAAGAAGATCGAAGGCATTGGAATCAGCCTGCCCGGCCGTTTCGATCAGCGCGCCGACAGGCTCGTCTTCGCCCCCAACCTCAAGTGGCCCGAATTCGATATTCGCAATCCCATCGTGGGGGCTACGGGTCTTGAAGTGGAACTCGAAAACGCCGCCAACGCCTGCGTCCTGGCAACCGCCTGGTTCGATCACATGGAGCAGGGGCGCAACCTGGTAGTGGTGACGGTCTCCGAAGGCATCGGCACTGGAATCATGGCGAACGGGCAACTCCTGCGCGGCCTCCACGGAATGGCCGGCGAGTTTGGCCACGTGCCGCTCGATCCAAAAGGCCCCATCTGCGGTTGCGGCGGCCGTGGCTGCTGGGAAGTATTCGCTTCCAATCGCGCCGCTCTGCGTTACTACCTCGAATCCGGTTCGGCGGCCGGCGGCCTGAGTTTCACCGATCTACTCAGTCTCGCCGACCAGGGCGACATTCGGGCCGCCGGAGCTCTGGAAACCATGGCACACTACCTCGGCCGCGGCATGCGCATGATCGTCGCCGGACTTGCGCCTGAGCGGATCGTGGTGGTCGGCGAGCTTACCCGCTCCTGGCATCGCTTCGGGCCGCTGGTTGAATCCGAAGTCCAGGCCCAGGTGCTGCCGGGCGGCTGCGCTCCTCGCGTAATCCCCGCGCACGAAGACGGCATGGCCCGTCTGCGCGGAACCGTGGCCCTGATATTGCAGAAAGATTTCGGCGAGCAAGTGTAGGGGCCGGGCATGCCTGGCGCCACCCTCCACGGCTTGATTTCAGTCCGAAATCTCGTTATAGTTTGAGTCCACAACGAATTCCGTGTGAGCGACGAGCCAATCCAGATGAAAACACCGCCTTATCGCAATTCCGCTTTGCCCGCGGCGAAACGGGTCAAAGACCTTTTGTCCCGAATGACCTTGGAAGAGAAGGCCGCACAGATGATCTGCGTCTGGCAAAGGAAGGCCGAAACACTCGTCGACGCCAACGGCAGCTTCGATCTTCGGAAAGCCAAGGCGGCTTTTAGGAACCGGCGCGGACTCGGCCAGGTTGGCCGCCCCAGCGAGGCGGGCAAGGGCCAGGATGCCCGCGGCATGGCGGAACTCACCAACGCCATCCAGAGATTCTTTATCGAGAACACCCGGCTTGGAATCCCCGTGATTTTTCATGAGGAGTGCCTGCATGGCCACGCAGCCATCAATGCCACCAGCTTTCCTCAGCCAATCGCTCTGGGCGCCACATTCAATCCCGAGTTGGCCGAGTCGCTCTTCACGATGACCGCTTGGGAAGCGCGGGTGCGCGGCACGCACCAGGCGCTGACGCCCGTGGTGGATGTGGCACGCGATCCGCGCTGGGGCCGCGTCGAAGAAACTTACGGCGAAGACCCATATTTGGTTTCGCGGATGGGCATAGCGGCAGTGCGTGGATTCCAGGGCGATGCCGCCTTTCGCGATAAGAAGCGCGTCATCGCCACCCTGAAGCATTTTGCCGCCCACGGCCAGCCGGAATCCGGCATCAACTGCGCGCCCGCGAATATCTCCGCGCGCGTGCTCCGCGAGACCTTCCTATATACCTTCAAAGAGGCCATCCAGAAGGGCGGAGCCATTAGCGTCATGGCTTCCTACAACGAAATCGACGGCGTGCCGTCTCACGCCAATCGGTGGCTCTTGCGGGACGTGCTCCGCAAGGAGTGGGGCTTCCAAGGGTTCGTCGTCTCGGACTACTATGCGATTTGGGAATTGAGCCGGCGCGTTGAAGTCCGCGGCCACTCCGTTGCCAAAGACAAAAAGGAAGCGTGTGCTCTGGCCGTTCAGGCCGGCGTCAATATCGAGCTGCCGGAGCCGGAGTGCTACTTGCATCTGGTTAAACTCGTCCGCCAGGGCGCACTCAAGGAATCGCAACTCGACGAACTCGTCGCTCCCATGCTCTTTTGGAAATTCCAACTGGGCCTTTTCGATGACCCGTACGTCGATCCGGACGAAGCCGAGCGCGTGGTGGGCTGCGACGATCATCGTAAGCTCGCTTTGCAGGCGGCGCGGGAAGCCATCACGCTGTTGAAGAACGACAACAATTTGGCGCCGCTCGATCTGGATCGCATTCAATCCATAGCGGTCATCGGCCCGAACGCCAATCGTATCCTGCTCGGCGGCTACAGTAGCGTGCCCAAGCACAACGTCACGGTGCTCGAGGGCATCCAGGCGAGGGCCGGCGGCCGGGCGAAAGTGCTCTATAGCGAAGGTTGCAAGATTACCATTGGCGGGTCATGGCGACAGGACGAGGTCACTCCCAGCGATCCCGACGAAGACCGCAGGCAAATCGCGGAAGCCGTCGAAGTCGCGAAGCAGGCGGACGTGATTGTGCTGGCCATCGGCGGCAACGAGCAGACTTCACGCGAAGCCTATGCGTTCAACCACTTGGGCGACCGCGCCAGCCTGGACCTGGTCGGGAGACAAGAAGAATTGGTCAGGGCGATGATTGCGACCGGCAAACCGGTCATCGTTTTCCTGTTCAACGGCCGGCCGATCTCCATTAATTACATCAGTCAGAACGTCCCGGCGGTTTTTGAGTGTTGGTATCTCGGTCAGGAGACCGGTCATGCCGTCGCCGAGATCTTATTCGGCGACTTCAATCCTGGTGGGAAGCTGCCCATCACCATTCCCCGCTCAGCGGGCCACTTGCCCGCATTTTACAATTACAAACCCTCCGCGCGCCGCGGTTATCTGTTCGACGACGTGTCGCCGCTTTATGCCTTTGGCTACGGTTTGAGTTACACAACTTTCTCCATAGGCAACTTGCGGCTGACCAGGAAGCGAATCAGCCGCGACGGCGCGACTCGCGTTTTGGTGGACGTGACCAACACGGGCAAGCGCGAGGGAACGGAAGTTGTGCAGATGTATATTCGGGACTTGTTCAGTTCCGTCACAAGGCCGCTCAAGGAATTGAAAGGTTTCCAGAAAGTTTCGTTGCAGCCTGGCGAAACCAAGACCGTCGCGCTTGATATCACGCCTGAGTTGCTTGCGTTCTACGACATCGACATGCAGTATGTTGTCGAACCTGGCGACTTCGAAATCATGATTGGCAATTCGTCGCGCGACTGCGATCTAAAGAAAGTGATCTTGCATGTCACCTAAGCCGCAGAAGCTCTCTTTCATTGAAAAGGCTGGCTACAGCCTGGGTGATGCCGCCGCAAACTTCGTCTTCATGACGATGATCCTCTTCCAGTTGAATTTCTATACGGATACGTTAGGGATCACGGCGGCGGCGGCTGGCTCGCTTCTGTTGGTGGGACGGCTTTGGGACGCCTTCTTCGATCCGATGATGGGCGTGATGGCCGACCGCACCAAAACGCGGTGGGGAAAGTTCCGCCCGTGGGTGCTTTGGACCGCCATACCTTGGGGCGTGGCCATGGTCCTGGCCTACTCCACTCCAGACTGGGGAACCACGGGCAAACTCGTCTATGCGTGCCTGACCAACATCCTTCTGATGACGCTCTATTCGGCCAATAACACCCCCTATTCGGCCATGACCGGGGTGATGACGGGCGACGTCAATGAGCGCACCAGCCTGTCGTCGTATCGCTTCGTGGCCGCCATGATTGCGCAGCTCGTGGTGGGTGGCTTCACGCTGCCGCTGGTCGCCAAGTTTGGGCAGGGCAACAATGCCAAGGGCTGGCAAATGACCATGGGGTTGTGGGCGACGATTTGCGTAGTTCTCTTCGTCATCACGTTCCTTACCACCCGCGAGCGCATCCAGCCCGACCCGCAGCAGAGGATGTCCGCCAGTCTGGACTTCAGCGATCTGCTTAAGAATGGGCCTTGGATCGCGATGTTCATACTCACGGTGTCCCACTTCCTCGTTTTGGCCATGAGGGGCGGAACCTTGTTTTATTATTTTCAGTATTATGTCAACCAGGACAGTCTGTTCGACCTCCTTCAGTCTTTGGGCCTGACCAGTACGGCGAGCGGGGGTGTTGCCACTGGAACATGGCACCACCTGCTGAATACCCTCGGCCTGATTGTGAACGCGGCCAAGACCAATGTGTCTTCCGTGGGTTTCAGCCTGTTGAACATCTCCAGCCAGTTCGTCACGGTCGTCGGCGTGCTTTGCTCGACTCTTCTGTCGATCCGCTTTGGCAAGAGAGCTGTCGCCCTCGCCGGTTTTTCGGCAACCACGATATTCATGGCGCTGTTTGTTCTTTTGCCGCCCACCGCCATCGGGACGGTGTTCGTTTTGGAATACGTTCGCGCCCTGACCTACGCCCCCACGATTCCGCTCATTTGGGCCATGTTTGCCGATGTGGCGGATTATGCGGAATGGAAGACCGGCCGCCGCGCCACGGGGGTAATCTACGCGACCATTCTGTTCGGCCTCAAAGCCGGCTTGAGCCTGGGTGGCGCAATCGCCGGCTGGCTCTTGGCCGGCTATGGTTACAGAGCCAATGCGGTACAGACGCCCGAGGCTTTGTACGGCATTCGCATGACGGTCAGCATATACCCGGCCGCCTTTTTCCTGATCGTTATTATTTGCCTGATTTGTTATCGAATTGGGAAAATGTTGAATATTCAGATACAGGACGAACTGGCCGAGCGGCGAAAGGGGTTTGCGACTACTTAGTAAGGAGTAAGTATGAAATCAACCGTGTTATGCGGATTGTTGATGGTTGGCTTGGTATCGAGCGCGGGGGCACAAGTTTCGCTTAAAGAAACGTTCCAAGACTGTTTCCGGATCGGCGCGGCGCTCAACCAGGCCCAGTTTGACGAGCAAGACACTCGCGGCGCCGCTCTCGTGAAAGCCCAATTCAACACAATCAGCCCGGAGAACGTTCTGAAATGGGAGTCCGTCCACCCCAGGCCGGACACTTTCAGCTTCGCGGAGCCGGATCGTTACGTTGCGTTTGGCGAAAGGAACCACATGTTCATCATTGGTCACACCCTGGTGTGGCACAGCCAGACGCCCGGATGGGTGTTTCAGGACGACCACGGCGCTCCTCTGGACCGCGAGGCGTTGCTCAAACGAATGCGCCAGCACATTCAGATGGTTGTGGGCCGCTACAAGGGCCGGATCGGGGGATGGGACGTGGTCAACGAAGCCCTGAACGAAGACGGCACGTTGCGCCAAACGCCCTGGCTCAGAATCATCGGCGAGGACTACATCGCGATGGCGTTTGAATTCGCGCATGAAGCCGATCCCACGGCGGAGTTGTATTACAACGACTATTCGTTGGAGAACGAAGCGAAGCGCAAAGGCGCGATCGAGTTGATCAAGAAACTCAAAGCCCTGGGGATACCGGTCACGGCCGTCGGGCTGCAAGGGCACGACAAGATGGATTGGCCCACCCTCGAACAGCAGGACGCCACCATCGCCGCCCTCTCGGCACTCGGCGTCAAAGTGAACATTACGGAGCTCGACATAGACGTGCTGCCGGCCGCCACGCGACAACCGGGCGCGGACGTTTCGCTCAGCGTCGAGGCGCAGGCCAGACTGAACCCTTACGCCGGCGGGCTACCCGATGCGATCCAGCAGGCATTGGCGCGGCGGTATGCCGATCTGTTCGGGGTGTTTGTCAAATATCGCGGCGTCATCTCACGGGTGACCTTCTGGGGCGTCACCGACGGCGATTCATGGCTGAACAACTGGCCTGTCAAAGGAAGAACCGCCTATCCGCTGTTGTTCGACCGTGACGGCCAGCCCAAACCAGCGTTCCACGCCGTGGTTCGCGTCGGGAAAGACAAATGAATACAAGCGGCCTGCTCATCTTCCTTTGTCTTTTCACGCTCCCACACAACGGCTTTGCCCTGGGCCAGACTTCGTATGTGCAGAGAACTTACACACAGGGCAGCTTCACAATCGTGCAAGGAAAGACTACGGCGTCCGTCTATGTCGACTCAAACGACTATGCTGGCGTCATTCGCGCCGCTACCGACTTACAGGCGGATGTCGCACGTGTCACGAGTTGCACTCCGGCAATCACTCACGATGAGAAGGGACTTGGAGCAAGTGTCATTGTTGCAGGCACAATCGGAAAGAGCCGGATCATCGACCGGTTGATCCGCGATAAGACACTTGATGCCACCCAGATCGCCGGAAAGTGGGAATCGTTTCTCATTCAGGTTGTGCCGAAGCCTCTGCCGGGCATCGACAGCGCATTGATCATCGCGGGAAGCGATAAGCGGGGGACCATTTACGGTATCTACGATCTCTCCGAACAGATTGGAGTGTCGCCGTGGTACTGGTGGGCGGACGTGCCCGTCGCGCACGAAGACGCCCTCTTCGTGAAGCCGGGGAAGTACGTGCAGGGGGAACCCGCGGTCAAGTATCGCGGCATCTTTTTGAACGACGAAGCACCGGCGCTTTCCGGCTGGACCAAGGAGAAGTTCGGCGGGTTCAACCATGAATTCTATGTGAAGGTCTTCGAGCTCCTGCTGCGGCTGAAGGGCAACTACCTTTGGCCCGCTATGTGGGGCAGCGCGTTTAACGAAGACGATCCACTCAATCCCAAGCTCGCCGACGAATACGGCATTGTCATGGGAACTTCGCATCACGAGCCGATGCTAAGGGCGCAGCAGGAGTGGAAGCGGCACGGCACGGGTCCGTGGAATTACAACACCAACGCCGCGATCCTGCGCGGGTTTTGGGAAGAAGGCATTCAGCGCAATAAGAACTACGAGAGCATAACTACCATTGGTATGCGGGGCGATGGCGACTTGCCCATGGCGGCAGCCGACGATATGCCCGCGAACATTGCGTTGCTGGAAAAAGTGGTGGCCGATCAGCGGGCGATCCTGGCGAAAGATGTCAACCCGAACCTAGCGGAGGTTCCGCAGCTCTGGGCGCTCTACAAAGAGGTGCAGGAATACTACGACAAAGGAATGCGCGTCCCCGACGACGTGACCCTGCTCTGGTGCGACGACAATTGGGGCAACATCCGCCGTCTCCCGGCCGGAGAGGAACGGAAGAGAACGGGCGGCGCCGGAGTCTATTATCACTTCGACTATGTGGGCGGCCCCCGCAACTACAAGTGGCTCAATACGAATCCCATCGCCAAGGTATGGGAGCAGATGAACCTGGCGCTCCAGTACGACGCCAGACGGATCTGGATTGTGAACGTCGGCGACCTCAAACCGATGGAGTTCCCCATCGAGTTCTTCCTGGATTTTGCCCGGGATCCGCAACGGTGGCCAAAGGAAAAAATATCGGAATTCACCAGGCTGTGGGCGGAACGGGAATTTGGACCCGCTCACGCTGTGGAAATCGCGGACATTGTTTCCAAGTACACGAAGTACAACGGCAGGCGCAAACCGGAACTCCTCGATCGAGCCACGTTCAACCTCCAGAACTATAACGAAGCCGATGCCGTACTGGCCGGATGGAAAGCCATCGCGGACAAGGCGGAGCGCATCTATCGCAACTTGCCCGAGAACGCCAGGGACGCGTTCTTCCAACTCGTTCTCTTCCCCACGAAAGCCTGCTACCAGGTGAATGCACTCTACATCACCGCCGGGAAGAACCGATTGTATGCCGGCCAGGGCCGCGCCAGCGCAAACGATCTGGCCGCACAGGCGAAGGGGCTGTTTCAGGCCGATGCGGATCTGTCGGATTACTACAACCACACTTTGGCCCATGGAAAGTGGGACCACATGATGGATCAGACGCACATCGGCTACACGAACTGGCAAGAGCCGCCCACGAACACGATGCCCAGTGTCGTGGAGGTTAAGGTTCCCGAGGCGGCGGCGATGGGCGTCGCCATAGAGGGTTCCGCATCTGCCTGGCCAGGGGCGCAGGGTGAGCCAGTCTTGCCGGAATTCGACGCATTCAGTCGACCGCGCCGCTACATCGACGTGTTTAACCGTGGACGCGCGCCGTTCGAGTTCTCGGTTACTGCCAGCGCTCCCTGGATCGTACTGAGCGCGGCGCAAGGCAGAATCGAGAAGGAACAGCGCATTTGGGTCAGTGTCGATTGGCGCTTGGCGCCCCATGGATCGACAAGTGGATCAATCCGGATTGCCCGCGCCGGCGCGAATGCGATAACGGTGAAGGTCAGCGCGTTCAACCCGCCCGGGCCCGCAAGAGCTTCTTTGGAGGGCTTCGTCGAAGCAGATGGTTACGTATCCATCGAGGCGGAGCATTACACGAAAAAGACGAATGCAGGCAGGGTCCGTTGGGAGAAGATTGAGGATTATGGGCGGACCCTCTCGGCTATGACCGTATTTCCCGTCACCGCCGAGAGGGTGACCCCGCCGCGGGATTCTCCTTGCCTCGAATATCAAATGTATTTATTCCATTCGGGGAGAATTGAAGTCGAGGCGATTATCGCTCCCACATTGAACTTCGTTCCTGGCCGGGGCCTTCGCTTCGCGGTCTCCTTTGACGGCCAGCCGCCCCAAATCGTCGATGCACTGGCGCAAAACTCGCAAGCTGACTGGGAGGAATCCGTGAAGGACAACGTTCGCAAAGTCAAATCCACCCACATGCTGGCAAAGTCCGGCTATCACACACTGAAGTTTTGGATGGTCGATCCCAGCGTTGTGCTGGAGAAACTCGTCGTAAACCTGGGCGGCCTGAAACCGAGCTATCTTGGCCCGCCTGAAAGCTATCGCGGTGGCAATCAATGAGCCTGAACCGAAGAACATTTTGCGCGATCCTGCCCGTTGCCGGCGCTTTACGGCCCGCCGAGGCCGCAAGTCGGGAACAACCGCTGCGCGAGCGACTGTTATTCGACCACGACTGGAGGTTTCTTCTCGGGGATCCAACAGGAGCAGAATCCCCTTCCTACGACGCGGCTAGCTGGCGCACCCTGGACGTGCCGCATGATTGGAGCATCGAAGGCAAGATCGATCCTGAGAACCCCATGGGCGGCAGCGGCGGATTCTTTCCCGCCGGGGTGGGTTGGTACCGGCGGACCTTCACAGCCCCGGCAGCCTGGAGCGCCAAACGCGTCAGCGTCGAGTTCGAAGGCATTTACATGAACGCGACAGTGTACATCAACGGCCACGAACTGGGTACGCACCCTTACGGCTATACGAGTTTCCGGCACGACCTGACGCCGCGCCTGAACTCCAGCGGCGCCAACGTCCTGGCCGTCCGGGTGGATCAATCCCAGCAACGAAACAGCCGTTGGTACGCCGGTTCCGGCATCTATCGCCACGTTTGGCTGAACATCACCGATCCGGTGCACGTCGCTCCCTGGGGGATCTTCGTCACGACTCCCGAGGTGAGCGCCGCGCGGGCCAAGGTCTCCGTCAAGACTCTCATCGCCAACGACTCCGGCAAGAAGTCCAATGTCGAGTTGCGTACCGTGGTCTACGACCGTTCCGGCGCAGCCGTCGGCCGGTCGAACAGCAGCGCCGCGGTGGACCCACGGGCATCGGTCGAGGTGAGTCAGGCAGTTGCCGTGGAAGAGCCCGCGCTCTGGGCGCCCGAATCCCCGAACCTTTACCGGGCGGTTACGCGCGTGATCGAGGACGGCAAGGCGGTCGACGAGGTATCCACGCCGTTTGGGGTCCGCTCGATCGAGTGGTCCGTCGAAAAGGGCTTCCTGTTGAATGGGAAGCCGGTGAAAATGACCGGCGGGTGCGTGCATCACGACAACGGTCCCTTGGGCTCCGCCGCTTTCGACCGCGCAGAGGAGAGGCGGGTTCAGATCCTGAAGGAATCCGGGTTCAACGCCATTCGAACCGCACACAACCCGCCGTCGCCGGCGTTCCTCGACGCCTGCGACAGGATGGGGATGCTGGTGATGGATGAAGCGTTCGACTGCTGGTCGCGGGGCAAGAACCAGTTCGATTACAGCGTGGCATTCAAGGATTGGTGGCAGCGCGACATCGATGCCATGGTTCTCCGCGACCGGAATCATCCGTCCGTGGTGATGTGGAGCATCGGCAACGAGATCCCGGAGCGGGGAGAGCCGCTGGGCGCTCAGGAAGCAAAGATGCTGGCAGACTACCTGCGCTCGCTCGACCGGACGCGCCCGATTACTTCCGCAGTGAACCTGGTCCGAAACTGGACCGACACGGACGGGTTCAATTCGGCGCTCGATATCGCCGGTTACAACTACAATCTGGACAATCACGTGGCGGACCATAAGCGCGCGCCGTCGCGGATCATGGCCTGCACGGAGTCGTTCGCCAAGGACACGTTCGACTACTGGGCCATGGTCAACGACTTTCCGTATATCGTGGGCGATTTCGTCTGGACCGCTATCGATTACCTGGGCGAATCGGGCCTCGGACGGTGGTACTACCGCGATCCGAAGGACACCAGCCCGGAGGCTTACGGAGCTCCGTACCCGTGTCACGGCGCGGACTGCGGAGATATCGATATCTGTGGTCACCGAAAGGCCATAGCGCATTACCGCAACATCATCTGGGACCGCGGCGAGAAGCTCTACCTCGGCGTTCGGCAGCCCGCGCCAGAAGGCCGCGAAGTGTACGTAACGCGGTGGGGCGTCCATCCGGTCTACCAGAGCTGGACCTGGCCCGGGCAGGAGGGCAAGGCGCTCGATGTAGAGATCTATTCCAGGTGCGATGTGGTACGCCTGTACCTGGGCGACAAGCTCATCGGCGAGAAGCCTACCACCCGCGCGGAGCGGTTCAAGGCGAACTTCAGCGTGCCCTTTGCACCGGGCGTGCTGAGGGCGGTCGCGCTTCAGGGCGGTAAGGCGATTGCGGAAGCCGTTTTGCGCACTGTAGCCGAACCCGCGCGAGTTCGCCTGACCGCCGACCGGACGTCGATTCACGCGGACGGTCAGGACCTCTCATTCGTCACGGCGGAAGCGGTGGATGCAACCGGTCAGCCGCATCCAAACGCAGATCATCAGGTGAGCTTCAATCTTAAGGGCCCGGGGACTATTGCCGCCGTGGGGAGCGCGGACATGACCAGCGAGGAGCCGTACCAGGGCGGCCAGCGCAAGCTGTTTCACGGCAGGGCGCTAGTAGTAGTCCGCGCCTCGCGAACCGCCGGCGTCCTCACCCTTACCGCCACTGCCCCGGGCCTCAAGGAGGCCACGATTCAGATCGCGTCGCGACTACCGGGCCGGTAAGCGACGAAACGGTCGATGACTTTCGTCGGCATGAGTGAGCTCGATCCTTCGACCACTCAAGCGCTTGTCACCGACACGGCGACCAGGGCTGGCCGCTCTCGAGGCCAAGCGCAACGGTGTCTCGGAGCTTATTAAGCGCCTCTCCTCCCCACGGGCGGATGGTGTTCGATGGATTCCCGTTGCAGCCCAGCCCGAATGACACGAAGGACCGAGACGTTTCCCCAAATGCTGCTAGAATGGAGCCGCTTCCAGGAAAATCATGAGACTGCTTGCGGCGCTGGTCGGGCTGGTATCCGCTGTGTCTTGCCTGGCCCAGCAAAAACCCGGATGGAAACTCACATTTCAAGACGAGTTTGACGGCGCCAGGCTGGACCTCTCCAAGTGGAATCCCCAGGACCCGTGGGGTAGGGTGCGCAATCGCGAACTGCAGGCTTACGTGCAGGACGCCTTCGCAGTGTACGACGGGATCCTGCACATCAAGGCCGAAAAACGTGCCGCCGACTACGATGGCGCCACGCGCCAGTACACTTCCGGGATGATGACGACGTACCGAAAATTCGCTCAGAAGTACGGTTGGTTTGAAATCCGCTGCCGCGTGCCCAAAGGCAATGGCCTGTGGCCTGCGTTCTGGATGTTACCCGAGCCGTTGGGCTGGCCGCCGGAGATTGATGTGCTCGAAAGCCTCGGTGAGGACACCGGGGTAGCGTACTTTACCAATCATTTCATCGGACCGGACGGCAGACACGCTTCCAAAGGGTCGGGTAAAGTAGCCATGCCCGACCTGTCCGCCGATTTTCACACCTACGCCGTCGAGTGGACCCCGGAGGCGATCGTCTGGTATTTCGACGGCGTCGAGAAATTTCGTTCCGACCAGGGAGTGCCCCAACAGCCGATGTACCTCCTGGTGAACCTGGCGATCGGAGGCTCCTGGCCCGCACCGCCGGACGAGACTACGGTGTGGCCGGCCTCTTTTGACGTGGACTACGTGCGCGCGTACACCAGACAGCGGTAATCCCAGGAAAGCTAGCTACTTTCCGGTGCAAAATGGGCGGTTTTGATGAGGATGAACCCGAATCGGACGCCTCCTACGCAGATCTTGGGTGCGCCGCCGCGGTTGTTTTGCCCGCTCGACTCCCGCGGGCGAGCCGATGACCCGCTCATGCTCGGGCCAGAGCGCTTCCGATGCTCACAAGATTGTCGGCGATGACACCGAGACCAACCCAGCGAGTGCGGGCGGCGGCGAAGAGGACGAGCAACGCCGCCCAGGTCCGCCTGCACGTGCACGGGAGTCTCGCAGCCGCGCCGTGGCCGCGCGACCGCACGCGCGCCGCGCGGCCGGTCGGGTGCTGCACACACGTCACATGATTTCGAGCGGCGCCCTCAGCTTGATGTCGTTGGAGGCGGCGCCGATTTGCACTTCGTATTTGCCGGGCTCAACCACGCGTTTCATGGCGACGTTCCAAATGGCCAGCGTCGAAGGCGAAAGCGCGAACGACACAGACTTGGTTTCGTTGGGATTCAGGTGGATCCGGTCGAAGCCGCGGAGGGATTGCTCCCAGGCGATGGTGGAGCTGGCAAACTGGTGGATGTAGAGCTGCGGAATCTCATCGCCAGCGCGCATGCCAGTATTGGTCAGATCGAAGGTGATGGTGACGTCGTGGTCCGCGGCGGTGCTGCCGGGGGACACTCGCAGGTTGGAATATTTGAAAGTCGTGTAGCTCAGGCCGTAGCCGAAGGGCCAGAGGACGCCGGTGACGCTCAGAGGATTGCGGCCCCCGGCTTCGACATTGGCGCCGGGGTGGGTGGGGAAGTTGAGTTCCAACTGGCCGGTGGTTTTCGGGAAAGTGCAGTTCAGCTTGCCTCCGGGATTATAGTCGCCGAAGAGGGCGTCGACGATGGCATCGCCACCGTACATGCCGGGAAAGAAGGCCTGGAGGATGGCGGGGCTCACGCGGTTGGCGACGTTGAGGGCGACGGGGCGGCCGCTGATATCGACGACGATGGTGGGGGTTTTGGAGGCGGCGACGGCGCGGATCAGATCGTCCGGGCGGACAGTGAGCGAGATGCCGGTGCGCGACGCGCTTTCGCCGACGGTGCCGCGCACGCCGGGCACGCCGTTGAATTGATCACCCACTACGACGATGGCTATATCGGACTGGCGGGCGTTGGCGGCGGCCTCATCGATGAGCTGTTGCTCCTTGGCGGTGGGCGGTTCGTGGAAGATTTCGGTGTCGGGCCAATGCGCGTCGAAGAAGTCGGCGCCTGGGGACAACAGGACGCGGGCCTTGCCGGCGAAGCGGGTTTCGAGGGCGTGGCGCACGGTAACGACGGGGGGATCGCCTGGGCCATAGCGGCCGCGTGCGTAATCGACGTTGTCGGCGTTGGGGCCGCTGAGGGCGATCGTTTTGACTTTGGCGGCATCGAGCGGCAGCAGCCCGCCATCGTTCTTGAGCAACACCAGGCTTTCGCGGGAAGCGCGCTGGGAGACGGCCAAGTGGGAGGCATTCATGACGATTGAGTCCGGCGTGTCGAGCGGGCGGTAGGGGTGGTCGAAGAGGCCTTCGCGCATTTTGACGCGGAGCACGTCGCGCACGCGGGAATCCAGCACAGACATGGGGACGACGCCTTCCCGGACCAACTCGCGCAAGGGCAGCACGAACTGATCGGGCGGCTTGAAGTTGGTGCGCACGTTGAGGCCGGCGAGAATCACCTGGCGGACGGCGTCTTTGTAAGTGGCGGCCACGTGGTGCTTGTCGAAAAGATACTCGACGGCATCGCTATCACTGACCACATAACCCTGGAAACCCATGCGCGTGCGCAGGATGTCCGTGAGGAAATAATGGTTTCCGGTGATGGGGATACCATCGTAATCGTTGTAAGAGCTCATCACGCCGAGCGGGTTCGCGGCGTGGATGACGCGCTCGTAGGGCCACAAGTGCAGCATCTCCATTTCGCGAGGCGCGATCTGCGGATCGGTGCGGGCATTGCCTTCGCGGGCGCCCTTGTTGTTGGCGTAGACAGCGAAGTGCTTCATGGTGGAGACGACGTGCTGCGACTGGATGCCGAGCACTTCCTGGATGGCGAGTTCGGAAACCAGGAAGGGATCTTCGCCGTAGGATTCGAGGCAGCGGCCCCAGCGCGGGTCGCGCATCACGTCCATGATGGGAGAATAAACGTTGTCGTAGCCCAGCGCGAAGCCCTCGCGGCCGGTGATCTCGCCGGCCTGGCGGACGAGGGCGCGATCCCAGGTGGCGCCCATGGCGAGCTGCGTGGGAAAGGCGGTGGCGCGATAGTGCTCCACGCCGCGGATGCCTTCGTCGGTGAACTCGGCGGGGACGCCGAGACGGGTATCTTCGATGAAAAAGCGCTGCACTTCATTGAGCGCCCAGGTGTGCTTGGAGGCGGGCCAGACGTAGGCCATGCCAGGCACGTCGGGACTCTGCTTCCAGTAAGGGTTGCCAGTGAGGTGCTCGTCGATGTTGGCAACCCCGTCCTTCCAGAGGTCGGTGGTGCGCCAGGCTTCGGTGGGCAGATAATCGACCAGCACGCGGCGATAGCCGTAGAGGGTGGCGCACTGGACGGTTTTCTCCTCGAGCGTCATCTGGCGGATCAAGTCGTCCAGGCGCTTGTCTTCGGGTTGGGCGGGATCTTCGTAGATATCTTTTCGGCCGTTCTTGTTGAGGTCGATCCAGCCGTCGTGGTAGATGTCTTTGCGGGTGACGACGGGCTTGCCGGCGCGCATGCACTCCTCATAGGACGGCGGATAGAGCAGCGGGGAACTGAGACCCTTCGGGGGAGTCTCTTCTTGTGAAAGCGCTCGGGGAAACGGCGCCAGCAGGGCGATGCCGGCGAGGCAGGCAGCGGCGAGCCAGTAGGGGGTCTTGGGGGCCAGGGGCCAGGCGGGTGCCCTCTGGGCGCGAGCAGGGGAAGGTCGACCTGCGAGCGGCTCTTTTTGGGTGTTCCGGTTGCGGCGCATCTTGGAGACCAGCATCGCACCGTGCGGAGTGTACCGCAAGCAGGCGGCGCGGCGCATGGGAGTTTTCGAGGCGCTCCACAAAGGGGTAAGTTGTGAAACAGGGCCAGAACCGGGATTGAGCCATCCTGCGGTGGGTCGACGGCCCGTTGGATCTGTCTCCGGAGTCTTTACGCCAGGGCGTTTCTGCAGAACTCGACGCATTTCGCCAGCTCGGTCATCAGGTCCGAGCCTTGCGGAACCGGGTACTCCATCTCGATAACCCCCGGAAATGGATACTTCTCCTTCTGCATCAGTTTCAGGGTTTCCTTGATGGGCGTGTCGCCTTCGCCCCACGGGACGTTCGGCCCATTATGCATCTTACGGTCCTTGAGGTGAATGTGGGTGACGCGGCCGTGGTACTTCTGCAGGAAAGGAATCGGCGAAACGCTGTTCCCGGCGATGAAGTGGCCGATATCCAGGTTGATGCCGTTGTATTTGGAATAGCTCATGGCGGTCTCCCAGCTCTCCGGCCGCCCGAAAGCCTCGGGGCTGGTGACGTCGGTGTGGCCGTGGTAGCCAATCATCATCTTGTGCTTTTCGCCGAAGGCGCCCAACCGTTTGGTGTGGCTCAGCGGGATTTCGCAGGAGATGGCATGCGCGCCCGCGGTCCTGGCCAGCCCGAACATATAATCGATTTCCTCGTCGGAGAAGGTGTCGATGGCGTCCACTTTGACGATATCGATTTTGACCCCGGCGTCCTCGTACTTCTTGCGGAAGACTTTGACCCTGTCCATGGACGCCGCCAGGCGCCAATTGCGCAATTCCTCGGCCGCCGCCTTGCGGGCCGCTTCCTGCTCGGGCGACGGGGCGCGCCCGCCGCTTCCCCTGGCCGTCCCCGGAGCCGCCCCTTCACCCGCCGGCGCCGCGGCCCGACCCCCTTCGCCCGGACCCTTTCTCTGTCCACCGCCGCGGTTTCCGCCCGGCCGAACCGGCGGATAGGCCACCAGGTTGGCCGGCGCGCCCATGAACTGCTCAATGGGTTGCGCACGCAGCTCGACCGAGCTGAGGTTGAGTTTGACCATGGCGTCCAGACACTCGTCGCCGCTGTTATACGCGCCGTGGAAGCTGTAGGGTGCGTTAATGCCGATCTGCACGCCGCCAAACCTGGAATTCGTTTTCGCCGGCAGGCGGGAGGCTGGCAGCGCAGCCAGCGCCATTTTGCCGAGGTCGCGTCGAGTTAGATTCATGAGTGCTCCTTTGATTACTCAGTTTTCGGATGTTACGGGATCATGGCTGTCGAATCGGGGTCTTCGCCTCCAACTGTGTCAACCGGGCACGCAGGGTGGCGGCCAGGGGCGCGTTTCCTTGCTCGGTGGCGAGGTCGGTTGCGCGTTTCTCCAATTCGACCGCTCTGTCGAAACGGCCGGTCTCGGCGTAGGCCGCGGCAAGGGTGGCGAGCAGCGCCGGATCGCGTCCGGAGGTGAGCTCTACGGCGTGCTCGGCGAGGGTGACGGCCTCGCTTCCGTTGCGAAGGGCGGCGTCGGCGCAGGTAGCCAGCACCCAGGCGGTGTCGTTGAGCACCCGGAGATTGTCCGGGTCTTGGCGCAGCGCCTGCTCCAAATGTGGAATGGCTTCGGCGACGCGGTTCCGGTTGGCCAGCGCATAGCCGAGCTGGCTGTGCAGTTCCGCCGAACCGGGATTCCGCTCCAGCGCTTTTTCGTATTGCGGGATGGCTTCGTCAAAAGCGCGTCCCAGATTGGCGTGCGCATCCCGATTGGCGGGGTCCAGCGCGACCGCCTTCTCGAAGCGTGGGATGGCTTCGTCCAGCCGGCCCTGCTCGGCCAGGGCCATCCCCAGGCTGTTGTGGAGATCCGCTGTTTCCGGACCGGCGGAGAGGGCTCTCTCCAGATGCGGAATGGCCTCGTCGAACTTGTCCTGGGCCAGCAGTGCACGCCCCAGATTGGCCTCCGCCTGGGCGCCGCCGGGGTTCAATTCGAGCGCCTTGCGGAAATGCACGATGGCGTCGTCGATCTTGCCCTGCCGAGCCAGCGCGGCGCCGAGGTTGTTGTGGGCGTCGGTGTACGCGGCGTCGATCTCGATGGCTTTCCGGTAGTGGGCGACGGCCTCGTCGAGAAGGTCTTCCGCGGCTAGGGCGCTGGCGAGATTATTGTGCGCCTGCGCGTAATCCGGGCGGATCGCGAGCGCGGCCTCGAACTGGCCGATGGCGTCGGCCGGGCGCCCTTGTCCCATCAGCACCGCGCCCAGGTTATTGTGGGCGTCGGCGGAGGCGGGGTCGCCCTCCAGCGCCTGCCGGTACTGACCGATGGCTTCGTCCGGACGGCCTGCGCGGGCCAGCGCGTTCCCCAGATTGTCGTGCGCTTCGGGGTAATTGGGCTTGAGCGCGAGCGCTTGCTGGTACTGCGCAATGGCTTCCTCCAGCCTTCCTACTCCCGCCAGGCTCACGCCTAAGTTGTTGTGCGCGCGCGCATCGTCGGTACCCATCGCCAGGGCTTTGGTCCACTCCCCGATGGCGGCGGCGTGCTCGCCTTTCTTCGTGAGGGCCGCGGCGACGTCGAACTGGCGGTAGAAGTCGGCGGCCGGAACTGCGATGCGCTCGATGCCGTTGGGAGAGATGTTTACAAACTCGGGGATGTTGACGGCGCGGTTGGCGGCCGTGGAGTTGTCGATCAGGATGGCGGGGGAGTCCCGCCCCTCGGCGTCGATGTGAGTGAGGAACATCTGGGTATAGGGCGAGCGGCTCTTGGAGGAGAACACCAGCCAGCGGCCGTTGGGGGAGAAGCTGTGCCAGGAGTTCATCAACGGCGTATTCGAGCGCATGCGGCGTGCCTGCCCGCCCGCCGCCGGGACGATGTAGAGTTGGCTGTCGGGGCGCATCAATAGCCCGTTGCGGGCCTCCACGAAGACTATCCAGCGTCCGTCGGGCGAGATCTTCGGGAAGCTGTTGCTCATGCCGTTGCGGGAGGCGCCGGCCATGGCCTCGGGCTTGCCGCCTTTGCCGTCGTTGAAGGGAA